>ERZ773147.4006-NODE-4006-length-10608-cov-3.799204_pt1 | contig 10608 bp, 5 predicted proteins | sample MGYA00580851_ERZ773147 | MGnify/ENA primary metagenome ERZ773147 (study PRJEB29015, sample SAMEA2737818) | human gut metagenome | biome: human gut; feature: human-associated habitat; material: faeces | place: China | collected 2012 ... | reverse complement strand
TATCTTTTTTCTTTATTAAAAAATTCTAAAAAATTTTAATATAAATTTTTCAATATTTATTGACAAAACAAACCTTTTCTGGTAACATTTTAAATTGGTACTATGTTTCTTTTTTTAGCCTGGAAACATGTTCTTTGAATATTATTGTTAGGGGTGAAAGCACGTGGCTTATAAAGTAAAAAAAGTATGTAAAGATCGTGAAAGAAGAGATTTTTCACGCAGTGAGAATTCACTAGAACTTAAGGATTTGCTTGAAATCCAAAAAAGTTCGTATAAGGACTTTATCGAAGTTGGAATACGTGAAGTATTAGATGAATTATTTCCAGTAGATAATTTTTCTGGTTCTTTATCACTAGAAATTGGTGATTATTCATTCGATGAACCTAGATTAAGTATAAAAGAATGTAAAGAGAGAAAATCAACGTATGCTGCTCCACTAAAAGTTCAAGCTCGTTTATTCAACAACGAAACTGGTGAAGTAAAAGAGCAAGAATTATTTTTTGGTGATATGCCAATAATGACTGACAGCGGTACATTTGTTATTAATGGTGCTGAAAGGGTTATTGTATCACAATTAGTTCGTTCACCAAGTGTATACTATGGTATGGAAATGGATAAAAATGGTAGAAATATTTTTACGTCTCAAATTATACCAAACAGAGGAACTTGGCTTGAATACAAACTAAATAGTAAAGACTGTATTGATGTTAGAATTGATAGAAACAGAAAAGTAACTGTTGCTACTTTCTTACGTGCATTTGGTTTATCAAGTAATGAACAAATTATAAGTTTATTCGGTGAGGATGAATATCTTTTAAATACAATTGAAAAGGATTCTACATCTAATACAGATGAAGCTTTAATTGAAATTTATGAAAAGTTAAAACCAGGTGAACCAGCTACTATCGATAGTGCTAAGAATCACATTATTACAAGATTCTTTGATGCATTTAGATATGATTTATCTAAGGTTGGTAGATACAAATTCAATAAGAAGTTAGATGTTTGTGATAGGTTATTTGGACAAACTTTAGCAGAAGATATTATAGTAGATGGACAAGTTAAATATCCAAAAGGAACTGTAATAAATAGAGAAGTATTAAATGAATTAAAACCATTATTTAAAGAAGGTTTAAATTTAAAAGAAGTAGATATTAATGAAGACCTTGATACTTATAATAAGGTTCAAGTTGTTAAAATCTATGCACCAAATAATCAAGATAAAATATTAACTATAGTAGGTAATGACCCAACTATAACTGAAAAGAGATTAACAATTTCTGATATTTATGCATCAGTTTCATACTATATAAACCTTTTATCAGGTGTTGGTAGTATAGATGAAATTGACCATTTATCAAATAGACGTGTAAAACAAGTTGGAGAACTAGTTCAAAATCAATTTAGAATTGGTGTTACTAGAATGGAAAAAGTTATTCGTGAAAGAATGACAACATTAGATGAAGCAGAAGCTACTCCAAAAGCATTAATTAACATTAGACCAATAACTGCTGTTATTAAAGAATTCTTCGGAAGCAGTCAGTTATCACAATTCATGGACCAAGTAAATCCAATGTCTGAGTTAACTAATAAGAGACGTTTATCTGCTTTAGGACCAGGTGGATTATCTAGAGATAGAGCTGCTATGGAAGTTCGTGACGTTAATGAATCACACTATGGTAGAATTTGTCCTATTGAATCACCAGAAGGTGCTAACATAGGTCTTATTACATCTCTTGCAAGTTATGCAAAAGTTAATGAATATGGATTTATAATGACTCCATATAGAAGAGTTAAAGACGGTATTTTACAAGATGAAATAGATTATTTAACTGCTGATGAAGAGTTAGATTATGTTATTTCACAAGCAAGAATAAATATTAAAGATAAAAAAATAGTAGATGATGAAATTACAGCAAGATTCCGTGGTGAAAATATAATTGTAAAAGCAAATGAAGTTAATTATATAGATGTATCTCCACAACAAATTATATCTGTAACAGCATCATGTATTCCATTTCTAGATCACGATATGGCACACCGTGCCCTAATGGGATCAAACATGCAACGTCAAGCATTACCACTTTTAAAAGCAGAAGCTCCATATGTTGGAACTGGTATAGAATATATTGCTGCTAGAGACAGTGGTGCAACAATAGTTGCTAAAGCAGATGGTATTGTAGAATATGCAGATGGTAAAAAGATAATTGTAAAAACTAAGGGTGGTAAAGACGTTTATACACTAATGAACTTTGAAGGATCAAACGGTGGAACTTGTTATCATCAACGTCCAATAGTTAAAGCTGGAGACAAAGTTGAAAGAAATATGATTATTGCTGATGGACCAAGTACAGATAAAGGTGAACTTGCTCTTGGTAAAAACCTAACAGTAGCATTTATGACATTTAATGGTTATAACTATGAAGATGCTGTTATATTAAATGAAAGATTAGTAAAAGATGATGCATTTACATCAATTCATATAGAAAGTTATTCAATCCAATGTCGTGATACAAAACTTGGACCAGAAGAAATAACTAGAGATATTCCTAATATATCTGAGGATGCAAGAAAAAATCTTGATGCTGAAGGTATTGTAAGAATAGGTACAGAAGTAAAAGAAAATGATATTTTAGTTGGTAAAGTTACTCCAAAAGGAATGGTAGAACTTACTGCTGAAGAAAAATTATTACATGCAATATTTGGAGAAAAAACAAGAGAAGTTCGTGACACATCACTTCGTGTTCCACATGGTGGAGATGGTATCGTTCATGATATTAAAGTATACACTAAGAAAGATAACGACGAACTTGCAAGTGGAGTATCTAAAGAAATAAGAGTATATATTGCTCAAAAGAGAAAAATCCAAGTAGGAGATAAAGTTGCTGGACGTCATGGTAACAAGGGTGTTGTTTCACTAGTATTACCACAAGAAGATATGCCATTTATGCCAGATGGTAGACCAGTAGATATCATACTTAATCCACTAGGTGTTCCATCTCGTATGAACCTAGGACAAGTACTTGAACTTCACTTAGGTATGGCTGCTAAGAAACTTGGAGTATATTGCTCAACACCAGTATTTGATGGTGCAAGTATGCAAGATATTGCTGAAATGATGGAAGAAGCAGGACTTGATAAAGATGGTAAGACAGTACTTTATGATGGTAGAACAGGTTTACCATTTGATAGCAGAGTCAGTGTTGGTGTAATGTACATGATTAAACTAGATCACATGGTTGATGATAAGTTACATGCTCGTGCTACAGGACCTTATTCATTAGTTACACAACAACCTTTAGGTGGTAAAGCACAAATGGGTGGTCAAAGATTCGGTGAAATGGAAGTTTGGGCACTAGAAGCTTATGGTGCAGCTAATATCTTACAAGAAATAATGACATTTAAATCAGATGATGTTGTAGGAAGAGTTAAAGCTTACGAATCTATCGTAAAAGGAAATAAAATAGAAGCTGCTGGAGTTCCAGAAAGTTTCAGAGTTCTAGTTAAAGAACTTCAAGCATTAGGTCTTGATGTATCAATGATAGATGAAGATGGTAAAGAAGTTGGAATTACAGAACTTGAAAAAGAAGAAAATAATGAAAATACAGCATTATCTATTGATGAAATAGAAATAAAAGATATAAAGAAAAACAACTTAGAAGATGTATTAAAAACTGAAGAAAATAATGAAGAAGAATATGAAGAATTGCCTTCGGAAGAAGAATTCGAAAGTGACGAAGAAGAGGAGGATGAAGAATAATGGATGTTAGTAGATTTGAAGGATTAAAAATATCTATTGCTTCTCCTGAAAAGATTCGTGAATGGTCTCATGGTGAAGTAAAAAAACCAGAAACAATAAATTATCGTACATTAAAACCAGAGAGAGATGGTCTTTTCTGTGAAAAGATTTTTGGACCTACTAAAGACTATGAATGTTCTTGTGGTAAGTACAAAAGATTAAGATATAAAGATATAGTATGTGATAGATGTGGTGTTGAAGTTACAAAGGCTAAAGTTCGTCGTGAACGTATGGGTCATATTGAACTTGCAACTCCAGTCTCACATATCTGGTTCTTTAAAGGTGTTCCATCAAGAATGGGACTTGTACTAGATATGTCACCAAGAGATTTGGAAGAAGTACTATATTTCGTAAGTTATGTAGTAATTAATCCAGGTAATGCACCTCTTGAAAAGAAACAAACATTATCAGATAAAGAATATAGAATATATTATGAAAAATATGGTAATGGTTTCGAAGTAGGTATGGGTGCAGAAGCTATTAAAAAACTTTTGCAAGAAGTAAATATTGATGAAGAAATTGATAAAATAGAAAAAGAATTAGAAGGAGCTCAAGAACAAAAGAGAACTAGACTTTTAAAAAGATTAGAAATTCTTGACTCATTTAGAGAATCAGGAAATAAGCCTGAATGGATGATACTAGATTGTATTCCAGTTATTCCACCAGAACTTAGACCAATGATTCAATTAGATGGTGGAAGATTTGCAACTAGTGACTTAAATGATTTATATAGACGTGTTATTAACCGTAACAATCGTTTAAAGAAATTATTAGAGTTAGGTGCACCTTCAATCATTGTTCAAAATGAAAAACGTATGCTACAAGAAGCAGTTGATGCTTTATTCGATAATGGTAGACGTGGTAGAAATGTTACTGGTCCATCTAATAGAGCATTAAAATCATTATCAAGTATGCTTAAAGGTAAGCAAGGTAGATTTAGACAAAACTTACTTGGTAAACGTGTTGACTATTCAGGACGTTCAGTTATCGTAGTTGGTCCATCTCTTAAGATGTATGAATGTGGTATACCAAAAGAAATGGCACTTGAATTATTTAAACCACATGTTATTCGTGGGCTTGTAGAAAAAGAAATAGTTCATAATATTAAATCTGCTAAAAAGATGATTGAAAATCAAGATGATAGAGTATGGGATGTTGTTGAAGAAGTTATTAAAGAACATCCAGTATTATTAAACCGTGCTCCAACACTTCATAGATTAGGTATTCAAGCATTTGAACCTAAGTTAATAGATGGTAAAGCTATAAGACTTCATCCATTAGTTTGTGCTGCATTTAATGCTGACTTCGATGGAGACCAAATGGCTGTCCACGTACCACTTTCTGAAGAAGCTCAAGCAGAAGCAAGAATCCTTATGTTAGGTGCTAATAACATACTAAAACCATCTGATGGTAAACCAATAGTTACACCATCACAAGATATGGTACTTGGTAACTACTACTTAACAATGGAACAAGAAAGTGAAGATGAAGGTAGAGTATTTAAAAGTCCAGATGCAGCATTAATGGCTTATGATAGAAGAGAAATTGATTTACATACAAGATTAGTTGTACCAGTTAAATCATTCAAACATAAGATATTTGCTGATAGTCAAAAGGATAAATACTTAATTACAACAGTTGGTAAAATTAAGTTAAATGAAATTTTACCAGATGCATATCAATACATAAATGATGGAAGTAAAGAAAATATAAATACAATTACTCCAAGTAAATATTTCGCACCAATGGGAACTGATTTAAAAGAATTTATTAAAAATCTTCCAATTAGTGAACCACTTGGTAAAAAAAGTTTACAAAGTATAATTGCTCAAGTATTTAAAAGATATAAAACAACAGAAACATCTACAATGCTTGATAAATTAAAGAATCTAGGATTCGAATATTCAACATATTCAGGAATTACAATGTCAGCATTTGATATTATTGCTGATAGCAATAAGGAACAAATTATTTCTGATGGTAAAAAGAAAGTTGATCAAATTGGTAAACAATATAAGAGAGGTTTAATTACTGAACAAGAAAGATATGAAAGAGTAATTGAAGTTTGGAATAATGCAAATGAACAAATTAAAAATGACTTAAGTAAACTTGCTGAAGAAAATCCAAATAACCCAATATTCATCATGATGAAATCTGGTGCTCGTGGTAGTTTGGAACAGTTTAGACAGGTTGCTGGTATGATTGGTCTAGTTGCTAAGCCAAATGGTATGACAGTTGAAATTCCAATCACATCAAACTATACTGATGGTCTAACAGTGGCAGAATACTTCATGTCATCACATGGTTCAAGAAAAGGTAACGTTGATACTGCCTTAAAAACAGCAAACTCTGGTTACTTAACTAGACGTTTAGTAGATGTTGTACAAGATGTTATAGTTAAAGAACATGATTGTGGAACAATACAAGGTGTTGTTGTTGAAGCATTTATTAACGAAAAAGATGGAAGTGTAATTGAATCACTTGCAGAACGTATTACTGGTAGATATACAAATAAGAAAGTAATTAATCCTGAAACAAAAGAAGTTATCGTAGATAAGGGTGTTTACATTACTGAACAACTTGCAGATAAGATAACTAAAGCAGGAGTAACATCTGTTGAAATAAGAACAACACTTACATGTAAAACTGAAAACGGTGTTTGTCAAATGTGTTATGGACGTAACCTTGCAACAAGTAACCCAGTTGAAATTGGTGAAGCAGTTGGTATTATGGCTGCACAATCAATTGGTGAACCAGGTACTCAGCTTACAATGCGTACATTCCACACAGGTGGTGTTGCTAGTGGTGACGATATCACTCAAGGTCTTCCTCGTGTTGAAGAATTGTTTGAAGCTCGTAATCCAAAAGTTAAAGCTTCTGTTGCAGAAATCGCAGGAGAAATCACTAATATTGAAAATCAAAATGGTAAATATAAAATCAGTATTACAAATGATAAAGAAACAAGAGAACAAACTACTAACTATGGTGTTAAGTTACGTGTAGAAGTAGGAGATAAAGTAAAACCAGGAGATAGATTAAACGAAGGTGCTGTAAATCCAAAAGAATTACTTGCAGTTACTGACCCAATTACTGTACAAAATTATATTGTACAAGAAGTACAAAAAGTTTATCGTTCTCAAGGTGTTGATATATCTGATAAACATATTGAAATTATCGTTCGTAAGATGATTTCAAGAATGAGAATAGTAGATGCTGGAGATACTAACTTATTAGTTGGTAAAGTTGTATCAGTTAATAAATTTACTGATGAAAACAAGAAGGTTATCTTACAAGGTAAGAAACCAGCAACAGCAAGACCATTAATGCTTGGTATAACTAAGGCATCACTTGAAACAGATTCATTCTTATCAGCTGCATCATTCCAAGAAACAACTAGAATATTAACTGATGCTGCAATTAAAGGTAAAGTTGATAAACTAGAAGGATTAAAAGAAAATGTTATAATTGGTAAGTTAATCCCAGCAGGAACTGGTGTTAAGAAATATAGAAATACTGAATTTACATTAGAGAAAGAGTTCTTTGATGAAGAACCACTTGATGTTTTAGAAGAAGAATTGTTATAATTCTTCTTTTTTATTATATAAAAAAACAGATAATTAATATCTGCTTATATTCCTTCAAATAATTTAGAAATTGGTATATCAAGGGCTAAAGAAATTTTATATATTGTATCTATTGAAAATGTTTTCCTTCCTTTTGTTGATTCAATTCGTCTTATAAATTCGTGTGAAACTCCAACACGTTCTGCAAGAACTGCTTGAGTTATACCTACTTCTTTTCTATATTTTTTAATATTTAATGCAATTTTTTCATATAAATCGTTTTGACCATAAATACTGCTCATATTGATCACCTATATATATTATGGCAAAAAAAATAAAAAATATATGTAAACAAGAACTTTACATTTTGTCAGATATAGTATATAATTGTCTAAAAGGAGGATAAAAAATGAGTAAGATATGTAAAAATTGTAAAAATGAAATTAATTCTGATGCTAAATATTGTCCAATTTGTAAGAAAAAGCAAGGTGGACTTCCTAAATGGGCAATAGTATTAATAGTTATTTTTGCAATAATCGTATTGGCAATGGCTTTTGGTGATGATACAGATGATTCTAGTTCAAGTGAGAATAATTCAACAAATAATTCTATTAATAATCAATCAAATCAAACACCTGAAAATATTGAATATGAAAAGGTTGCAAAAGATGATTTAGATGATGCGCTAGATAATAATGCTGCTGCGGCTAAAGATACGTATGTTAATAAGTATGTTGAAATAACTGGAAGACTTGGAACAATTGATTCTGATTTAAAATACATATCACTAGATTCACCAACTGATGATTATGATTTAAGAGGAATTCATTGTAGAATTAAAAATCAAAGTCAAAAAGATGTTGTTAAAACATTAAGTTCTAATCAAGAAATAACCGTTAAAGGTAAAATTACTGATGTTGGTGAAATTTTAGGATACAGTTTGGATATTACAGAAATTTATGCTAATTAGTATTAGTTTAAAGATTGATTAAATTCAATCTTTTTTTGTAATTTGAAATGTGTTATAATATATGCCAAGGTGATTTATATGAAAGAATCTATTGATTTTATTAAAAATTATGTGACAGAAGATGGTTATGTTGTTTGTGCTACTTCTGGTGGTGTTGATTCTATGACACTTTTATATTTATTAACGATTATAAGAAAAAGTATTAATATAAATATAATATGTGCTCATATAAATCATAACTTAAGAGAAGAAAGTAAAGAAGAATTTGAATTTGTTAAAGATTATTGTGCTAAGAACAATATAATATTTGAAGGAAAAATATTTGAAAAAAATATATCAGGTAATTTAGAGTCTGAATTTAGAAAAAGAAGATATAAATTTTTCGATGAGATTGTTAATAAATATAATGCAAAGTGTTTATTTACAGCACATCATGGTGATGATTTAATAGAAACAATATTAATGAGAATGGTAAGGGGTTCATCGATAGATGGATATTCTGGATTTGAAAAAGTAACAAAAAGAAATAATTATTATATACTAAGACCACTTATTTTTTATACTAAACAAGATATATATAGTTTTGCACAGGAAAAAGATATTGAATATAGAGAAGATAAAACAAATGAAAGTGATAATTATACAAGAAATAGATATAGAAAATATATTTTACCTAAATTAAAGGATGAAAATAAACTTGTCCACAAGAAATTTATAAAATTTAGTGAAGAATTATATGGTGCTAGTAAGTTTATAAACAAATATGTGGATAACTTATTAAATAAATACTATAGTAATTATGTACTTGATATAACATATTTAATTAATGAGGAAGATTATATATTAAAAAAAGTTATATATAGTGTACTTTATAAAGTTTATAAGGAAAACATTAACGAGATTAATGATCAAAATATAACTAGTATTATGAAAATAATTAGATCAAAAAAACCTAATCTAAGTATTGATTTAAAAAATAATATAATTGCAGTAAAAAAATACAATAGTTTAGAAATCAAAAATAAAATAGAAGAAACAGATTATAAAATTAAATTAGATAGTACTATTAAAACTAGATTCGGTAATATTAGCATAATTCCTAGTTCAAATTTAACCAATAATTATATTTGTTATTTAAATAGTAATGAAATAAAATTACCTTTATATATTAGAAATAGAAAACAAGGAGATTTTATTGAAGTTCTAGGACTTAATGGTAAGAAAAAAGTTAAAGATATTTTTATAGATGAGAAAATAAATAAGGAAGATAGAAACAGTTATCCTATACTTGTTGACAGTAATGATACAATTTTATGGATTCCTGGAATAAAAAAATCCAAATATGATAGATTAAAGATGGGAAAGTATGATATAATAGTATGGTGTACAAAGGAGGAAAACAATGAATAAAAATATACGAAGAAATGTAAGCCCATATATAGCATTAGCATTTATAATGATAGTGGTATATCTTGTTACGGGTGGATTTGGTACTAGTTCTAAAAATATAACTTATTCACAATTCCAAAAATATTTAAAAGATGATAAAGTTGAAAAAATGGTAATAGCACCAAGTAAAGAGGGGTCAACATATAACATTGAAGGTAAATTGAAAAAATCAAAGAAAAATGAATCTTTCTATGTTGTAGCACCTTTAAGTGATGATACATTAAATTACATTAATTCTATGAAAGAACAAAGTAGCTTTGATATGACTGTATCTGCAGATCCAGCATCAAGTTTATTTGTTAAATTCTTGAATTGGTTACCATATTTATTATTAATAGGAGCAGCTGCTTTCATTTTAATGAAACAGTTAAATGGTATTGCTAGTAGTAATAATAAATCTATGGACTTTGGAAAAAGTAGAGCAAAACTTCAAGAAGATAAAGATAAAGTAACATTTAAAGATGTTGCAGGTTTATCAGAAGAAAAAGAAGAATTAGAAGAATTAATTGAATTCCTAAAAGAACCTAAAAAATTTACAAAAATGGGAGCAAGAATTCCAAAAGGTGTACTTTTAGTAGGTCCTCCAGGAACAGGTAAAACATTACTTGCTAAAGCCGTTGCTGGTGAAGCAAATGCACCATTTTATTTTATAAGTGGTTCAGATTTCGTTGAATTATTTGTAGGTATTGGTGCATCAAGAGTTCGTGATATGTTTAGACAAGCAAAACAAACAGCACCATGTTTAATATTCATAGATGAAATAGATGCTGTTGGTAGACAAAGAGGAGCAGGTCTTGGTGGAGGACATGATGAAAGAGAACAAACAT
>ERZ773147.3999-NODE-3999-length-10619-cov-4.975767_pt1 | contig 10619 bp, 8 predicted proteins | sample MGYA00580851_ERZ773147 | MGnify/ENA primary metagenome ERZ773147 (study PRJEB29015, sample SAMEA2737818) | human gut metagenome | biome: human gut; feature: human-associated habitat; material: faeces | place: China | collected 2012 ... | reverse complement strand
CACGCAGGAGGCAACACAGAGTTGCCCCCGATGCAACCAATATGTGGTTTACTTTTGACAGAATATTCATGTAAAATCAGGAGTGTGAAGGGTATGACGCTCAGAGAAAAACTGATCGTATCAAGAAACAAGGCCGGGCTCTCGCAAATGGAGCTGGCCGACCGGCTCGGTGTATCCCGGCAGGCGGTCTCCCGCTGGGAAAGCGGAGATACAACGCCGACCATGGACAAGCTGAAGTCGCTGGCAAAGATCTACGGCGTATCGCTGGACTGGCTGTGCAGCGATGCCGCGGATCGAGAACTCCCCGAAGCAGCAAAACCGGAAGCAGACAGGCCCCCGGACGATGCCCCTGCGGGAAAGGAAGGTGAGAAAAAGCAAAAAATCAGGGCCATCGCGATCGCACTGGCGATCGGCGCGCTCGCCTTCGCCTGTGTATGGTTTGCAGCGGAAAACAAAAAAGCTGATGAAGCGGACGACCAAGGTGACAATGTAATGTATGATGTTGTCGAAATGCCGGATCCAAATGAAAACGGATTTGATTTTGAGTGGAAAGATTAACAAGCAATTAATTCACCATGAACAAAACGAAAAAAACAGTACTGACGATACTGGCGATTGCAGGGGCGGTTTTGCTGTGGCTGCTAAGCTACAAAGGAGCGCCGCTCGAGGAAGTGCTAAAAAGTATAGCAAGGATCATCGTGGTTTTTTGCTGCTCACGCTTATAAATATAAAGAAAAAAGATAGAACGTGAGCGCGAAAATAAGGCCAGATGAAATATTTGATGATTGGCAGTACGATTGAAAGGAGATACTCAATGAAAACGCACCTTCGTATTTTGTCGAGTAAAAATGGGAGAGTTAGAAGCGCCATTGTAAGGCATCTTCTTTTAGCAGCAATGCTGAGCGGGATGCTTATGATGCTTTGCTGTGCTGTGTCGGCAAATGACGAGCCTGTGCTCAGCCCATGGGCGAGGGAGGAGGCGTTCGCGGCGGAGGAGGCGGGGATCCTTCCGGACGCTCTGCATGGCGATCTGAGGGGCGCGGGAAATCGCGGACAGGCGGTCTGGTATCTCGTGAAGCTCACGGAGACGGTCCTGCAAAAGGAACTGCCGAATACCGCGGAAGGTGTATTTCCAGACATGGAAAATACATTCTTCGAAGAAAAGGCGGAAAAAGCCTATTCCGCGGGGATCGTGACCGGCTATGCCGACGGGAGCTTTGGCGCGGGAAGTCATATCAGGCGTGAGGAATACGCGGCGATGCTGTATCGGCTGTTTCAGTATCTGGAGCGGGAAACGGGGAAACAACTGCTCCCGGACGATCTGCAGACGCGGCCGTATGCAGACGAAAAAGAGATCTCCGCATGGGCACTCGACGCCGTACATGCACTGTCTGTGATGGGCATTCTGGGCGGAGACAGCCGCGGAGACTTTTGCCCCGACAAAAATATCAGTCTGGAGCAGATGATCGTGCTATCCCGCCGCTGCTGGAAATACTGCACGGATAAAAGCTGAGGAACAGAGCATGATCGCCTGCCTCGATAGACACTGATCGAAGCAGAGATACCTGCGTTCCACAGGTATCTCTGCTTTTGATATGCAGGAACCGCTTGTGATTTTCAACAGAAAATCAGAAAAAATTTGTTGCTTTTCGATATGGATTTTTCGGGCGGCACTGCTATACTGTGTGCATGGGAAACGCCCCACAAAAACCCATAAAAAGAGAAAAACAGGGAGGAAACATCTATGACTGGCATTGGATTGATCATCGTCTTCATTCTTGCCATTGCACTGATGATCTTCTGCATCAGCAAGCTGAAGATCCATCCGTTCCTCGCGATCATGGCCATTTCTCTGGTATTCGGCCTGATCGCCGGTATTCCGCTGGTCAACACCACGGACGCCGACGGCAACACCGTCAGCGGCATTGCCAACGTCATCGGCGCCGGCTTCTCGGGCACATTCTCGAGCATCGGCATCGTGATCATCTTCGGCGCTCTGGTCGGTACGCTGCTTGAGAGCACCGGCGCGGCGCTCAAAATGGCCGACTGCGTGGTCAAGCTCGTCGGCAAAAAGCATCCGGAGCTTGCCATCGAGCTCATGGGCTGGATCGTCTCCATCCCCGTGTTCTGTGACAGCGGCTTCGTCGTTCTGAACCCCATCCGCAAGGCTATGGCCCGCCGGACCGGCGCGTCGAGCGTCGCCATGTCCGTCGCACTGTCCATGGGCCTGTACATCAGCCACTGCTTCATCCCGCCCACACCCGGCCCCATCGCGGCTGCCGGTACGCTGGGCTGCGGCGATAATCTGCTGCTGGTCATGGGCCTCGGCGCTCTGTGCTCCATCCCGCCGCTGGTCGCGGGCTACTTCTTCGCAAAGTACATCGGCAAGAAGGTCAAGGCTGCCGACGACATCGTCGCGGACGGCGACGTCAAGACCTATGAGCAGCTCGTGGCCGAGTTCGGCAAGCTGCCGAGCGGCTGGCTCGCATTTGCGCCGATCGTCCTCCCCATCATCCTGATGGGCCTGGCCTCCGCGTTCTCCATGGCGGGCGTCAAGGCGGATTTCATCAGCTTCCTCGGCACGCCGATCATCGCCCTGGCTGTCGGCTGCATCATCGCCATCATCAGCCTCTTTGCCGCCAATAAGGGCAAGGACTTCTACAAGCTCACCGACGACACGCTGAAGACCGTCGGCCCCATCCTGTTCGTCACCGCTGCCGGCGGCGTGCTGGGCAAGGTCATCGCGTCTTCCGACATGGTCAACTTCATCAAGGCAAACGCGGAGATCTTCGAGAGCATCGGCATCTTCTTCCCGTTCCTGCTGGCCGCCATCCTCAAATCCGCGCAGGGCTCCTCTACCGTCGCCATCACCACCACGGCCGGTATCGCCGCGCCGCTGCTGCCGGTCCTGGGGCTGGATTCCCCGGCGCTGTCCTGCCTGACGGTCATCGCCATCGGCGCAGGCGCCATGACGGTGTCGCACGCGAACGACTCCTACTTCTGGGTCGTCACCAACTTCGGCGAGATGACCCCGCAGGACGGCTACAAGACGCAGACGCTCGGCACGCTCGTCATCGGCGTCGTGTCCATCATCGGCGTGTTTATCGTGTCCCTGTTCCTGCACTGATCGTTCATACACCCCAAGAGGGACGGGCTTGCCCGTCCCTCTTTTAACTTTTTTAACCCTGTTTTAACCCGGTTTTTAACCCTTTTCGTCCTTGCTTTTTCCCGGGATGCTTTTTATAATGGGGACAACGAATAGAATGCCCCCAAGCGAAGGAGGAACTATCATGCAAACTCTCAGACAAGACGCGCAGGCCATCATCGACAAGGCGCTGGCCGACGCGGGCCTGACGAAGCGAGACATCGACGCCGTGGCGGTAACGTATGCCCCGGGGCTTATCGGCGCGGTGCTGGTGGGGGTGTCCTTCGCCAAATCCGCTGCCTACGCGCTGGGGGTGCCGCTGATCCCCGTACACCATGTGCGGGGCCACATCGCCGCCAACTATCTGGCGTTTCCGGAGCTGGAACCGCCCTTCGTGGCACTGGCCATCTCCGGAGGCAACACCCTGATCGTGGACGTGCGGGACTATACGGATATGACGGTGCTGGGCGCCACCCGCGACGACGCGGCGGGGGAGTGCTTCGACAAGGCGGCCCGTGTGCTGGGACTGCCCTACCCCGGCGGCAAGCCCATGGACGAGCTGGCGCAGCAGTCCGCCGGCGGCAAATATGAGCTGCCCCGTGCCCACGTGTCCGGCGCGGAGCTGGACATGAGCTTCTCGGGCCTGAAAACGGCGGTGGTGAACCTGGCCCACAACGCCCAGCAGAAGGGGGAGGAACTGGACGCCCCCGCGCTGGCACGGGACTTCGCCTGCGCCGTGTCGGGCGAGCTGGTGCCCCGCGCCATGCGGGCGCTGGAGCTGACAGGGTATGACACGCTGGTGGCCGCCGGGGGCGTGGCGGCTAACTCCGTCATCCGCGGGGATCTGGAGCACGCCTGCCGTAAGACGGGGACGCGGCTGTTCCTGCCGCCGCTGCGATGGTGCGGAGATAACGGCGCTATGATCGGCGCGCAGGGCTACTACGAGTATCTGGCGGGCCGCCGTGCCGGACTGGACCTCAATGCCTACGCCACCATGGATCTGGGTACACTGACATAACGTGCAGCCCCGCTCTTTCGGGAGCGGGGCGTTTTCCTGCTCCGATGGCTGGCAGAAGGGGTCGTTATGGTAAACAAGATGGCTGTGCGCGTCGATTTGTGATGTTATGTAAAGTAAAACGGAGAAATTGGAAAAGTGGAAACCGAAGTATGAGCGTCGGTGAATCTGGCGAAAAAGGCGGAAAAGTATTGAAAATACAGGGAACACATAGCTGTGGAAAACTTTGTGGAAAGTGTGGATAACTCTTTGTAAAAATTATGTAATGCAGGATTATGTAAAATATATGTAAAGGGAACGTCTTGCGGCGGAATAGCGAAATTGTCAGGGAAAAGCGGGGGAATAGGGAAAAGCGAAGCTTTTTCCCAGGGTGTGACGGAAACGGGGAAGGGAGCAGATTTTCGCGGCGTGAGAAAAAGCGGCAGGCTTCGATGGGAAGATTACGTTATGTATTATTTTGCCGGAACGGCGAAAAGGCGGTTGACGGCGGCACGGGGATATGTTATACTATCATCTGGTATTTCACTGTGCTTGTGTGGCTCAGCTGGCAGAGCAGCTCACTCGTAATGAGCAGGTCGCCGGTTCGAATCCGGCCACAAGCTCCAGACTCCTCGCGGATACGCGAGGAGTTTTTCTATGTACAAGAGCGACGACAAACGATATACACTTCCCATGAAGAACGCGGAGGCCTCCGTTCGTATGGAGGGCTGTCAGGTGACACCCCAGATGCGGGAGCAGTGCCAGCGGGTGCTGCGTGGCGAGGTGACCACGGCGGAGCTGCTGCGGCAGGAGGACGGTGCGATATTGGCCTTTGACAGCCTGTTTTGCAGCCAGACTGGATTTGCGGATGACGATGTCGCCGCACGGAAGGTGGGCAAGAGCTTGGCAGCCAAGCTGGGTGAGGTGCTGGGGCGTATCGATCACACGCTGTATGATGGATTGATCTTAGTTGGCGGTGACACCGCTGTGGCGGTGTGCCGCAGCTTGCAGACCACGCAGCTCCTGCTTTTAGAGGAGGTGCAGAGCGGGACCCCTGCCGGACTGTTGGCTGACGGTCCGCTCCGGGGGATACCGGTCGTCACAAAATCTGGTGCATTCGGGGATGAAGATACCCTGCTGCACGCGTGGAAATATATCAGGAGAGAAGGCGAGTAAGGAGGAGATCACACAAGAATAGCAGTGCACACGTCCCAAAAATCAAAAGTCGCGTTACCCCAAACAACCATTCTAAAAGAAAGAAGGAATCACTATGGCAACCCTCGAAAGCAAAAAAGCCGCTACTCTGGGAAAGAGATCCATCATCGGCATGATCCTTGGCCTGGCACTGGGCGCGATCCTGTGCTTTGTCCCGAACGGCTATGTCCGTGATGATATCGTCATCAATACCATACTGAACATTGTCGGCAATGGATATCTGAATCTGATCAAGATGACCATTATCCCCTTTGTTTTTGCATCTCTGGTCATGGGCATCTCCAGCGCTACCGATGTCAAGCAGGTGGGACGTATCGGCGGCAAGATCCTGATTATCTATGTAGCTACCACGGTGATCGCCTCCGCCTTCGGTATTTTGGGCGGCATGATCCTCAAGCCCGGCGTAGGCGTGGATCTCGGCTCTTTTGACCTGTCCAACACCTACGAGAACGTCAACACCTCGTTTGCCAGCGTTATCCTTGATTTTATCCCCACGAATATTGTAGAATCCTTTGCGAAGGGTAAAATGATCCACATTGTGGTCTTTGCCGTGTTCTTTGGCATCGCCCTGAGCCTTATCGGCGAAAAAGCTGCGGCGGTGAAGGCCTTCAACGAATCTCTGGCAAATACCATGCTGAAGATCGTCAATATCGTCATGCAGCTGACTCCCTATGGCGTGTGCGCTTTGATGGCCAAGACCGTTGCCAACCTGGGCTTCACGATCATTGTGACGCTGGCCAAGTACTGCGCCTCCGAGATTTTCCTGCTCTTCCTGTTCGGCCTGATCGTCTACGGCCTGATGCTGAAGATCTTCACCGGTCTGAGCTATGGCCGCTTCCTCAAAAAGTACAGCCGTATCGCGCTGGTGCCCTTCTCCACCTCCTCCTCCAACGCCACCCTGCCTTATTCCATCGAGTTCTGCCGCAGCATCGGCGTTTCTGAGAAGGTAGCGTCCTTCACCCTGCCTCTGGGCGCCACGCTGAACATGGACGGCAGCGCCATCATGCAGGGCATGACCGCCGTGTTCGTGGCGCAGCTGTACAACATTGAATTGACCTGGCCCATGATCGTTACCATTGTGATCGCCGCTACCCTTGGCACCATCGGCTCCCCCGGTATGCCCGGCGTGGTCATGGTCACGCTGACCGTGGTGCTGCAGTCCGTGGGCTTCCCGCTGGAGGCGATCGCCATCATTGTGGCGATCGACAAGTTCCCCGACATGTTCAAGACGGTGCTGAATGTGCTGGGTGACGCTGTGGATACCGTGATCGTTGCCAAGTCCGAGGGCGAGTTTGACGCGGATGTGTTCAACGGCCGGAAGGAAGCGGATGTCAGCGTGGGCGAGTGATCCCGCGAAACCGTTTCACTTTATATGTAAGGAGTATCCGTTATGGTTATCAGCAGTAAATTTCTGGATGCACTGACCCCCTCATCCATTCGAAGCATTACGGCCAAGATCCGCGACAAGGCAAAAGACGGTATTCAGGTGGTGTCCTTTGCCGGCGGTCTGCCCAGCAAGGAGTTTTTCCCACTGGAGGATCTGCGCCGCATCACCGACCAGGTTTTTGACGAGGAGGGCGGCGAGGCGATCCAATATGCCGCCTCTGACGGCTACGACCCCCTGCGTCAGTATCTGGTGGAGTTTATGAAGCGCTATCAGGTCAACAATATCGACTACAAAAATATCCTCATTACCAGCGGCGCCCAGCAGGGCTTGGCTTACCTCGCTAAGGGCATGATCGAGCCGGGATCCGTGGTCATCGTGGAGAACCCGTCCTACCCGGGTGCGCTGGACACCTTCCGCTCCTACGGTGCGGAGATCGTGGGTGTCGGCATGGATGACGACGGTATGAAGATGGATGCGCTGGAGCAGGTGCTGCAGCAGCATAAAAAGGTGGCTTTCATCTACACCATTGCAGATTTCCAGAATCCCACCGGGCGCTGTATGTCCGTTGAACGGCGCAAAAAGCTGGTAGAGCTGGCAGAAACGTACGACACCTTCGTTGTGGAGGATGGTCCGTACAGTCTGATCTCCTTTGACGGACAGGTCATGCCGGCTATCAAGAGCTTTGATACGTATGGGCGGGTCATCTATTCCGGGTCAACCTCCAAGACCATTGCACCGGGGCTTCGCATAGGTTGGCTGATTGCCGATCATGAGAGCATTACCAAGCTGGTATATCTGAAAATGCGGGATGACCTGCAGGTGAACAACATTGCCCAGCGTCAGGTGTACCACTACCTGAAGGATTGCGATTTTGACGGCCATCTGAAAACGGTGATCGATGTGTATCGCCGTCGGAGAGACGTGATGGCGGAGGCTGTCCGCGCCAGCTTCCCGGAGGGTACACGGGTCATCCTGCCCGGCGGCGGTCTGTTCATGTGGGTGGATCTGCCCGAAGGCACAGATGCGTTGGAGATGTTTGACTTCGTCTTTCAAAAGAACATTGCCTATGTGCCCGGTCAGTTTTTCTGCTGCGACGGAAGTGGCAAGAATGCCATGCGGCTAAACTTTTCCACCACGGGAGAGGAGGATATTGCCCGCTGTATCCCCATTCTGGGCGAAATGATAAAGCAATATCTGAAAAAATGAGCTTGATCAAATAAGCGATGCTGCTTTGCCGCTGCGAAGAATCTCTGCTGTTCCGGAACGCGCGTGAAGTATACGTTTATCAGAGGGGGCGAACCCATGTAGGTTCGCCCCCTCTGCTTTTTCAAGGCTCCTGCAGCCGGCGGGAGAATCCCTCCGGTATGATGGCGCCGCTGCCGCGATCTTCTTTCCGCTGGCCGTTTCTCTGCGGGTGGGCAGGGCCAAAACTGCCGTGGCGAAAAGAAAAACCACCCCAAAGGGGTGGTTTTTGGTGGACCTGAAGGGATTTACCCCTCCGGGGCATAAACCTCGAATCCCTAGGCTCACAGCAAAAATAAAGCCACCCTTGCGGGTGGTTTATTTTTGGTGGACCTGAAGGGATTTCCCCCGCAAGGGGGGGATAAACTTCGACTCCCGCAGGCCCACGGCAAAAATAAATCCACCCTTGCGGGTGGTTTATTTTTGGTGGACCTGAAGGGATTCGAACCCTCGACCTCTCGGATGCGAACGAATTAAAAGCTCTGATTTGTATTGATTTTTATCCATTTCCGCCGCTTTTGCCTGGAATGTAAATGGTCTTGTGGCCTCTTTTTCCCGTTGTAACCATGTGTCCCGGAAGCGTCTGTGGTACGCGTTGTGGTCACAGGAGATGTGCGTCGATATCATCTAAACGAGGTGGTAATCTACATACGCCTATGATAGACCAAGTGAGGAAAATCGTCAACCGCTTTCTTTGGCAGGGGCAGTGCAGGGAATGGGATGCAATAGACAAAGAGAAACGTCTGAAGACGACGAGTATGGTTAGCCGCCATCTTGTTTAAAACAATTAATCTAAAAGAGAAAGCTATAATTGGATAACTTCTTCCCTTTTAATACTGCAGATATTTGAACACGAGGTCGGTTCTTTCGAAGTATTTCATCAGAATCACAGCAAAGATAAGCACCACACACTCGGCAATGATGCAGGTGTACCAGTTGACGCTCTCGCCAGCCAAGATGGGCAGTCATCGGAGGGTGAGCGTATTAAAGGCCAACACACGGAAGATGCAAGTGTGCTGCCATTTATATTTATTACAAAAACATAAAACTCGGTCGCTGATTATACCGTGTGTATAGAGCTGTGTTTTTTAAAATTAAGACCGGGGCAACTACCTATGCTAACGAAAAGACTGCTGTAGAGCATCGAGAAATGTAACGACGAGTTACCTCGAACTCAAAAAAATCCAAGTGCCCAAAATCTCCATCAGCCAGTGTGGGAAAACACAACCACAGATGCCACACGGCACGGTAAAGCAAAAGAGAAAAAGAACAGAAAATGCCGGACCCTATCTCTTGTGAAAACGAAGTGAGATCTGTGGGCACTATTGGTGCGGAACAAACACAATAGCCTATCTATCATTTCGATGGCTTTCGGGAACTGCTGGAGGTGCCGTGCACTTGACTACACATGGTTTCTATGCTATGCTCATCGAGGCCAGCTTATGTGTACCGGTCTGCCGCCTGCGTCCGGCGGCTGAAACACAGAAAGATAAGGAGAGTTTTCAACATGAGTAAATCCCAGCAGAATTATCTGGATCAGGTGGCCCAGCGGCTTCACCTGACAGCAGACGCGCAGAGCGGCATTCTCTTTGGGATGCAGGGCGGCCTGCATATGATGCTGATGCGCAGCACCAGCAACCAGAATTTTGTTTCTCTTGTTTTTTCCCTGACTCACAGCGGACAGGAGCCGGATGCGGCGGAAATCAAGGCTTTTGTCAAGAGCAACAAGCTGATTGTAAACTACTCCATTCGCCGCAGCCGGGTGGAATTTATCCTGAAGCCCCGATTCGGCAGCTTTAAGCAAATTGACCAGCTGGAGCAGGTCACGGGCGAGGTGGTATCCCTCCTGCGCACCGGCGGCTACCAGAGCTGCTGCCAAAATTGCGGGCAGACGGCGGACACGGATGCATGCATCATGGCAGGGGTTCCGTCCCTGCTGTGTGACAGCTGCTATCAGCAGCTGGGCCATAATCAGGAACAGATTCAGCAGGAATCTGCCGGCAAGCCGGAGAATGTGCTGGCCGGTGTGGTGGGCGCTCTACTGGGATGCCTGCTGGGCGTGGGCTGCATTGTGCTGCTGGGACAGCTGGGCTATGTAGCGGCTTTGTCTGGCATTGTGCTGGCTGTCTGCACGCTGAAGGGATATGAGCTTCTGGGCGGGCGTCTGTCCACCAAGGGAATTGTGATTGCCTGTGTGCTGATGCTGGCAATGACCTATGTGGGCTATCGGCTGGATTGGGCCATTACTGTTGCCAAGTATTTTGAGGCCAGTCTGACAGATTCCTATCGGGCTATCCCCTACCTCATTGACGAAGAAATTCTGGACGGCGGCGTTTATACCGGTGAGCTTATCAAGCTGTATGCCTTCACACTGATCGGCGCAATCCCCACCATCATCAGCTCCGTAAAGAACCGGAAGATGGCCAAGGTGACTTATCGCATGCAGAGCCAGAGAGCTGTGAACAGCACTCCGGAGTTCTGATTCTGGGCAGACAAGCGAAAGATTTTAAAAAGATCAGGTGCAGCTTCAAAAGAAGCTGCACCTATAAACTGAAAGTAGACACTCACAAAATACCGGGTTGTCGTAAAACAGTAAAATCAAAAAATGGTGAAAACCTTGTGTTTTCAAGGGGCGG
>ERZ773147.3997-NODE-3997-length-10624-cov-4.468635_pt1 | contig 10624 bp, 10 predicted proteins | sample MGYA00580851_ERZ773147 | MGnify/ENA primary metagenome ERZ773147 (study PRJEB29015, sample SAMEA2737818) | human gut metagenome | biome: human gut; feature: human-associated habitat; material: faeces | place: China | collected 2012 ... | reverse complement strand
CCGACCCTCTGCTTGTAAGGCAGATGCTCTGAACCAGCTGAGCTAAACGCCCTTTCATTTGTTCATTAAGTTTGATATGCTCTATCTCTCTAAAGCGCTGCAAAGATACGGCTTTTTTTATTACCTCCAAATATTTTTGCGAAAAAGTAGAAAAAAACTTCATCTCCGCCTATATGTATTAAGATTTATAGTAACTTTGCAACTCCATATTAATAATGTATATGATATTTTCGACACTGACAGCAATTTCGCCTGTAGACGGGCGATATAGAAATAAAGCCGAGAACCTGGCGGCTTACTTTTCAGAGTATGCGCTCATTAAATACAGAGTGCAGGTTGAGATCGAGTATTTTATTACTCTGTCTGAATTCTTACCGCAGCTTCGTGCGTTGGCGACTGGGGAGAATAAAGAGGCTTTGCGGAAAATTTACCGCGAGTTTTCGGTTGAGGACGCTACCCGTATTAAAGAGATCGAGAGTGTGACAAATCATGATGTAAAGGCTGTTGAATATTTTATAAAAGAGAAATTCGATTTGTTGTCTTTGCAGGAATATAAGGAATTTATCCATTTCGGATTGACTTCCCAGGATATTAACAATACATCCGTTCCATTGTCTATCAAGGATGCACTGAACGAAGTGTATTTTCCCGGTTTGCAAGAAGTGATCGACATGTTGAAGAAATATGCCGAAGACTGGGCGGATGTTCCCATGTTGGCCAAGACACATGGGCAGCCGGCTTCTCCTACCCGTTTAGGAAAAGAAGTGATGGTGTTTGTTTACCGTTTGGAACAACAGGTGAAGCTGTTGAAAGTGACTCCTGTTTCTGCTAAGTTCGGTGGAGCAACCGGTAATTTCAATGCGCATCATGTGGCTTTTCCGGAATATGACTGGAAAGCTTTCGGGAATAAGTTTGTGAATGAAGTGTTGGGACTGAGCCGTGAGGAATGGACGACACAGATTTCCAACTATGACAACATGGCTGCTATTTTTGACGGGATGAAACGTATCGATACGATTTTGATCGATTTGTGCCGTGATTTCTGGCAGTATGTTTCTATGGAATATTTTAAACAGAAGATCAAAGCCGGTGAGGTCGGTTCTTCTGCTATGCCGCACAAGGTGAATCCGATCGACTTCGAAAATGCGGAAGGTAATTTGGGTATGGCAAATGCTATCCTGACGCACCTGGCAACCAAGTTGCCGATTTCACGTTTGCATCGCGACCTGACAGACTCTACAGTCCTTCGTAATGTCGGTGTGCCGATGGCTCATGTCGAAATCGCATTCAAAAGTTTAACAAAAGGGCTGGGTAAGTTGTTATTAAACGAGAAAGCATTGTACCGGGATTTGGATAACTGCTGGGCTGTAGTGGCCGAAGGAATTCAGACTATCCTTCGTCGTGAAGGGTATCCGAAACCTTATGAAGCATTAAAAGCCTTGACTCGTACAAATGAAGGTATCACAGCCGAATCGATCAGTAATTTTATTGATACGTTGCAGGTTAGCGATGCTGTTAAAGCTGAATTAAAGGCGATAACGCCGCATAATTATACAGGTATTTAGTGAGAAACAATGGGTAGCCGTGAGGTTACCAAGTAGTTAATTATCATTTAATTTACATCAAATGAGCACAGAAGAAAGAGATGAATCTCAACCGCGTCCAAGAAAGGTGATACCAAGTATCAGACGGGAAAACACAGACCAGGATTCTGAAAGAAGACCTTACAATCAAGGTTATAACAGACCTGAGGGAAACAACTATGAACGGAGACCATATAACCGTCCTAACCGGGATGACCGCGGAGGTTATAATTCTTATGGGGACAACCGCTCTTCCTATGGAGACAGACCGAGTCGTCCGCGTACGTATGATAACCGTGATGGCGGTTACAACAAACCGTATAACCGCGATAATGGTGGAAACCGTAGCTATGGCAACTCTAATCGTGAAGGCGGCTATAACAGCAGACCTTCTTATGGTAGCAATCGCCCTTACGGTAACAACGATCGCCCTTCTTACGGCAATGACCGTTCTTATGGAAACGATCGTCCGTATAATCGTCCGTCTCGTCCGAGCTATGAAGACAGAGGAAAGGCTTATTCGGCTACTCCGTCCGGCGAAGGTGTTTCGGGTGATGGTGTAAAGAAAAGAAGACCGCGTGTAGGTGATACCCGTGTAAGTTCGTCTTACGATAATCGTGATAATCGTGGTGGCAGACCTTCATACGGCAATAACAACAATCGTTATGGAAATGGTGGCGGTGGACGCGGCGGCTACAATAACAACAGACGCCCGAACAATAATCATCGTACCGGTGATTACAATCCGAATGCCAAGTATAACTTCCAGAAACAGTTGAAGTATAAGGAAGTGCTGGCAGATCCTAACGAACCGATCCGCTTGAATAAGTTCTTGTCCAATGCAGGTGTTTGTTCTCGTCGCGAGGCGGATGAATTTATCCAGGAAGGAGTTGTTCAGGTAAATGGTCAGGTTGTAACTGAATTGGGAACGAAGATTACGCGTCAGGATACGGTGTTGTTCAAAGACCAGCCGGTTCAGATCGAGAGTAAAGTGTATATCATCCTGAATAAGCCGAAGAACTGTGTGACAACTTCCGATGATCCTCAGGAACGTCTGACTGTCATGGATTTGGTAAAGAACGCTTGCCAGGAACGAATTTATCCGGTGGGACGTCTGGACCGTAATACGACAGGTGTACTGTTGCTGACGAACGATGGCGACCTGGCTTCCAAGCTGACGCATCCTTCTTTCAAGAAGAAGAAAATCTACCATGTATGGTTGGATAAGAACGTATCTATCGAAGATATGGAAAAGATCGCTAACGGATTAGAGCTTGAAGACGGAGAAATCCATGCTGATGCCATCAGTTATGCAAGCGAAGATGATAAGAGCCAGGTCGGTATCGAAATTCACTCAGGGCGTAACCGTATCGTCCGTCGTATTTTCGAATCACTGGGCTATCACGTGGTTAAACTGGATCGTGTATATTTTGCCGGTCTTACAAAAAAGAACCTTGGACGTGGAAAGTGGCGTTATCTGAACGAACGTGAAGTGAACGCGCTCCGCATGGGGGCTTTCGAATAATATAGAGTTTAGCCGGTTGGAAAAGCCGGCTAACTTGTTTTGATTACCTAAGAATAAAAATATAAACATGGAAGCAATTAAAAGAACAAAAATTGTAGACGTACTGAAAAGCGAAGCTTTCGGTACGACCGTTAACGTGAAAGGATGGGTCCGTACCCGCCGTGGTAGTAAACAGGTTAGTTTCATAGCCTTGAATGACGGTTCTACAATAAATAATGTTCAGATCGTTGTAGACGTGGACAAGCTGGGCGAAGAATTTCTGAAGCCGATAACAACAGGTGCGAGTATCAGTGTAAACGGTACGTTGGTGCAGTCGCAGGGAAAAGGCCAGAATGTGGAGATCCAGGCTACTGAAATAGAAATTTACGGTTCTGCCGATCCGAATACTTATCCTTTGCAGAAAAAAGGCCATTCGATGGAGTTCCTGCGTGAGATCGCTCATCTCCGTCCACGTACGAATACATTCGGAGCGGTGTTCCGTATTCGTCATAACATGGCTTATGCCATTCATAAATTTTTCCATGACAGAGGGTTCTTCTATTTCCATACACCGCTGATCACAGCTTCCGACTGTGAAGGTGCGGGTCAGATGTTCCAGGTGACGACCATGAACCTCTATGATCTGAAGAAGGATGAAAACGGATCTATCGTTTATGATAACGATTTCTTCGGTAAACAGGCGAGCCTGACCGTTTCTGGACAGTTGGAAGGTGAATTGGCGGCTACGGCTTTGGGACAGATTTATACATTCGGTCCGACTTTCCGTGCGGAAAACTCCAATACGCCGCGCCACTTGGCCGAGTTCTGGATGATCGAGCCGGAAGTGGCTTTCAATGATATCCTGGACAATATGCAGTTGGCGGAAGAGTTCATCAAGTATTGTGTACAATGGGCTTTGGACAACTGTATGGATGATATCAAATTCTTGAACGATATGTTCGATAAGGGTTTGATCGAACGTTTGCAGGGAGTGTTGAAAGACGATTTCGTCCGTTTATCTTATACGGAAGGAATCAAGATTCTGGAAGAGGCCGTTGCTAAAGGCCACACGTTCGAGTTCCCGGTATATTGGGGTGTCGACCTGGCTTCTGAGCATGAACGTTTCCTGGTTGAAGAGCATTTCAAACGTCCGGTAATCCTGACTGACTATCCGAAAGAGATCAAAGCTTTCTATATGAAGCAGAATGAGGACGGCAAGACGGTTCGTGCGATGGATGTGTTGTTCCCGAAAATCGGTGAAATTATCGGTGGTTCCGAGCGTGAAGCCGATTATGACAAACTGTTGAACCGCATCAATGAAATGGGGATTCCTATGAAGGATATGTGGTGGTATTTGGATACCCGCCGCTTCGGTACAGTTCCTCATTCCGGTTTCGGTTTGGGTTTTGAACGTTTGTTGTTGTTTGTGACAGGTATGACAAATATTCGCGACGTGATTCCTTTCCCTCGTACACCGAAGAATGCCGATTTCTAATTTCGCATAGAATTGAAAAATCAAAACTCCGCATAGAACGTTCAGAGGACTATGCGGAGTTTTTTATTTAATCTTCATCTTCCAAGTCGATTGGGATCTGCCGTTTGAACGCTTCCTTGAAAGAGATCAGCGATTCGGTTCGGGCAAGGCCTAACGGTTGAAGCTTATTATGGATAATGCTTAGCAAATGCTGGTTATTCTTTGCATATATCTTTATGAATAAATCATATTGTCCAGTCGTGTAGTGACATTCAACCACCTCCGGGATTTCCTTCAGAGCCTCCGTCACCGATGGAAACTGCCCGGGAGATTTGAGGTACAAACCCATGTATGCACAAGTTTCATAACCTACTTTTGTGTTGTCGACGATAAATTCAGATCCTTTGATTACACCCAGGTTGGTAAGTTTTTGTATACGTTGGTGTATTGCTGCACCCGATACATTACACTCCCGTGCAACTTCGAGGAAAGGCATACGGGCATTGCCTATGATTAGTTTTAATATCTTCTCGTCAAGTTCATCCAGTTGATGGTGTGCCATAATTTCACTATATTTGTATATCTGTATAAATCAGTTCTTACAATCTTAATACAAATATAAATAATCTCTAATGATTAACCTCTATTTTTTAGTGGAATATTTTAGTTTGTAAGTTTCTTTAGTAATAATAATCTTCAATTTTATAGTTTTATGAGTTTACAATCAGTAGTAGCATGTAGGTCTGTAAAAGACTTTTCTGATCCGGCATTGGATCTGATAGAGAGAACGTACACAGAATCTTTTCCGGAAGTGGAACGCCGTGACTTTTCGCTTGTCCGCAATTTGGTTAGAGACGAATCCCGGTTTATCGTGTATGCTTTATCAAAAGAAGACCGGTATGTCGGCTTCATCACCGGTTGGCTTTTTGACGGTTATACTTATGTGGAGCATTTTGCAATTGATCCGGCGGCCCGTAATGGAGGAATAGGGGCTGAGGCAATGAAGCAATTTCTGGTCTTCTGCGGTACTCCGGTTGTTCTGGAAGTAGAAATGCCTACTGATGAGATGAGCAAGCGCAGGATTGGCTTTTATGAACGTTTGGGCTTTAAACTGGACAATCAGGTTTATCACCAGCCTCCTTACCGGGAAGGTGGAGAATGGCTGGAGATGCGGCTTATGACATATGGCGATGTTGATCTGGAGCATTCTTTCGAGCAGGTGAAGAATTGTCTTCATAAGAATGTGTATGGAGTGAAAGATGGGCTCACCCGGTGATCGTTTTGCACATTGCCTATTTGTTTTCTCGTTCTAATTCGACGATTTAAGTGGCAGTAGCCATGTTTCTGTTGTCAAACAGTCCAACTGTAGAGCTTTTGCCCTTAGTCGAATGTGCTTTCGCCCTTGGTCAAAAGCGCTTTCGACTAAGGGCAAAAACCTTTTCGACCAAGGGCGAAAAGTAAAAAAGTAGTAGCTATTGCTGTAAATAGCTATGTGTCTATTTATTATTGGATGGGTGTCATCTCCTTTGAGGGAAAGGGCTCTGATCGGTGACTAAAAGGCAATAAAAAAGGCGGGGTTAGAAACCTCGCCTTTTTTATTTTGTATATCCAGAGATTAGTCAGCAGCCTGACGGGCAGAATAACTAATCTTCAATGCGTATGCTTCACGAAGCGCCTGCTTAACGTCTGTGATCAGACCCATCTTGGTTTCCTTATCGGCCTTGATGGACACTGTCATAAACGGCTGGTCTTCTTCTTTCATACTGGATTTTTCCTGAGCGATGTAGTCCTGAATTTCCGATACTTCAGCGAACTTGTCGTTCAACTGCAAGCGGGCTTCAGAACCCATTTTAGCCTGATATTCTTGGGTCGGCTTTCCTACATAGATGAATGTAACCAACGATTTCTTTTCCAGCTTCTGAAGTTCAGTAGCCTGTGGAGCGCGGAATTGCACCATCAATGTTACTTCACGCATAGATGTTACCATCATGATGAAGAACAAGAAAGCGAACACCAAGTCAGGTAATGATGACGTATTCAATTCGGGCATTTCACGTCCGCCCGCTTTACTAAACTTTCCCATTACTTCTTATCTCCATAATTTTTAGGTTCTGCCTCAGAAATCTTTTGCGGATAAATCTGCTGCACAGCCTTTTGTTGGTCTTCATCTAGATCTGCGAATAATTTTCCGAATTTCTTTCTGGAAATATCATCACGCAATTCGTTGTATGCCTTTGCCAATTCGTTCTGAACGCTGATATAAGCCTGATATTCGGTACCACGGTCATTCTGTAAAGAAATTACGTGTTTTTTAGCGGTCATTACTTTTCCGAAGAAAGGAACGTCCTCTTCAACCTTTTCAGGTTTATTTGCGTCATTATACGGGTTGTCAATGAACTCTTTTACCTTGTCTTTCAGTTGCTTGATGTCGGTCGGTTCACCGTTAAAGAGGATTTGGTTACTGCTGTTGATCAGCACGACAACCAAGTTTCTCTTGTTAACATCAACATCATTCTTCTTTTGGTCTTTAGGAACAGGAGGCGGCAAACGTCTTGCCAGACCTTTATCTGTATCCATGGATGTAGTAATAAGGAAGAAGATAAGCAACATGAAAGCAATATCGGCTGAAGACGATCCATTAATACCCGGTGTCTTTCTTTTACTACCCATTTCTTTCTTGTTTTATCAATTCGTTATTACTATTATTTACCGAGCATTCTTTTGACAGAGCCCCAAACCACACATGCAACGATTAAAACCAGCAGGACAACTGTAGACCAAATCCACATATCTGTGATTTGCAACCAACCGGCTGTGTTATATTTCTGAGAATCTGCATTCAGACCTTGTAACGGAGTTCCATCACCGATTGAATAAGTGATAAACAGCATTGCAACGAAAGCAACTACGACACCTAAAGCAGAAAGAGCTGATTTAGGATTAACTTTCAGCAGGGTGATAAACTGCCAAACAGCAAATAACACCATGCAAATGATTGTGACGAAGAATAATGCTGAAGTCCAATTAAGCAAAAGACCTGTATATACATATTCTTTCATTTCTTCTCCCGGATTCGTGATGCCTCCGCCGAAGAACATACCCAGAACGACAATACTGATAAGCGATACTATCAGTAATGTCCAACTGGACATTTTTCTTATTTTAGTAACTGCCATAGTTGTTTCTTATTTTTTAAATTTGAGGTTATATTTAATAACTAAGTCCAGCAAAGTGATAGAAGCATCTTCCATCTGGTTCAGGATAGCTTCCAGTTTGCTCAACAAATAGTTATAGAATATCTGAAGGATCAAAGCAACGATCAAACCACCTACTGTTGTGATCAAGGCCACTTTCATACCGCCTGCTACAACCGTCGGGCTGATATCACCAACCTGTTCGATTTTATCGAACGCCATGATCATACCTACTACAGTTCCCAAGAATCCTAATGACGGAGCCATTGCGATAAACAATGTGATCCAAGACATGTTCTTTTCCAAAAGACCACCCTGAACACCACCATAAGAAACAATAGATTTTTCAACAACATCAATACCCTGGTCGATTCTCATCAAACCCTGGTAAGCGATAGAAGCGATAGGACCTCTTGTGTCACGAGCAATAGCTTTTGCACCTTCTACATCACCTTTATCCAAAGCATCTTCGATACCTTTCAGCAATTTGCTGGAGTTAGTTTCAGCCAAGTTCAGGTAAATGATTCTTTCCAAGCAGAAAGCCAAACCGAAAATCAATGCGATGGCAACCAAACTCATGAAGTCGGCACCACCTTCGATAAACTTAGTCTTCAAAGCCTGGTACATGCCACCTTCAACAGCGGTTTCGGTAGCTTCTTGCGCGAATGCTACAGAAGAGATTCCAAGAGCACATAAACTCATGAACGTTTTTGCAAAATACTTTTTCATTGTGTGTTTAATTTTTAAGATTAATAATTCTCTTATTTGTTTTTATTTTTTGTTATTAATAATCGTCATGGTATCTTAAAGCGGAGAGAGCGGGATTCGAACCCGCGAAACCCTTTAGGGGTTTACACGCTTTCCAGGCGTGCCTCTTCAACCACTCGAGCATCTCTCCAAAAACGAGCTACCGCTTCTCTAAAACGGGTGCAAAATACGAAAAAAATCGCATATCCAAACGTTTCAGTGCACAAATCTATAGTTTTTGCCTGACATATACACAATATCTGGTGGATAAATTTTGAATACGCGCGAAAATATCTCACGATATTGGTTTATTCTCGATTTTAAATAGTTTTAGAGCATTTATCCGTGTTGTTTCAACGGTATCTTCGAGTGTCAGTCCATAGGTCTGGGCTACTTTTTCAGCCGTTTTCCAGATATAGGCCGGCTCGTTCCTTTTTCCTCTGTAGGGAGCAGGGGCGAGATAGGGGGCGTCTGTCTCCAATACTATTTTTCGGATGTCTGTCTGCCGGATGATTTCCGACAGCCTGGAGTTTTTAAATGTAATGACTCCATTTATCCCGATTTTGAAATTATTTAATTTTTTAATCTCTTCCAATTCGGCTTCATTACCGGTAAAACTATGAAAGACTCCGGTGAGCGTGTCGGCTCCTACCTTATATAAAGAATCGAAAACTTCCGGGTATGCTTCGCGGGTATGAATGGCGACCGGCAGGTTGAGGTCGATGCTCCATCTGAGCTGTTCCTCGAATACTTCTTTCTGCTCCTTCAGGTATGTTTTGTCCCAATACAGGTCTATACCTATTTCCCCGATTCCGCAATAAACACGTTTACCGAGCCATGACTCTGTTTCCTTCAGATTTTTTGCATAATGCTCGTCAACGCTGGTCGGATGCAGTCCCATCATCGGATAGGCGAAATCCGGATAACGGTCGCATAAGTCATGCATCCGTTCGATGGTAGTCGTGTCGACATTCGGAAAGAGCAGGGTGTCTATGCCTGATTCTTTCGCGACAGTGATCAGTTGATCCTGTTCCGGATCAAAATCCTCTAAGTACAGATGGTTGTGTGTGTCGATCAGTTTCATTTTTAAGACTGGCGGTTCATTAAACGGGCGCTGACTTCTTTCAGTATGTTTAGCCTTTCGGGAGCTACGTTTAATGAGGTTAGGCAGTTCATTGCCTGATTATAATATGCGTGTATTTTTTCTTCGGACAACTCTTTTAACCGCAATTGGTCATAGATGGCTGTTACGGCGGCGATTTTCTCTGCCGGATCGAATGTCTTTTTACCTATCCAACTGTTCAGTTCCGCTTTTTGAGTATTTGAAGCAAGGCGTAAAGCGTTGATCAGCATGAATGTCTTTTTGTTGCAGAGTATGTCTCCTCCAATATTTTTGCCGAAAGTGGCCGTGTCTCCGTAGACATCCAACAGGTCATCCTGCAATTGGAAGGCCAGTCCGATGTTGATGCCGAACTGATACAGCGTTTCGGCATCGGCTTTCGGAGCGTTCCCCATGATGGCTCCCATCTTCAGGGCACAGGCTAGCAATACGGCCGTTTTCAGTCGGATCATTTCGATATATTCCTCTTCCGTTACATCGGTTCTCGATTCGAACTCCATGTCGTACTGCTGCCCGCCGCATATTTCAAGCGCCGTACGGGTAAACAGGTCTAATATTTCTTTTAATGATTCGGATTCTGTTTCGCCGATCAGTTGATAGGCTGCGATCAGCATGGCATCGCCGGATAGGATGGCTGTGTTGGCATTCCATACTTTATGGACGGTCGGTTTGTTTCTTCTTTTATCGGCATCGTCCATCAGGTCGTCGTGCAAAAGGGTGAAGTTATGGAATACTTCAAGCCCTAACGCCGGATTGACGGCTGTATCTACGTTTTCCTTATATAAGTTACATGCCATCAGTACGAGTGCCGGACGGATTCTTTTTCCACCGAGTGAAAGTATGTACTCGATTGGGTCGTATAAGCTTTTGGGCGGATAGGTGAATTGGAGCCGGGTAATTTCCTGCTCTATTTTCTGTAGGATGTCATTGAAAGCGAACATAGATTATTTGTTTAAATAAAAAAGGCTGCGATAGAAGCAGCCTTTTTGTACTATTTACATG
>ERZ773147.3977-NODE-3977-length-10694-cov-8.515932_pt1 | contig 10694 bp, 6 predicted proteins | sample MGYA00580851_ERZ773147 | MGnify/ENA primary metagenome ERZ773147 (study PRJEB29015, sample SAMEA2737818) | human gut metagenome | biome: human gut; feature: human-associated habitat; material: faeces | place: China | collected 2012 ... | reverse complement strand
ATGATGATTCGAGATATGTTTGCGGATGACATTAACCGCAAAATCAATGGTGTAATTAAAGTAGATCAGGCTGCTGATGATGTAATCGAGCAGGAGTTAAATGAATATGTCATTACCAGAGAATTGAAGAAACATTTCATTACGTTCTTCAACTATTACGGTGATGCCTTTGACCAGCCTACTGCTGATATGGGTGTTTGGATTTCTGGTTTCTTTGGAAGTGGTAAATCTCACTTCCTGAAAATGCTTTCCTACCTTCTGGAAAATAAAGAGGTAAAAGGCATTCGCAGTGTGGAGCGTTTTCGTAAAAAGTTTGAGGATGACCCGGCAACTTTTATGCTGATCGACCGTGCCACGAAGGGACAGACGGAAACCATTCTTTTCAATATTGATATTGAAGGCTTCAGCAATAAAGACAAGACTGCTGTACTTCGTGTTTTTGCAAAGATGTTCTACAACCATCTGGGATTTTACGGTGAAAATCTGAAAGTTGCCATGATGGAGCGTTATATTGACCAGCAGGGTAAGACAGAGGAGTTCCGCAGAGTTTTTGAAGAAAAGAAAGGCAAGCCTTGGCTTGAAATGCGCCGTGCCTTTGCTTTCAATGGAAAGTTCATCATCCCGACACTGATGGAAGTTCTGGATATGAGTGAGGACGATGCCAAGACGTGGTTCAATGATAAAACTGCAACAGAAATTTCTATTGCACAGCTTGTGGAAGATATGAAAGCCTATGTAGATACCAAGCCTGCCAACTTCCGTCTGCTGTTTATGATTGACGAGGTTGGTCAGTATGTTGGTACGGATACCGATATGCTTTTGAACCTCCAGTCTCTGACCGAGAAAATCGGAAGTGAGTGCGAAGGTAAGATCTGGGTGATCTGTACCGGACAGGAAGCCATTGATGAAATCATCAAAGTTCGTGCCGATGAGTTCTCCCGTATCCAGGCTCGTTTCAAAACAAGACTGAGCTTATCTTCTTCCTCCGTGGATGAAGTCATCCAGAAGCGTATCTTGAAAAAGAAATCGGAAGCAACAACGGATTTGGAAACCGTTTATGAGCAGAATGATTCTGTCCTTCGTAACCTATTCAGCTTCAGTGGCTCTATTCTGGACATTAAAGGCTACTCCGGTCCGAGAGAATTTACAGAGAACTTCCCATTCGTGCCGTATCAGTTTATTATCATGCAGAAAGTATTTGCTGAAATCCGGAAACACGGAAATTCTGGTAAGCACCTGTCCGGTGGTGAGCGTTCCATGCTCTCCGGGTTCCAGGAAGCTGCACAGAAAATTCAGGAGAAGGACGAATATGCACTTGTTCCGTTCTTCCGTTTTTATGATACCGTACATACTTTCCTAGACGGTTCTATCCGCCGGGTAATCGAGCGTTGCCAGAAGGCTGCCGACAACGGTGATGGTATCGAACAGCAGGATGTAGATGTACTAAAACTTCTGTACTTGATTCGATATATTGATGACATTCCTTCTAATCTGGACAATATCGTTATCCTTATGGCAGACGATATTCGTGTGGATAAGATTATCATGCGTGAAGCTGTCCGAGGATGCCTTGATCGTCTGATGAGTCAGAACTATATCGGCAGAACCGGTGACACTTATAACTTCCTGACTGACGAAGAACAGGATATTCAGCGTGAAATAAGAGATACAAATGTGGATACTGCTTCTATCGTGGAGCGTATTGCTCAGATGATTTACGGTGATATTTTCACAACCAAGAAGTTCCGTTATGGAAAATATGACTTTGCTTTCGATCAGATGGTGGACGGCATTACAGTTGGAGTGGCAACAGGTGGTATGCGTCTGCGTTTCCTGACCGTTGCTACTGATGCCATTGAAAAAACGGATTATCGTCTGATGGCAGAGTCCAAAGGCAACGAAGCAATCGTGGTTCTGGCTGATACGCCTTATTATGAATCTTTGGAATCTGCCATGAAGATTCATAAGTATGTAAAACAGAGAAATGTAAGCCAGCTTCCTAAGAGTGTGCAGAAAATCATCAGCGATCAGCAGGACGAAGCCACAAAATATGAAGAAAGTGCTATGGCCGAATTACAAAATGCGATCGAAGGGGCGCAGTTCTATGTAGACGGTGAGCATCTGGAAATCAAATCTGGAAATGCTAAGAGCAAGATTGACCAGTCGCTTGAATATCTGGTTGCCCATGTATATAGCAAGCTCGACCTGATTACAGATAATGCAGGCAGTGACGCAGATATTATTGCGATTCTGACAGGTGCGGTAACAGCACTTCCGGGCATGGAACCGAACCGTGATGCTGCTTCTGCTATGGAAGAATATCTGGAAATGCAGGATGCGAAAAAGCTGCCGACTTCTATGGCAGATGTGCAAAGCAAATACAGTGCGATTCCGTATGGCTGGAAAGAAATCGACATTGCTGCGGTTGCGGCACAGCTGATTTATTCCCAGAAAGTAACCATCAAGTATGCAGGCAATACCATTCAGCCGGATGACCCGAAACTGCCGGATATGCTCCGCAAAAAGAGTGAGATAGGTAAGACTTCTATCAGCAAGCGTAAAACCATTTCAGCAACGATGATGCGTGATGTGAAATCAATGCTCCGGGATTATTTCGACATCATGGATGTACCGGATGATGAAGATGGTCTGATTCGCTTTGTGACTGAGAAATTCAGTGAACAGCGTGATTACTATGCTTCTCTGGACGCCCGTTATGACGGACATAAATACCCAGATCGTGCGTTGGTACAGACTGCTATTCAGCTGATGGATGATGTACTTTCCCAGAAGAAAGACAACATTGCCTTGATTGAGCGTGTGCTGAAAAAAGAGGATGCTCTTTTCGACAATAAAGAAGCCATGAGCAACGGCATTGAAAACTTCTTCAAGACCCAGGTAACAGTATTCGACCAGGCAGTACAGTTTGAAAACTCTCTGCATGATGACCTTGACCGAATTGCGGAAAATGAGGAAGCACACAAGGCGCTGAATACCATTCGTCTGATTACGATGGTTGAAACCGGAGGTGAGTTCAACTATAACCGGATTCGTGAACTGAATCCGTTGATGGATATGGTTCGTACCGCCCATGACAAGATGCTGGAAGAAAAACGTGCCGAGGTTCTGGAAACGGTTCGTCAGTGTATGGAAGCAACCCACACTGTCGCAAACGGCGATTCCAAGGCATCCCATCTGATTGAAAAATCGGATCGGTATTTCAGTCAGTGCAAGGAGAAAATCGCAGAATTAAAGAGCCTTGCTCTTTTGGATGCTATGTTCCTGCCAATGTGCCAGTACAAGGATGATACGGTCAGCAATATCGAGTCTATTCTGGCTCCGCCTGCACCGAAGCCGCCAGTACAGCCGACGCAGCCGGGGAAAGAAGCAGCTCCGGCAAAGAAAAAGGTTGTCCGTGCCTATAACCGTCAGGTCGTATTCCAGGCAAAGACCTTACAGACGGATGCGGACATTGATGATTATGTAGAGAAGATTCGTTCTCAGCTGAAACAGTTGTTGAAGAATTGCGACGAAATCAAGCTGAATTAACAGGAGAGCCAAACCATGATAGAACTAATAAGTGCAGGGATTGGCGTTATTGGAGTGGTCATTGGCTGGGGACTGAATGAATTGACTACTACTTTTAGGGAAAGACCGAAGCTCTGCTTTCAAATGGTGTCTACACCAGATGATGAACTGACAGAAAAGGAATACCGTGTAAAAGAAAGTCCATCTGAACATGGAATAGAAATATTTAATGTGGGAGAAAAGCCTTTTATTTTGGAGAGCTTTGTGATTTGCCACAAGAAGAAACTATTAGTGGATTGCCATATAGCTGAAAGTGACCGGATTATATTACCTTTTCATAATATCATATATACTTTGTCAGATCAGGAAGTAGATGCTTTGGAATGGCATTGTCAAAAGGAACACTTTGATAAATGTCAAGTGACAGCGTATAGTGTTGATCAAAAAAAGGTAAAGGGAATACTGCCAGTTCCATTGTTTGCAATACGGGCAAATATCAGAGATACGATAGTGGTTTAGAAAATTAGGAGATAAATATGGATAATAACCCAAGAGTATTTATTTCATATGCACATAAAAATCAAGCATATGAAGATAAAGTATTAAAGTTAGCAAATAAATTACGTTCAGAAGGCATTGATGCAATGATAGATCAGTATGAGGAAGCACCTTCTGAAGGATGGCCACGGTGGATGGAGCATCAAATAACGGAGTCAGAATTTGTTCTTGTCTTGTGTGAAGAAACGTATAATCGAAAACTCTATTCTGACAAAAAAGGTAAAGGAGTGGTTTGGGAAGCTAATATCGTTTATCAAATGTTATATGATTCAGCAGCAGAAACAAATAAATTTATTGCAGCTTTTTTTGATGATGATGATCAGCAGTATATCCCCACACCACTGAAACCATACACATATTATAATCTTTCAGATGAAAAACAATATGAAAGGCTGTATTGGCGTTTTAGGGGTGTTACCAATAGTAAAAAGCCTCCATTAGGAGAATTGAAGCCACTGCCAGAAAAGGAACGAAAAACAATGTTCTTTTCTTCACCAATTAACCTTGAAAAGTGGAATGCTGCAAAGTGGAGAGGTACAGTATATCTTTGGGGTGGAGATGCACCTGCCATAGGCTTGTTTTTTACAAATTACTCAGTGGGTAAAGAAATTTTCAAAGAGTGGAAGAAAAAATACAAAGATATGGCATTCGCAGATACTTTTTTGAAGGTTGATTATATTGTTCCACCGTTTCCTAAGTCATGTTGGGTATATAAATCGTATGACAGAAATTATGGAAAAGGATATTTTCTGCATATAGGTGCAAATATTGACGAAAGTATTAGTCGAGCTAATAATTGTGGAATAGAAATGCAACAACTACTTTTGGCAACGGTTTCACGTTACCAGTGGATGGATGAAAATAACGGATCAGGTAATAGAGATCAGTTTTTAGATATGTATAACAAGACAGGAAAATATTATTTAGTTCCGGTCGGATTAAAGAATCCATCAATGGGAGTTGTAATAGAGAATATGCAATTTGATTTTGAGTACGCAATTCTAATGAAAGAAATAACGGTTACAGCTGGAACAAAGATAACGGAGGAGAATCCCTGCAAAGCAGTTCTTATGGAGCCGGAGGAATGATATATGGATAAAAATGCGATAAAAAAGTTTGCTGTTTGGGCAAGAACAGAGCTGATCGCCCGTGTTTCCCTGAAAGGTGTGGAATACGGTATTACAGAGGACAACATTGAGGATGCCAATGCGGACAGCGTTGGCGGCAAAGTCCTTACTGCCGATGAAAAGAAGCAGCGTCAGGCTCTCATTGCTGAGATTAACGATAAAGGATATAAGCAGGTCATGGAGGAGGTTGCCTATACTTGGTTCAACCGTTTCTCTGCTCTGCGATTCATGGAAGTCAATGGCTATCTTCCTTCTCATGTGCGTGTGTTCACGGACGAGGAAAACAACTTTAAGCCGCAGATTATAACCGAAGCCATTCATCTGGATTTGGATGGACTGGATATGGAAAAGGTCTATGAACTGAAAGATGCCGAAAAGACCGAAGAACTCTATAAATATTTGCTGATCGTGCAGTGTAACGCTCTGAATAAGATTCTGCCGGGAATGTTCCAGAGACTCTCAGACTACACCGAGCTTCTTCTGCCGGACAATCTGCTTCGTGAAGGTAGTGTGATTCAGCAGATGATTGAGCTGATTCCGGAGGATGACTGGAAGGATGCTGTCCAGATTATCGGCTGGCTGTATCAGTATTATAACAGTGAGAAAAAGGATGACGTTTTTTCAGCACTGAAAAAGAATGTGAAAATCACAAAAGAAAACATTCCTGCAGCAACTCAGCTTTTCACACCGGACTGGATTGTTCGCTACATGGTAGAGAACAGCCTTGGTCGTCTGTGGTTGGAAGGACACCCGGATGTGAAAGAACAGCTTTTACCGACTGAGGAAGAACAGTCTGCTTATGCTGCCGGAAACCGTGACCCGGAAGATACCAAATGGCATTACTATCTGGAAGAAGCCGAGCAGGAGCCGGAAGTGCAGGCACAGCTTGCAGAGATTCGCAAGGAATACGCCGCACTGACACCGGATCAGCTGAAAACCATTGACCCATGCTCCGGTTCTGGACATATTCTTGCGTATATGTTTGATGTGCTGATGAAGATTTATGAATCTTACGGCTATACTACCCGTGAAGCGGTGGCAAGCATTGTAGAGAACAATCTTTATGGTCTGGATATTGATGATCGTGCGGCACAGCTGGCTTATTTTGCGGTAATGATGAAAGCCCGTCAGTATGACCGCCGCTTCTTCAGCCGTGGTATTCAGCCCCATGTGTATGCCATTGTGGAGAGCAATCATGTAGATAAGTTTGCCGTGGACTATTTCTGTAATGGGGATGCGAAGCTCACGACAGCTATGGACACTATCATCAAAGAGCTGCATGATGCAAAGGAATACGGTTCTATTCTGACCGTAACACCGCAGGATTGGTCTGCTCTGTATGACCGTTTTGCTGAGATTACAGAAGATATAAATATGTCTCGTGAAACGGCATTGAGAGAACTTTTGCCGTTGGTACAGGTGGCAGAAGCGTTGGCACAAAGATATAGCGTAGTAATCACGAATCCACCTTATATGGGGAATAATGGATTTAGCCCTAAGATGAGTGACTTTGCGAAAAAATATTATAATGAAGTGAAAACAGATTTGTTTGCTATATTTATGATCAGATGCAAACAATTCACTAAGAAAAATGGATTTCAAAGTATGATAACGCAACATTCTTGGATGTTCTTGTCAAGCTATGAGTGGCTTAGAAGCCAGATGAATAGCATGACTATTGCAAGCATGGCACATTTGGGAACCAGAGCATTTGACGAAATTAGTGGTGAAATGGTGTCAACATCTGCGTTTTGCATTAGGAATGTTCAATTACCTGAATATTGTGGAAAATATCAGCGTTTAGTAGATTATTCAGGGGAAAAGTTCAAAGAAACGGCGTTCCTTACGCTTGAGAATATTTATAAAGGAAAACAGATTAGTTTTGAAAAAATTCCGGGAATGCCTATTGCTTATTGGGCAAGTGAGAATGTTGCAAAGGCATTTGAAGTTGGAAACAATATAACGGATTATGTTGATACTTTTCAAGGAATTATCACAGGAGATAATGACAAATTTTTGCGCTATTGGCATGAGGTCTTTTGCGATAAAATACCTTTTCATGCAACTAACATGGAGAAGGTGGATTTGTCAAGAAAATACTGGATTCCGTATAATAAAGGCGGAGAATTTAGAAAGTGGTACGGAGTTCAGGATTATGTCGTTTACTGGAAAAACGGTCCAGATGACAAAACAAGAGGAAAAAAAGGATTCTCTGATTATTATTTAAGAAAATATGTAGCATGGTCATACACGATTTCTAATTCGATTGCAACGAGAATATATCCGGAAGGTTTTTTGTGGGATGTTCGTGGCTCTGGAATTATGGATAAATCCAATATGTTGTTATATTTGGAAGGATTGATAAGTAGCAAGGTTGGTATTACTTTGTTTAGAGTAAATAATTCTACCTTGAGTTGCCAGGTTGAGAATATTATAAAACTTCCAATTATATTTGATAATGATAGAAAAAATCAGGTTGATGATTTGGTTGAGGAAAACAATAATATTTCAAAATTAGAATGGGATTCTTTTGAAGTATCTTGGGATTTTCAGCATCATCCACTGCTCCGAAAAGTTCCGACTATTGCCGAAGCATTTGACCAGTGGCAGGCTGAATGTGATGATCGCTTCAACCAGCTGAAAACCAACGAGGAAGAACTGAACCGTATCTTTATTGATATTTATGGCTTACAGGATGAGCTGACACCGGAAGTTGAGGACAAAGACGTTACTGTTCGCAAGGCTGACCTTGGCAGAGATATACGCTCTTTCATTTCCTATGCGGTTGGTTGTATGTTCGGTCGCTACTCTCTGGATGTGGATGGTCTTGCCTATGCAGGCGGCGAATGGGATGCCAGCAAGTACGCTTCTTTTGCTGCGGATAAGGATAACATTATCCCGATTTGCGACGATGAATACTTTGAGGATGATATTGTCGGTCTGTTCGTGAAATTTGTGAAAACTGTTTACGGCGCAGATACATTGAACGAAAATCTGAAATTCATTGCGGATGCCCTTGGTGGCAAGGGTCAGCCGAAAGATGTAATTCGGAATTATTTCTTGAGTGATTTCTATTCTGACCATTGCAAGATTTATCAGAAACGCCCGATTTACTGGCTGTTTGACAGCGGCAAAAAAAACGGCTTCAAGGCGCTGATCTATATGCACCGCTACCAGCCGGACACTATTGCCCGTATCCGTACCGACTATGTGCATGAGCAGCAGGCTCGTTATCGTACTGCCATTGCCGATCTGGAACAGCGTATTGCCAATGCTTCTACTGGAGAGCGTGTGACGCTGAACAGAAAGCTGACCACCTTGCAGGCACAGGATACTGAAATCAGAACCTACGAGGAAAAGATTCATCACCTTGCCGATCAGATGATTTCGATTGACCTGGACGATGGCGTGAAGAAGAACTATGCAATTTTCCAGGATGTTTTGGCTAAAATAAAGTAAGGAGGGCTTGCGTATGATGACAGATGAAAAAATCAAAAATTCCAGTGAGCTAGAGTTTGCTGTATTTTGCATTGAAAATGTAGCGGCAAAGCTGGGTGTGGATGCAGAGTGTGTCTATCAAGCATTTACCGAACAGAGTGATATTTTGCACGGCTACATCGTACCGGAATATGAAGTGCTGCATACCCAGAGCCGGGAATATATCGTTGATGACCTTCTTGACGTGATGAAAGAAAGGGGTGTGGAAGTATGATTCTATATCATGGTTCTTTCTTAGAAATTACAAAGCCGGATTTGGTTCATTCCCGCTCCGATGTAGACTTCGGGCGTGGCTTCTATGTCACGCCGTTGTATGAACAGGCGGCGAAGTGGTGCGGCAAGTTCAAACGCCGTGGGAAAGATGGTATTATCTCCAGGTATGAATATGATGAAAGACGGGAAGCTGAACTGAAAACGCTGAAATTCGATTCTTATTCCGAAGAGTGGCTGGATTTCATTCTGAACTGTCGCAGCGGAAAAGATTCGACGGATTATGACTTTGTTGTGGGTGGTGTTGCCAACGATAAGGTGTTTAATACCGTGGAGCTGTTCTTTGACGGACTGATTGATAAAACGGAAGCTATCAACCGCCTGCGTTATGAAAAGCCGAACCTGCAAATATGTTTCCGCACAGAGAAAGCACTGTCTCTGTTGCATTTTGAAGGGAGTGAAACATTATGACAGCAAATCCGATTTTGCTTCAGAAAAAATATAGCCGTGTTATCGAATGTTTTGCTAAACAGCAGGGACTTTCACTGGATGTGGCATTGGATTTCTTTTATCATTCCCAGGTCTATCAGCTGATCCGTGATGGTGTTTCTGATATGCACTGCATGAGCGATGCGTATTTGGCAGAGGAATTGAAACAGGAATATGAGGAGAAAGTGCCTGAAAAAGCGGTAGTAAAGGAGAAAATAAAGTGAGACATAATATTTTTGATTCAATACCATCAAATATAGTTTCTGGAAAAGATAATGTATTTGCAAATTTTTTGCAAACAGCTGGGCTTTATAAGTCAATGAAAATAGATGAAGACAATATTGAAGATTTAATTCTTTTACTTGATGGAAAAGTTCGAATAAGTGCTTATTGCAAAGAATGTAAAGAAGAGCGTGTTTTTACAATGAAGCCTTATATATATATTCAAGATAAGGATAATAAATGCTATTCAAAAAAACTTTCAGAAGAAGTTTGGAGAATTCAGCAGTTGTATATTCTTAAAAATACACCGACGGTTGGAGGACACATAGAAGAACAAAATACGGTATGGAAGTGGAAAGAATCACAAATTGAAGAAGTGTCAAGGATTTTGGTATTTCAATTTGTTTGCAGCATGAATGAGGAACATCATCTTGATTATATTGTCCTGACAACAGATAATTATATGATGAAAATTGGGCAGTATCCGTCTGTTGCAGATATGACGTTTCCGGAATTGGATGCTTATAAACATGTGATTTATAAGGAAGACCGTAAGGAACTTGGAACTGCAATAGGACTTTTTGCAAGTGGTGTTGGTGCTGGATCATATGTTTATCTGAGACGAATTCTTGAAAGACTTGTTTACAAAGCAAAAGGAGCTGCGGCTGATGCGATTGATAACGAGATGTTTGAACGGGCGAGAGTAGCTGAAAAAATTAAGATGTTGGAAGGATATCTTCCAGATATACTGGTCAAAAATGCAACTATTTATGGAATCTTGAGCAAAGGTATTCATGAGTTAAGCGAAGAAGAATGCCGAGAGTATTTTCCTGTTGTGAAAGAATGCATTTATCAGATACTCGGTATGTGGGAATGTGAGAGAAGAAAGCAGGCTGATGAAGATGCTTTAAGCAAAGAACTGAGCTCAATTTCTTCATCAATTAAGTAAAAATATGGTGGTTAGGACTGTTAAAGAGAGCGAGGTGTTACGATGACCATAGAAGAAATTCTTGCAGGGGAATCAAAGAATGTAGAGTTTAAAGAGAACCTGCCGGAGAAAAG
>ERZ773147.3976-NODE-3976-length-10695-cov-4.536090_pt1 | contig 10695 bp, 9 predicted proteins | sample MGYA00580851_ERZ773147 | MGnify/ENA primary metagenome ERZ773147 (study PRJEB29015, sample SAMEA2737818) | human gut metagenome | biome: human gut; feature: human-associated habitat; material: faeces | place: China | collected 2012 ... | reverse complement strand
GGGGTAAGACCATACGGTCCGCAAATCGTGTTCCCGCGTAATTTTCCCAAGCTGTACAGCCATGGCTATTCCCTCTTTTCCTTTCAGCTCTCCGCCACAGCAACCAAGTATTTATAAATCTGCGGCTTATACTCCTCGTACAGCCCCAAATTCTCGTACAATTCCTTGTAATACGCAAACAACGTTGCACGGGTAGAAACGATATTGACAGGATTCAGCACCATGTGCACTGTACTGCCCGGCGTATAGTAGTAATTGTAAATCGGCGTAGACAATGCGTAGAACTTTTCAGCATAGCGGATATAGCTCAGGTTAAAATACAGATCCTCCGACCAATCCATGTCCTCGGCGCAGATAATGTCATCGTGGGCGTGTACGATGTCGGCACGGTAGAGCTTATTCCACATAACACCGTAGTAAAAGCTGGCCGGTTCCTGCATCAGGCCGGCGGCAAACTCCTCTTTCGTCATGGCACCCTCCAGCAAAAAGCCGAAGGTCTGCACTTTGGTCGGGCGCTCGGGGCGGGCGCTGGCCTCGCTGCGCGGGCGCGGCGGCGTGATGCGGTTGTAGTGGGCGATCACCAGGTCTGCCCCGCTCTCCTCGGCACGAGCCACCAGCATTTCGGTGGCGTAGGGCTGAATGGTATCGTCCGCATCCACAAACTGCAGATACTTGCCCTTGGCCTGGCGCAGCCCCAGGTTGCGGGTGGCCGCCACGCCGCTGTTGGCCTTATCGATCAGCACAATGCGGTCGTCCACCCGGGCGTACATCTCGCACACCTGCAGGCTAACGTCCTGGCTGCCGTCATTCAGCAGCAAAATCTCAATGTTTTTGTAAGTCTGGCGGCGGATGCTCTCTACGCAGCGGGCAATGTGATCCTGTGCGTTGTATATGGGGACAATAATACTGACAAGCGGCTGTTCCGGCATGGCGGCGGCCCTCCTTCATTTTATAATATACCCACCATACCATAAATTTGCCCGGTTTTCAATGGAAAAAACCGCCGCTTTGTGGTATGATGAGAAAAAGTATTTGCAAGAAATGAGGTTTTGCTATGAAAGAAAGCATTATCCGCCTTCGTGCGCTGGAGAAGCAGCGCTTTGCCTATCGCTACGCCCTGAACGTGGTGGATTTTGACGCTGAAACCGTCGCCCCCGAGGGCAGCGCCGATGGCCGCGCCGAAGCCTGCGAGGTGCTGAGCCGCGCCGACTTCGACCTGCTGGTCAACGACAACACCGCCGCTTTGCTGCGCCAGGCAGCCCAGGATGCCGAGACCGAGCAGGAGCGCGCCGAGGTACGGGAATTGCAGCGTGCCTACGACCAGATCTCCAAGATCCCGGCTGACGAGTACGCCGCCTTTACCAAGCTGACCCAGCAGAGCATCCCCGCCTGGGTCAAGGCCAAGCGCACCAACGATTTCAGCGTATTTGCACCGTATCTGGAGAAGATCGTGGCTGCCCGCCGCGCCCAGGCCCACTACTTTGCCCCCGACCGCGATCCTTACGAGGTGCTGCTGGATCAGTACGAGCACGGCCTGACCATCGCCCAGTGCGATGAATTCTTCGCCACCTTGCGGGAGACCATCGTGCCGCTGCTGGCCGACATCCGCGACCACGGCACCCCCATCCGCACCGACTTCCTGGACCAGGATTGGCCCATCGACGCCCAGCGCAAGGTCAGCGAGAAGATCATGCAGCTGTGGGGCCTGGACCCGGCCCACTGCTACCTGGCCGAGAGCGAACATCCCTTTACCACCGAGTTCTGGCGCGGCGATGTGCGCATCACGACCCACTACATGGAGCGGGACATGTTCTCCAACCTGTACAGCGTGGCGCACGAGGGCGGCCATGCCCTGTATGAGCTGAACGTTGACCCTAAGTATGATTATACCACCCTGGCGGGCGGCGCAACCACCGGCCTGCACGAAAGCCAGAGCCGCCTGTTTGAAAACTATGTGGGCCGCAGCCGCGCGTTCATCCACTATTTGTATCCCACTTTGCTGGAGCTGTTCCCCCAGCAGCTGAACGGCGTGACCGAGGAAGAGATCTACCGCGCCGTCAACCGCGCCGAGCCGAGCCTGATCCGCACCGAGGCGGACGAGCTGACCTACTCTTTGCACATTATGGTGCGGTATGAGCTGGAAAAGGCCCTGATGCAGGGCACCCTGACCGTGGCCGACCTGCCCGCCGCCTGGAACGCCAAGTATAAGGAATACCTTGGCGTGGATGTGCCGGACGATACCCACGGCTGTTTGCAGGATATCCACTGGGCAATGGGCGATATGGGCTACTTTCCCAGCTATGCGCTGGGCAGTGCTTACAGCGCACAGGCGGTGGATGACCTGCGCAAAACCATGGACCTGGACGCCCAGTGGGCCGAAGGCAACATGCAGCCGCTGAAAGACGCTCTGCGCAGCCGCGTGTGGCAGCATGGCCGCGCCAAGGAACCGCAGTGGCTGGTGCAAAGCCTGTGCGGCGGCGCATTTGATGCCGCCCACTACACCAACTACCTGAAAAACAAATATACCGAGCTGTACGGCCTGTAAGCACAGCCGGTAAAAATAAAACAAAGCGGGCGCACCGTTATGCAATAGACGGCGCGCCCGCTTTGCTATAAGCAGGAAAGAGAGAATCAAATTTATTTTACGGTGTCATCCGGCTTAGTGGGTTCTGTTGGCTGCGCCTGCACAGCGGCAGCCTTTGCAGCGAGCTTAGCCTGCTTTTTCTCCGCCCGGCGGGCCTTGCGGCGCTTGAGAGCGGGCCGTGCCACCAGCAGGATGGCAAGCACGATCAGTACCACCGGCCACAGGTAAACCACCACCAGGATGAGATCTTCGGCCCCATCCACAAAGCCGCGCCAACCGCTGGTAACGGCTTCCACAAACTTTTCGCCAAAGGTGGTGGCGGTGGGGGTCAGTATCCGCACTTCCTGCAGGGAAATATCCACGGTGGAATAGCGCACCTGGTTATCCATCAGCCGCATCTGGCCGGTGTAGCTTTCCAGCTGATACTGCACATCCGAAAGCTGGCTTTCAATTTCCAGCAGGTCGGCGGTGGTTTCAGCTTTGTCGGCCAGGGCGTTCAGCCGGTCACGCTGGTCGTTCAGGGCTTTCAGGCGGGCTTCCACATCTACATACTCAGCGGTAATGTCCTGCGCGCTCTCGTTCAGCGAGGTCACGTTCCCGGCTTCCCCGGCGGCGGTCAAAAAGCTGCGGTAGTTTTCGGCGGGGATGCGCGCGGTGTAATAAGTATAGCGGCTGCCGGAATCCTTGCTGCCGCCCTGGTCAGTGCTTTCCAGGTAGCCGTTCGCGGCGGTTACGGCCTCCTGCAAGGCGGCGCGGGTGGTATCATAGTCGGTGGTTTCCATCCGCACGCTGGCGTTATACACGATCTTGCGGCTGCTTTCCACCGTGGAAGGATCCAGCATCGAGCTGGTCAGATCGTCTGAAGAAAAACTGCTGCCTTCCCCGGCTGCGGCGCTTTCGGCGCTGTAAGATTCATAGTCTCCGGCATCCTGGCTGCTAAAGGCGGCGGTATCGTTAGGAACAGCGGCGGAGTAGGTGCTGCGGCTGGTGGAACCGCAGGCAGCAAGGCTGAGCGCCAGCGCGGCGGATGCGGCAAGGCTGGCAAAGCGGGATAGTGTTGTATGTTTCATAGGGCACGCTCCTTATTGTGTTGTGTGGTAAGGGGGGTAAGCCAAAAGCAATATCTGCTTCCTTTACCAGTATAACACGGAAGTGGCACCGGAATGTTACAGCTTGATGTCAAAAAAAGCGGGGTGCGCCGTAAAACCGGCACACCCCACAAAAATAATTCTAATTATTCAGCTTTTTGACCAAGAACCTTGATGTCGTCATTGTCCGCAAAGGCAACAGCGTTGTAACCAGCGGCTTCCAATGTGCCAAACTGCTTGCCCAGCTTTTTGGCCTGGGGCAGAACCGTCACATCATAGGCTGCGCGCAGGGCATCGGCCTTGGCCAGCACGGCGGCGAAATCGGCATCCTTCAGATACAGCAGGGCCAGCTTCTGCTTGGCACCGGGGATCTGGTAATCCTGCTCCAGCAGAATGCCGCAGACGCGCTCGAACCCGATGGAGAAGCCAACGGCGGGCACCTGCTGGCCAATGAACTTGCCAACCATATTGTCGTAGCGGCCGCCGCCTGCAACAGCGCCGCTGAACTGCGGGCAGGTCACTTCAAACACCATGCCGGTATAGTATCCCTGGCCGCGCACCAGGCTGGGGGCATAGGCAATGCCGTAACGGCCGTTGGCAATCTTTTCGGCGGTGGCGATGACATAGCGCAGGTCGGCGGTCAGGGTTTCGTCCCCAACGCGGGCGGTCACGGCATCCAGGCTGAAATCCCCGGCACGCAGGAACTCATCCAGCGCTTCCACAGCGGCGGCGTCAAACTCTTTTTCCAGCAGCTCTTTCTTTACGCCGTCTGCACCGATCTTATCCAGCTTGTCAAAGCTGATGCAGACGGAATCCAGCTGGTCAGCGGCAAAGCCCATCTTTTCCAGCATGGCGCGCAGGATGCGGCGGTCGTTGATGTTGACAGTGAAATCTTTGAAACCGATGCGCAGCAGAGCGCGAGTGGTCACATCGATCAGCTCCACCTCGGCATTGGGGGAAGAATCGCCCAGAATGTCGATATCACACTGCACAAACTCGCGCAGGCGGCCCTTCTGCGGGCGCTCGGCACGGTAAACGCGGTCGGTCTGGATCACCTTGAAGGGGTTGGGCAGCTCGTTGCGGTTGGCAGCGTAGTAACGGGAAAGCGGCAGGGTCAGGTCATAGCGCAGGCCCATATCGGAAAGCTGCTTTTCATCGCCGGAGCGCAGGGCAGCGGCCAGCTTTTCGCCGCGCTTGAGAACCTTGAAGATCAGGTTCAGATTGTCGCCGCCATCGGATTTGTCCAGGTTTTCCATATCCTCCAGGATGGGGGTGGAAATGCGCTGGAACCCGGCGGCACGGTAAGTATCCAAAATTTGGCCCTGAATGTAATCACGCAATGCCTGCTCGCGCGGCAAAAGGTCGCGCATGCCCTTCAACGGCTGTGTTTTCATGGTTGTTCCTCCCTATTATCTGCGCGGGCAGCGGCCCGCGGAAAAATCAAAAGATATACCTCTTTATCATATCTGTCCCGGCGTTTTTTGTCAACAAAAACGGGGCATACTGAAGCTGTATCAAACTGTGTGGAACTGGAAGGATAAGGAGGAAGAACATCATGCCAAAACAAAACGGCAACCCCAAAATTCTGGCTGCTGGTGCGGCCGTACAGCTGCTGACCGGCATTCCGGCGGCGTGGGGCGTGTTCCAAAAGCCGGTCATGGCGCAGTACGGCTTTTCCCGCGGGCAGGCCATGCTCAGCTTTGCCATTCTGGTGGCAGGGTATGGCATCGGCTGCGCCATCGGCGGTTTTGTGCAGGATCAGCACGGCCCGCGCTATGCGGCCCTGTGGGGTACCGCGCTGCTGGGCGGCGGCAGCATGGGGGCAGCGCTGGTGCCGCAGGGCAATGCGGCGTTGTTCTTTTTGGTGTACAGCATCCCGGCGGGGGTAGGCAGCGCCTTTTTGGCCCCGGCGGTGCTGGCCTGCGCCCAAAAGTGGTATGCCAGCCGCAAAGGGCTGGCAACGGGGGTCAGCGGTGCGGCTATGGGGCTTTCCGGTGCGTTTTTAACCGTTTTTGTGGGTTTTGTGGAAAACCGCTGGGGGATGCGTGTCTGTTTTGCCGCGCTCGGTGTGGTGGTGCTGGCGGTGTGCGGGGCATCCGCCGCCGTGCTGCAAAATCCACCCCAGCCCGCCGGCCAGCCAAACGCAAAAGCGGCAAACGACCTGCCGCCCCACCAGATGGTGCGCACCACGCAGTACCGCCTGTGTGTTGCGGGGGTGGCGCTGGCAGCCCCGCCCATGCTGCTGTTCAGCCCGGAGATTCTGACCATTGCAGCGGACCGCGGCCTGCCGGAGCAGTGGGCGCCCTTGTGCGTGGCAGTGGGCAGTGCGGCCAGCGCAGCAGGGCGGTTGCTTTGCCCCGCTGCCAGTGACCACTGGGGCCGCAAACCAGTTTTGTACGGGGTGTATGCGGCCCTGGCGGCGGGCAGCATCGGGTTTGCCTTTGCGCAGGGGTGGTGGGTGCTGGCGGCTTACTGTGTGCTGACCTGCTTTTACTCCGGCGGCGCGGCGGTGCAGAGATCCCAGTCGTGCGGCTCGATGCCGAGCAGCGAATCGCGCACGCATCCGCCCACGGCGTAGCTCTCCCACCCGGCGCTCTCCAGTTTTTCCAGCGCGCGAGCGGCGTCCTCCGGCAGTCTCATCGCGGTCCCTCCCTTTCCTTTTTCTGCAGTATACCACACGCCGCGCCCCGCCGAAAGCCCCCGGCGTTGACGCGCGGGAAAAAATCGGGTATATTGCTCATATATTCTTTCTATATGAGAGGCTCTGCCTATGAAAAAGCAAGGCATCCGCACTCTTGCCGCGGCGCTGCTCGCGGCGCTCCTTCTCGGCGCGCTCCCCGCGCTCGCCGCCGACGGGGAGGACGGCGCGGAAGAAAGCAGCACGATCGACTTTCTCTCCTACGAGGAAGCGGTGACGTATTTCGACTTTGATACCGCCGCAAGCAACTGGTGCACGAATTTCGGCATGGATCCCACCGTGTCGCTTGAGGAGGCAAAGGCCGCCATTCTCCACGGCACGGACCGCGAGCTCGTCATCCGGCTCGCCACGTTCGCGCGCGACGTTGGTTACGGCGACGAAAAGCTCATCGTGACGAATGCCTTCCGCCCGGCGTGCTATCAGGAGGTCATCGGCCTGCACGACTCCAACGCCAACACCGGCCCCTTCCGCCGCGCGCTGCTTTGGAACGGACGGAGCGTCACGAATTTCTGGTGGGACGCCGAGACCGCCCCCGGCTGGCCGGAGGACTATGCCATCGACCTTTCCGCCTACGATATCCAGACGCTCGATCTGCGCTACTACTACCGCGCCGCGCTGCGGCTGTGGGACAACACCTGGGCGAACGGCTACTACGCCCGCCCCGGATGCAGCGGCCACAACTCCGGCAACGCGATGGATATATCGAACTACTGGCTCGGGGCGAATTTCAAAACGAGCTACGCCAACCCCAAGACCGGCGTCGTGTACCACATGGCGGACTACGGGCTTTATAAGCCGCTGCAGCCCTCGGCGACGACCGCGGGTGAAACGTGGCACATCACGTCCTCGCAGGAGGTGCTCGCGCTCGGCAATTACGACAACGCCCTTCTCTCCGGCTACGAGATCGTGTACGCGCTCTATTATAACCCGTCGCTGCGCGGCTGGTCGATGGCGGACGGGCGCGGAGTGTACATCGGCGCAGGCGTCACGGTATTGCAGATCGAGCTCTGCCGCCGCGGGCTGCTCGAGGAAAAATATATCACCGGCTACTTCTGCTCCAAAACCGACGAGGCCGTGCGCGCCTTCCAGTCGCAGCAGGGACTCGTGTCGGACGGCATCGCGGGCAGCGGCACGGTCAATGCCTTGCTCAGCGAAGAGCCGCGCACCGGCGACACGGCCGCGCCCGAGCTGACGGCCTCGACCATCGGCGCGGCGACCTCCAAAGGCTTCTCGCTCTTCCTCTCCGGCACGGACGAGAAGGGGCTCAACGCCTTCCGCGTCGATACACGCGGCGAGGGCGACGATGTGTGGGTCACGCGCTACTACAACGCCCCCGCCTCCGGCTCCGGCACGCTCGACGTGGACATCTGGCGGCAGGGCAATTATGCGGTGCGCGCCGCCGCGTGCGACACGGACGGAAACGAAAGCCCGCTTGCCGACGTCGGCACGGTGTTCATCGATACGACAAGCCCCGTCATCCGCTCGCTCACGATCACCGACATCACCGAGACCGGCTTCTCGCTGCACCACCGCGTCACCGATAACGGCACGCTCGCGGGGCTGAGCGTCACGCTCACGTCGGATACCGGGGAAACGCGCAGCTCCTTCCTCGTCACCGACGGCGAGAGCGATTTCCCGTGGTCGGCGGAGGGGCTGACGGAGGGCGTGTGGACGATCTCCGTCACGGCCTCCGACGCCGCCGGGAACGAGAGCCGCTACACGTTCGACTGGAAATACACCGCCGGGACCGCGCGCCCCGGTCTCACCGTCGCCCGCCTCGGCACGCCGTAACACAAAGGTGCAAAAAGCCAAAAATGTATAAAACGACCTCCTCTGCGGAAACACTAACGTTTGCCAGAGGAGGTTTTGCTGTATATGCAGGGAAAGGTAGAGATTTGCGGCGTCAACACCTCGAAGCTCGCCGTGCTCGACAGCGCCACCACGCGCCGGCTGCTGCTGCGCGTCCGGCAGGGCGACAAGTCCGCCCGCGAAGAGCTGATCGCGGGCAATCTGCGGCTCGTGCTGTCCGTCATCCAGCGCTTTTCCTCCCGCGGGGAGAACATCGACGATCTCTTTCAGGTCGGGTGCATCGGTCTCATCAAGGCCATCGACAACTTCGACGCCGAGGCGCACGACGTGCGCTTTTCCACCTACGGCGTGCCGATGATCGCCGGGGAGATCCGCCGGTATCTGCGCGACAACAGCGCCCTGCGCGTATCGCGCAGCGTGCGCGATACCGCGTACAAAATTCTGCAGGCGCGCGAAAAGCTCACCGCCGAGACCGGCCGCGAGCCGACCGAGGAGGAGATCGCAGCCTCTCTCGGCATTCCCCGGCAGGAGATCGCTCTCGCGCTCGACGCGATCAGCGACCCCGTGAGTCTCTCCGACCCGGTGTTTTCCGACGGCAGCGAGAGTCTCACGGTCATGGATCAGGTGCGCGACTCGCGCAACACGGACGAGAGCTGGATCGAGTGCATGGCGCTCGACGACGCCATGCGAAGTCTGACCGGGCGGGAAAAGCGCATCCTCTCGCTGCGCTTTTACGACGGCAAAACGCAGATGGAGGTCGCCTCGATGGTCGGCATATCGCAGGCGCAGGTCTCCCGGCTGGAGAAAAACGCCATCCGGCAGATCAAAAAGGCCATTTTCGTTTCATAGGACAACGCCCCGCCCCCATAGGCTCTATGGGGGTGGTACATCATGGAGGTACGGCTTACCGAGCTGCGTTACCGCGAAGTCATCAACATTTCCGACGGCACGCGTCTCGGCTTTGTGAGCGACGCGATCCTCGATCTCACATCGGGGCGGGTGCTGGCGCTCATCGTGCCGGGACCGGCGCGGTTTTTCGGGCTGTTCGGCCGCGAGAGCGATTATATTCTCCCGTGGGAATCCATTGCCCGCATCGGCGGGGACATCGTTCTCATCGAGGGTGCCGCGGAGATCCGGCGCGACCGGCAGCCCCGGCGAGGTATCTGGGGATAAAAACCAAGGATAATCAAAATATTTTTTCAAAAGAGAGCGAAAAGGCTTGCAGAGTGCGCGGGCATTTGGTATAATACCCGCGCATTACGCACGGGGAGCGGACCGGCGACCATGTGGCGAAAGCCTGGTCGCGCCGGGTTGAGGCCCCCGGAGGTAATAACAAAATAAAGGAGGAACCCCCAACATGGCAGTAGTATCCATGAAGCAGCTGCTGGAAGCCGGTGTCCACTTCGGTCACCAGACCCGCCGCTGGAACCCCAAGATGGCCGAATACATCTATATGGAGCGTAACGGCATCTACATCATCGACCTCGCGAAGACCGTCAAGAAGCTCGAGGAAGCCTATGACTTTGTCCGCACTCTCTCCGAGAACGGCCAGAGCATCCTCTTCGTCGGCACGAAGAAGCAGGCGCAGGAAGCCGTCAAGGAAGAGGCCGAGCGCGTCGGCATGTACTATGTGAACGCCCGCTGGCTCGGCGGCATGCTCACCAACTTCAAGACCATGCGCACCCGCGTCGAGCGTCTGGCCCAGCTCAAGAAGATGCAGGAAGACGGCACCTTCGACATGCTTCCCAAGAAGGAAGTCATGAAGCTCATGGGCGACATGGAAAAGCTCGAGAAGTATCTCGGCGGCGTGAAGGACATGAAGAAGCTCCCCGGCGCTCTGTTCGTCATCGACCCGCGCAAGGAGCACAACGCCATCGCCGAGGCCCGCAAGCTGCACATCCCCATCGTTGCGATCGTTGACACCAACTGCGATCCCGACGAGGTTGACTACGTTATCCCCGGCAACGATGACGCCATCCGCGCCATCCGCCTCATCAGCCAGACCATGGCCAACGCCGTGCTCGAAGGCCGTCAGGGCGAGGACGCCGAGACCGTCGAGGCCGCTGAGACCGCGAAGGAGGAAGAATAATGGCTGCTATTACCGCTGCTGCTGTTAACGAGCTGCGCCAGGCCACCGGCTGCGGCCTGATGGACTGCAAGAAGGCGCTCGTCGAGAACGAGGGCGATTTCGAGAAGGCCGTTGTTTATCTGCGTGAAAAGGGCCTGGCTTCCCAGGCCAAGAAGGCGACCCGCATCGCCGCCGAGGGCATGGCGTACGCCGCGGTCATCGACGGTGTCGGCGTGATCGTCGAAGTCAACTGCGAGTCCGACTTCGTCGCGGGCGGCCCGCTGTTCGCCGAGTTCGTCTCCGGCGTGGCGAAGGTCATCGCGAAGGAAGCTCCCGCCGATGTTGATGCTCTCATGGCGTGCCCCTGGTACACCGGCAACGGCACCGTGGACAATGCGAAGAACGAGCTCTTCCTCTCCGTCCGTGAGAACATGAAGGTCCGCCGCTT
>ERZ773147.3975-NODE-3975-length-10695-cov-4.741165_pt1 | contig 10695 bp, 7 predicted proteins | sample MGYA00580851_ERZ773147 | MGnify/ENA primary metagenome ERZ773147 (study PRJEB29015, sample SAMEA2737818) | human gut metagenome | biome: human gut; feature: human-associated habitat; material: faeces | place: China | collected 2012 ... | reverse complement strand
AAAAAATGACGCAAGCGGTAACATCACGTTTGATCTTGATGAACAGTTCGCAACGAGTGGTACAGCTGACACAACCACTATCACATACTACTTGGTCGAAGATTCCGGCGCTGAACCCGGTATCACGTACGACTCCGCTGTGTATGAGATTGTGGTAAGCGCCAAGGATAACCCGACCGAGCTCATGACTGTTCCGAAAAAGAACGAGCCGAACGTACAGATAGCTCTCAAAATCCATAACTACACGATTGAAAAGGTCGAAGTGACCAAGCATGAACTCGACAAGTCATCTGGGATGTGGAGTGTCACAAAATCATGGGACAACTTGCAGAAGAGCGATGACTATTATCCAATTGCCTGCAAAGATAGCTCAACGACTTTCACCAACGAGTACACTCCGTACACCTCCAGCGGCTCCTGGACTCCTAAGGCGACTAAGGTCGTTGAGGGCGGCGAGATGAAGGAGTTTACGCTTCAGCTTGCGACCGACAAAGAGTTCACGAAGAACGTTCAGAATAAGTCGACCAAGACCGACGCTGGTAAGTCCCAGACCTTAAGCTTCGACGAGATTAAGTACGAACTAAAAGACCTCGAAAAACTCGCGTCCGACTCCACGGGTCGCGGTGCGAGCAAAACCTTTCCTTATTACGTTCGCGAACAGCGGCCGACCACGCCGTTTACGAACTACAAGTACGACGAGTCGGTCTATCGATTTGATGTCACAATGACGGACCAAAAAGACGGAACAATCAAGGCCACCAAGGTAACCTACACCAAGATCCAGGACGCTGGCGGTAATCCTATCGACGACCAGGAGCCCATTGTCTTTAACAGTAACAATCCCAATGAGCACGGCCCCACTTTCACCAACATCTACTCCACCTCATTGCCCCTTTCTGGTATGTCGGGCGTCACTCTGACGTACCTTGCCGGCGCGGCGATGCTTTGCGTAGCTGCAGCCTGGATGCACGTTCGTCGCAAGGCGAGCGCGAGGGGAGGTGGGCGTCGTGAATAAGAAAGTTTGCTCCTTCCCGATCTTGTTTGCGCTGCTTGCCCTCCTGATCGGCACCTGCGCGGTTGTGTTCCCCGCATCCGCGCAGGCCGCGCCGACCTCGACCGGTTCCATCACGGTGAGCGGCACCGTGGCGAGCAGCTACGACGCCTACCAGATCTTTAGCGCCAACGTCGTCGACGGCGACAGTGACGCCAAGATCGCCACCGACCTCGCCTGGGCAAACGACGCCGCGCGCGACGCCGTCCTGCCCGTGCTGCACAGCGCCGGCATGCCCAATTCCCAGACCACCGCGCAGGAAGCTGCCGAGTGGCTCAACGCCGATTCCCACCTTACGAGCGCACTGAGCGCACAGCTCGCTCGTTCCCTCCAGAGCCCTGGTGCCGTGTCCGTGGCTCTTAACGCGGGCACGACGGCCGAGCTGTCCTGCGGCTACTGGCTCATCGTCGCCGACGACGACGCCATTTCCCAGAACGAGGCCGGCACCGCGCCGATCATGGCCCTGGTGGGCGGCAGCGCCGTTACCGTCAAGCCCAAGGCGGCGACGCCCAAGGTCCAAAAGCACGTGCTGGAGGACAGCACCGCCGCCTGGCAGAAGGCCGCCGACGCCACGGTCGCCGACGACCTGTACTGGCGCCTCTCGGCCACGGTCCCGGCGGGTCTTACCGCTTACGACGCCTATACGGTGCAGCTCGTCGACACCATGAGCGCGGGGCTCGACCCCTCCAAGGTGGCCGCGAGCATGCGCGTGTACGTGGCGGCGGGCACGGACGGCGGCTTCGACACCGTTTCGGCCGACAAGGACGGCCGCGTCGGCACCGACCCCGCGAAGGGCTGGACCGATATCACGGCCCAGTGCGCCACCAAGGTAGCGGCCGACGGCAAGACCTTCACCGTGCGCACCGCCGACTTGATCGCCGCGCTCGGCGGGGCCGACGCCTTCACCGCGGGCGCCCGCGTGGTCGCCGTGTACAATGCGCCGCTCAACAGCGCATGCAACCACGGCATTGCCAAGGGAAACCCCAACGAGGTCTACCTGCGCTACCCGCGCTCTCCCTTTGCCGACCAGTCCGGCGACGCCGGCTTCACCCGCACGCCGAGCGACGATGCGTGCGCCTACACCTGGGATCTCGCGCTCACCAAGCGCGGCAGCGATGGCGACAAGCCGCTGCCCGGGGCGGTCCTGAGCATCGCCGACGACCGCGGCCGCACGCTAGCGGCTGACGGCACGTGGGATGCAGAGGGCAAGGCCACCGTCACCACGGGCGAGGACGGTCGCGTGACCGTCTCGGGCGTGGACTCGGGCAAGCTGGAGGTCCGCGAGCTCAAGGCGCCCAAGGGCTACACCGCCTTTGAGGGCACGCGCTCCGTGACGGTCAAGGCCGAGGGCCTGGATGTCGACCAGGTGGCCGCCGCCAAACCCAAGCTCACCATTACGGCCGAGTCGCCCCTGCGCGCCGACAGCGCGGACGGGTCGACGGGCAGCCTGGAGGCGTCGCTCATCAACACGCCCACTGGCACACCCCCTAGCATTACCACCGGAGGCTTTATGCCCTCGACTGGCGATATGGCAATGTACGCCGCGGCCGCCGCAGCGGTCGCCGGAGCCGCGCTCATCGTGGTCGCGCTCCTGGTCAAGCGGGGAGGTGGCAGCCATAAAGAGTAGCTGGCAGCCCCACAGAGAGCGGGGCGAGACATAGCGAAGCAGATGCTAAGACACAGACAGATGATGACCGATCGAATGAGTTACGAAGTAGAAAGCTGAGGAAAAGAAGATGAGCATGAGCAAGAACATCGCACGCCTGGCAGTAACAGCAGGCCTCACAGCAGCGCTGAGCTTCGGCGGAGTTATGGCCCCGGTGACCATGGCGTTTGCTGCGGAGGGCGACGATACGATCACGATCACGCAGAACGAGAACAATGGAGCCACCAAGTTCAAGGCATATCAGATCTTTAAGGCCGATGTCGTGGACAAGGACGGGCAGAAGGTCGCGTCCAACGTCGACTGGGCGAGCGACCAAGCGAGGGATGCCGTTCGCGGCGTCCTTACGTCTGAAAACGCGCCAGGCATCACCAATTCGTCGACCGCGCAGGAGGTCGCCGACTACCTTTCTGAGGCGATCATGGATACCACTCCTACCGCGGTCGTGAAGAAGGACGATCTTCTCAATAAGATTGCCCTGGCCGTCGAGAAGGACGTGCCCGCGACTGGCGTGGGTTTTGATGCTGGCACCCCCTTTACTGCCACGAGCAAGGGCTACTACCTCTTCCTGACCGATACCTCTTCGATTGGAACCAAGGACGATTACGCCGATAAGAAGCAGACCGGCACCTCGCCGATCTTTGCGGTCGTGGGCGGCGACGCAGTGAGCGTTACCGAGAAGACGAGCATCCCGACCGTGACGAAGAAGATCAAGGACGATGCTACGAGCGTCGGGTGGGCGGACAAGGCGGACTCCCAGATGGGTCAGACCGTTCAGTACAAGCTGACCGGCACGGTTGCAAACAATGTCGACACGTTCGGCACCTACTATTATGAGTTTTACGATGAGCCGTCTGCCGGTTTGACTGTTGATAAGTCCTCTGTCAAGGCCGTGATTGATGAGACTCCTATCACGCCTACTTCTGTGACCGTGTCTCCCGATTCAAATGGCAAGATGGTCTTGAGCGTAAAGTTTGACGATCTTAAGGCTGCCGCCGGGAAGGCCGGTGTCACTCTTGGCGTGAACACAAGGGTCGTTGTCACGTACAGCGCCAAGCTCGACCCGAAGAAGTCCCAGCATGTTGCTGTCGGTGGCACGGGCAACTCCAACACCGTCAAGCTCATCTACTCCAACAACCCTGGCCACGATACCAAGGGTGAGTCTGTGTCCGACACCGTGCGCGACTACACCTATGCGCTCAAGCTCGTCAAGAAGGACGCGACTGATGAGAATAAGGCGCTTACCGGCGTAAGGTTCACCATCTGTGCCACTACTCCCGACGATACTGGATCCAAGGACAAGTATGTCCAGGATGATGGCTCCCTCGGTGCTATGCCTTATGAGTTCACGACCACCGACTCCGGTGAGATTAACGTCGAGGGTCTCGATGCCGGCACCTACACCGTCAAGGAAACCCATACGCTCGCCGGCTACAACACCATCCCCGATTTCACCTTCAACATCAAAGCCACTGGCCTCGACAACGCAGAGGGTGTGGGAGAAAACAAGCTCACGGTCAAGACGAGCACCATGGGTTCCAATTTGGTCAAGGTTGACACGACCAACACGGACAACGGTACTGCTGTTTTGATTGTCAAAAACAAGCAGGGCAATGGCCTCCCCCTCACCGGTCTCAACGGCGTGACCTTCACTTGGATCGCTGGTGGCGCGGTGCTGTGCATCGGCGTGGCGCACCTCATCCGCAGCCGTAAGCAGGCTGAGGAGTCCGAGCAGGAGTAGCGCTCGCTCACCCATCCCTTTGGCAGGTGGGATGTGATGGCCATGAGACTTGCGGACACTTTTCTCGTCCATTGACGTTCTTGCTTTGCCATTCTCTTTTCGGGGCAGACTCCGCACTGGAGTTTGCCCCGTTTTGTATCTGCGAGCCCGCGCTGCGCTATCCTGCTTGGTGCAGCTCTCTAGCGCAACCTGACGAAAGTGGTGTGGCCGATGTCACGTGCAAACAAACACTCCAAGCCCGCGGGCGGCAAGCGCCGTCGCAAGCGACTGCCGCGCTGGGCCGACCGTCTCATCACCATCGTCATCATCCTTATTGGCGTGGGCCTTATGACCTGGCCGTGGATCTTGGACCGGCTCGAGGCCTCGGGCGTGTTCAACCAGATCAGCACCGTGTCCAGCACCGTGGACGCGCTGTCTGCCGAGGAGCGCGAGCGCATCCTGCTCCAGGCACGCTCCTTTAACGAACAGCTGGCGGGCGAGGCCACCGAGCTTCCCGCCGACCAGATCGAGCCCTACGCCCAGCAGCTTATCTTTGACCGCGACCCCATGATGAGCTGGGTCGAGATCCCCTCCATCGACGTGAGCATGCCCATCTACCACGGCACGAGCGAGGAAGTCCTTATGGCCGGCGTCGGCCACCTGGAGGGCACGAGCCTGCCGGTGGGCGGCACCTCGACGCATTGCGTGCTCACCGCGCACTCGGGCATGCGCAACCTGAGCATGTTCGACGACATTCACTCGCTGGAGCCCGGCGACCTGGTGCTGCTGCACACCATGAACAAGACGCTCGCTTATAAAGTGGTCGACTCCGAAGTGGTGCTGCCCGAGGAGATGGAGTCGCTGACCATCGAGCCCGGCGCCGACAAGGTGACGCTCGTCACCTGCACGCCCTACGGCGTGAACGACCATCGCCTGCTGGTGCACTGCGTGCGAACCAAGTACAACAAGAAGGACGTCGACAAGCAAAAGTCGCTAGCCGGCCGCCACTGGGGCAAGCGCGAGTTTGCCGTGCTTATCGTGGTCGTAGCCATTGTGCTGTTGCTGCTGGACATCGTGATCCACGCGGTCCGCAAGCGCCGCAAGGCAAAGGCCTCGGCATAAGACATTCTTCAGAACCACCACAATGGGGACAGACGCCTTTGTTGTGGTCAGGACTTCCAAACCATCACAACATTCGATGAAAATCGCGATTTTGGCGAAAAGCATCGAATGTTGTGATGGTTTTCGTTGCGGTCGGGACGGTCTTCGTTGCGGGCGAGACGGTTTTCGCTATGGACGGTGCGGTTTCGCTCCAGAACCGCCAGTCCGCAGCCTGCCAACCGCCGCCCTCGTTACGTTTTCGCTGCATTTGGGTAAAGCGCCTGCTCCAAGCCGGCGCCGCCCTGTATACTAGAGCGGTTTAACTGTTATGCGGAAGGGAGCGCCTATGGCACTCAGCGAGAAAGACGTGCGCGGCATCGCCGAGTACGCAAAGATCGCACTGACCGATGACGAGCTCACCCAGATGACGTCCTACATGAACGACGCCGTCCAGATGCTCGAGCCCGTCCTGCAATATGACTTGCCCGACGTGGAGCCCACGTTCCATCCTATCGGAAGCCTGTCCAACGTGATGGGCGATGACCTGCGCGAGCCCGAGCGCGACCTGCCGCTCGATGTCGCACTCGAAAACGCCGGTAGCGCGCGCGACCGCTACTTCCGCGTGCCGTCCATTTTGGGAGAGGGGGAGAGCGAGTAATGGCGCTAAGCTTCGATTCCCTTACCGCCGCTCAGATTGCCGCGGGCGTTGCCGCCGGCGACTTTACCGCTACCGAGGTGGCCCAGGCCTCCCTTGCCGCCATCGAGGCACGCGAGGGCGGGGTCCAGGCATTCCTGCAGGTGGCGCCCGAGCTTGCGCTCGAGGCCGCCGCGCGCGTGGATGCCGACCGTGCCGCAGGCAAGCCGCTGCCCCCGCTTGCGGGCGTGCCGTTGGCCATCAAGGACAACATGAACCTCGTGGGCACGCGCACCACCTGCGCTTCCCGCATGCTCGAGAACTACCAGAGTGTCTACACTGCCACCTGCGTCCAGCGCATGCTCGATGCCGGCTGCCTGCCCATGGGCAAGGCCAACATGGACGAGTTCGCCTTTGGTAGCTCTACCGAGAGCTCGGCCTTCCACCGCACCAACAACCCCTGGGATACCGAGCGCGTGCCCGGCGGCTCTTCGGGCGGTTCCGCTGCCGCCGTCGCCGCGGGCGAGGTCGCGCTCTCGCTGGGTTCGGACACCGGCGGCTCCATTCGCCAGCCGGCGTCGCTGTGCGGCGTGGTGGGCTTTAAGCCCACGTACGGCGCCGTGAGCCGTTACGGCGTGGTGGCCTTTGGCTCGTCGCTCGACCAGGTTGGCCCCTTCGGTCGCACGGTCGAGGATGTCGCGCTGGCCATGAACGCGCTTACCGGCGCGGGCCACGATCCGTACGACTGCACCAGCCAGGATTGTGCCGTCGACTTTACCGAGCACCTCAACGACAGTATCGAGGGCAAGCGCGTGGGCATCATCCCCGCGTTTATGGAGGCCGAGGGCCTGACGCCTGAGGTCAAGGCCGCTGTTCAGCGCGCCGCCCAGGAGCTGCAGAACCAGGGTGCCGAGCTGGTCGAGGTCGACCTGCCGCACCTGGACGCCGCCATCGCCGCCTACTACGTCATCGGCCCGGCCGAGGCGTTCTCCAACCTGGCCCGCTTCGACGGCATTCGCTACGGCTATCAGGAGGAGGGCTGCGCCAACCTGTCCGACCAGAGTTCGCTCTCGCGCGCCCACGGCTTTGGTGCCGAGGCCAAGCGCCGTCAGATGCTCGGCGCCTACCTGCTGAGTTCGGGCGTGTACGACAAGTACTACTACGCCGCGCAGAAGGCCCGCACGCTCATCACGCAGGACTACGATGCCGCGTATGCCAAGGTGGACACCATCCTCATGCCCGCCTCGCCGCGCACGGCCTTTAAGTTTGGCGAGATCAGTGACCCCACGCAGATGTACCTTTCGGACCTGTACACCATCTCGCTCAACATTTGCGGCAACGGTGGTATCTCGGTGCCGCTGGGCCTGGGCGAGGATACTCAGCTGCCCGTTTCTGCCCAGCTGGTGGGCCCGGCGTTTAAGGACCGTCAGCTGCTCACGTTTGCCCGCGCCCTTGAGCGCGGTTTTGCCGATACCGCCACGGGCGCGCCCGCGTTTTCCGTCGCGCCCGATTTTGCCGGGAAGGGAGGCGAGCTGTAATGAAGGAGCTTTCCGAGGTCCTGCAGGATTGGGAGGCCGTGATCGGCCTGGAGATTCACACCGAGCTCACCGCACTCGATACCAAGATGTTCTGCAACTGCAAGCTCAGCCACGATGACGAGCCCAACGCCAACGTGTGCCCGGTGTGCCTGGGCCTGCCCGGCGCCCTGCCGGTGCCCAACAAGCGCGCCATCGAGAGCATCGTCAAGGCCGGTCTCGCCACCAACTGCGAGATTCAGCGCCACTCGATGTTCTACCGCAAGCACTACTTCTATCCCGATATGGCCAAGAACTTCCAGACCACGCAGGGTCCGGTCGCCTTTGCCATGTACGGTCACCTGGATCTGGATGTGACCGGTCGCGGTGCCGCCGAGCGCCCCGACTGCGCATTCGGCGAGGCCGAGGCCCAGAGCCTGGCGAGCGCCTCGGCCAACGCCGAGGGCCTGTCCACGTCCATGACGTCGACCATGCGCGAGGGCACCCAGCGCGCCGGCCACCTGGCCAGCTATGACGCGTCCAACCTGCAGATGCCCGAACGTCGCGAGGACGGTTCCTACACGGTGCCCATCCGCATCCTGCGCATCCACATGGAGGAGGACGCAGCCAAGATGGTGCACGTGGGCGGTGCCGAGGGCCGCATTACCGCCGCGGCCGAGTCGCTCGTCGACTACAACCGCTGCGGCACGCCTTTGATTGAGCTCGTGACCGAGCCCGACTTGCGTACGCCCGAGGAGGCTCGCCTGTTTATGGAGAAGCTCCGTCGCATCTTTGTGACGCTGGGCATTTCGGACTGCTCCATGGAGAAGGGTTCCATGCGCTGCGACGGCAATGTGTCGCTGCGCCGCCGCGGCGAGACCAAGCTGGGCACCAAGACCGAGCTCAAGAACCTCAACTCGTTTAAGAGTCTGCATGACGGCCTTGCCTACGAGATCTGCCGCCAGGCCGAGGTGCTCGAGGAAGGCGGCATCATCTATCAGGAGACCCGCCACTGGGAGCCCAGCCGCAAGCGCACCGTGGTCATGCGCGTGAAGGAGACGGCTGACGACTATCGTCTGTTCCCCGATCCCGACCTAGCGCCGTTCGATCTGGACGACGAGTTCATCGACCGCTGCCGTGGCGAGATCCCCGAGCTGCCCGATGCCAAGCGCGCCCGTTTTGAGGCCGACTTTGGCATTAAGACGGCCGACGCCGAGCAGATTGCCGGCGACCCCGAGTTTGCCGACTTCTTTGAGGCTGCCGCTGCCGGTATGGCTGGCAAGGAGGCCCAGACGGTTGCAAACTTGCTGGTGAACGAGATGATCGCCTATCTTAAGGGCGCGGGCGTGTCGCTCGCCGAGTCCGGCATCGCGCCGGCTCAGGTGGCAGCCCTTGCCAAGTTGCTGGCGACCGATGCCATCAGCTCCAACCAGGCGCACGAGGTCTTTGAGGCCATGGCCCAGACCGGTGACGATCCCAACAAGATCGTCGACGAGCGTGGTATGCGTCAGGTGAGCGATGCCGGCGCGCTGCAGCCGATCGTGGACGAGGTGCTGGCAAACTGTGCCGATCAGGCGCAGCAGTATCGTGACGGCAACCAGAAGGTTATCGGCTTTTTGGTGGGCCAGTGCATGAAGGCGAGCCGCGGCAAGGGCAATCCGAAGCTCTTCAACGAGTTGCTGAGAACGTCGCTCTCGTAGCTGCGAGGCCGGGGAAGCCCCGAGTCGCCGGGGTATTTCCTCCAAATTTCAAACAGTCCTATGCAAGACGAAGGCCACATTTAGTGGCCTTCTTTGCATGCGGAACTCATTTGGAGCAAACACCCCGGCGATTCGGGGCTTCCCCGGCCAGACGACTCGGCCGTTCGGGTCAGGTGGGCTGAATGGAATAGAGTGAATGGGCGTGCCGTCGGCACGCCCATTGTTTTGAAGGGAACTCATTTTGAGCAAGCACCCGCCCTGCCGGGGCTCCCGGGTTCTGCTACGACTCGGCCGTTCGGGTCAGGTAGGCTGAATGGAATTTGGTGAATGAGGGCGTCGATGGCGCCTTCATTCTTTATATATGTTGGGAGCGCCAAGCGGTGGGGGTGGTGCCGGTGTATTGCTTGAAGGCTTGGGCGAAGGCGGCCTGTTGAGGATAATCGAGCCGCTCTGCCACCTGCGCTATCGTAAGCGAGTTGTCGGTCAAAAGGTCCTGTGCCCGCTCCATGCGGCGCCTTCGTATGTAGGCGCCCAGGGACTCGCCGGTTTGGGCTTTAAAGGTGGCGCATAGCTTGGAGCGGCTTGAGAAGAGCGCCTCGGCCACCTCGTTGATGCTCACATGTCTGCCCTTGTCGAGCGAGCGCTCCACAAGGCTCGCCGCCTCTTGGGCAATGGTCACGCTGGCGCGCGTGTCTGTCGCTTGCTGCGCCTGCTTGTGGGCCGCGCGCGAACAGGCGAGCTCCGCGACCATGGTCTCCACGATGCCCTGCATATAGACATGCCCGCCTACGGCGCGAGCGCGGTCCTCGTTGATTCGGCGTAGTGTGTGGCAGATGGCAGATGTCGCTTCCTCGTGCCATGGCTCGGCAAACGCCTCAAAGATTCCCGCGAACTCGGTGGGATAGCGGTGCTCCAGTTCGTCAAAATATCCAGGCAAAAAGAGCACCGAGCGCGAGTGATAGAGCTGCCCTGCAAACAGCGGACTTAGCTCCTCGCCGCAGCTATCTTGGATAAAGCTGCACACCGCGCTGTTCGGCCACGGCCCGCGCAGTGGCTTAAGGTTCGCAGGCGTTATGCCAGCCTTGGGCATGCATATGAGCGTGGGTGCGCTGACCTCGCTCACGCACGCGTACGGTTCGGGTGTGTACTCGGCTAGGTGCATGTTGTGCATCGGGGTAATGAAATGCTCCATGACGATGCAGGTGGGGGAAAGGGGCATGATCCATGCGCGTCCGTGCGCCCGATCGTTTGCCACCTCACCGGTAAAGACGGCGCCCTTGCCGGAAAGCTGCAGGCCAAACTGCTCAAACTG
>ERZ773147.3972-NODE-3972-length-10708-cov-6.376514_pt1 | contig 10708 bp, 8 predicted proteins | sample MGYA00580851_ERZ773147 | MGnify/ENA primary metagenome ERZ773147 (study PRJEB29015, sample SAMEA2737818) | human gut metagenome | biome: human gut; feature: human-associated habitat; material: faeces | place: China | collected 2012 ... | reverse complement strand
AACGGGGGTGCGGCGAAGGGCTTCGCCTCGGCGAGCCACATCCGCGAGCTGCTCACGAACGGAGAGGACGCCTCCGCGTATCTGACGGCGGAGAGCGCCGCCATCTATGCGCGCGAATGCGCAGCGGGCCGCGCGCCGGTGACGATGCAGAATGCGGAGCGAGCGGTGCTTTCCCGGCTGCGCGCGATGTGCGAGGAGGACTTCGCCCGCTATGACAGCGGGAATGAAGGCCTTTATCGCCGGTTTTATGACGCAGCGCGGACGGCAGCGTCCGTCGACGAGCTGCTCTCCGCGGTGAAGACGAAGCGCTATGCCTATGCGCGGCTGCGGCGGATGCTGCTTGCGGCGTATTTGGACGTGACGGCGGCGGATGTGCCGCCGGAGGTCCCCTATCTGCGCGTGCTGGCGTGCAATGAGCGGGGACGAAAGCTGCTCAAAACGATCAAAAAAACGGGAAGCGCACCGGTGCTGACCAAGAGCGCCGATGTGCGCGCGTTGAGCGAGGAGGCGCAGAAGCTCTTCGCTCTGACGGCGCGCGCGGCGGATCAATACGTGCTCGCCTATCCCGAGCTGCGCGCGGCCAGAGGCAGCAGCGCGTGGACGGAGGGGCCTGTGGTCGTTTGAGCAAGGAACCGAGACCTCGAAAGGAGAACAGAATGAAAAAATGGATGACGCTGCTGCTTTGCTGCGTGCTGGCGCTGAATTTGACCGCCTGCGGCGCAGGAGCGCCCGGCGGGCCGGAGGACAACGCGCCGCCGCAGGCGAGCGCGCTGCACTTTGAAGTCGCGACGCAAGTTTACGAAAACGAGTACAAGGCCGACGACGGCACGGTGCTTCTGGCGGAGCGCTACGAACTGCCGGTGCTCGAACTGCGCACGGAGGACGGCGAGCTCTACACGCTGGCGGAGAACGTGACGGCGAACGGCGGCACGGGCAACCCCGCGCAGTTCACGGCGCAGAACGCCTTCAACACAGAGATGAACAACGTGCTCGCGGGTCTTGAGTCCGAGGCGGCGCAGATGGCCACCGAGGCGAAGGAACTCTATGCGGAAAACGGCACATCGGTCTTTTTGAACGGAAGCTACTGGACGAACGAGCTGAGCCTGACGCAGACCTACATGACCGAGGGGAAGCTCCTGAGCATCGCGGCGGAGAACTACACCTACTACGGCGGCGTGCATCCGAATTCCGCCACCCGCGCGTGGAGCTTTGATCTGACGACGGGCGAATTCCTGACGCTGGACGCGCTGGCCTCGGAGGAGGGCGATTTGCAGGGAAACTCGCTGCAGGAGAGCATTTATTGGAATATCTACGAGCAGATCGCGCAAAAGGGCCTCAGCGAAGGATATTTTGACGATTATGACTCTTATTTGCAGGATTTCCCCACGCTCGCGACGCTGAACTTTACGGAAAACGGCCTGACGGTCACGTTCGACCAGTACGTCATCGCGCCGTATGCGGCAGGGCCGCAGGTGTTCTCGGTGCCGTACAGCGAATTCTACAACGCGCTGAGCGAGCATGCGAAGACGATCCTGAGCGTGTCGCAGGAGCAGACCGTGACAGCGGATTTCAAGGCAGCGGCGACGCTGTGGTCGTGGTTTTATATGGACGATCCGCCGATGGATTACAATGTGACAGCCGAGGTCGACGGCAATCTTTATGATCTGGCGGACATCAAGGGCGTGGAAACGCTGGAGGGCCTCCGTGCGCTGCTGCTGCGGTATGTCACACCGGAACTTGCCGACGAATGGCTGGGCAGCACTGAGCAGCGTTACCGTGATATTGACGGCAGACTCTATGTCATGTCCGCAGGCCGCGGCGGCAACGAGAGCCTGGGCGGATACACGTGCACGGCTGCGCTCGACGGCGACAGCGGCGTGCTGACGCAGACGGTCACGCTGCTTGCGTGGGACGACACCGCGCAGGCGTGGGCGGATACCGGCAAAACGGAAGCCTACGAATATCCATTTACCCTCGTCGACGGCCACGCAGTGTTCTCCGCATTCCCGTGCCCGTACTGAGAGAATAGGAGAGAGGGAGGAGAGTCCCATGGCGTAAAAAGTGCGGCTGCGCCGCAGAAGCGATCATAATAGGACCACTTTTACGGAGGATGAGAGAAATGAAGAGAGTAAAAATCTTTCTGCTGCTTTTTACCCTGTGCTGCGCACTGACCGCTTGCGGCACAAAGCCCGCGGACGACGTACCGCCGCCGGATGATGAGACGTCTGCGGTGGACATCGAATGGTTCAACACGGAATTTTTCAATGTGGGCAGTGGCGTGTGCATGACGAATATGCTGCTCAGCAGCTATTACGACACCGCCGCGGACATCGACCTCTATGAGCTCTTCTATAATGGCCCGACAGGAATACAGGAAGAGGTCACTGAGGCAGAACAGACAGCAATCGGCCCGGTGGCGTTTGAGCATTATCCCATCAAAACGCAGAGAACGGAAATGGATGCCTTTTTGCAGGAGTATTTGGGCGTGGCACTGGACGAGACGAACAAAAAGAATCTCGACCAGTTCATCTATCTCGAGGAGTACGACGCCTATTATCTGCTCCACGGCGATACGAATTTCCAGCGCTGCACGGTCACCTCGCTCGAGCAGAACGAGGACGGGACTATCACGCTCACCTATGAGCAGGAGAGCGGTGAAAAGGGGATCGTCACGCTGAAGGGCAGCAAAGGCAGATACCAGTTTGTGTCGAACAAGGAAGCGTGAAGATAAAAGAAAAATGCTGGCTCATAAGAGCCAGCATTTTTTATATGTAGCTTACCGGTAGCGCTCGCGGTGTGCGTGCATGATCTCAGCCAGCAGCACACCGTTGTCGGGCGGGGTGTAGGTGATGGCGTTCGCGCCTGCCGCGATGGTCTTGCGAATAGTCTCATCCTTCGGGCCGCCGGTGGCGATGATGGGGATCTCGGGATGACGGGCGCGGAGCGCGGCGACGAGCTGCGGCGTTTCCGACGCGGCAGAGACGTTCAAAATGTCGACGCCTGCGGCGATACGAGCCTCAGTGTCCTGCGTGGCGGAGACGATGGTCGCCACGACCGGAATGTCGATGTGCGACTTGATGTCGCGCAGAATATCCGCCGAAACGGGCGCGTTGAGCACAACGCCGTAAGCGCCGCAGTGCTCAGCCTCCATCGCCTGGGCGACAGAGCGCGCGCCAGACGTGAAGCCGCCGCCGACGCCGCAGAACACGGGCATATCCGCCACGCTGATGACGGCGCGCACGATGCGCGGCTGCGGGGTAAAGGGATAAACGGCAATCACCGCATCGGCATTGACGCTTGCGATGGTGGCAACGTCAGTGGAAAAGACAAAGGACTTGATCGTTCTGCCGAAGATGCGGATGCCGCTGCACTCGTTGATGCACTCGGGTACCATCAGCATATGGTTGCGGAGCTTTCCGCTGTAACTCGGCGTGGGCGTAGGGGTAAAATCGCTCATAAAAACACCTTCCTTTCCGCAGGTAATAGATGACCGGTAAAATGTTATGCAGGGAAATTATTCGACATGAATGCTTGCACGCATGGCGAGGATCGTCTGCTCAATGAGCGTGTCAAGATCCCAGCCGAGCATTTCCGCGCCGCGCTCGATGACCTCGCGCGAGCAGCCGGCGGCAAACTTCTTGTCCTTGTACTTTTTCTTGACGGACTTGACCTCAAGATCGCTGACGCTCTTACTCGGGCGCATGAGCGCGACCGCGCCGATCAGGCCTGTGAGCTCGTCGGTGGCAAAGAGGATCTTTTCCATCTCGTGCTGAGGCTCGGGAAGGCCGTCAAAGTGCAGGCCATAGCCGTGGCTGGCGGTGGCGCGGATCAGGCGCTCGTCGAGACCGTTTTCACGCATGATCTCCTGCGACTTGATGCAGTGCTCGTCGGGATACATCTCAAAATCAAGGTCGTGGAGAAGGCCGACGATCTCCCAGAAGTCCGCCTCGTCGCCGTAGCCGAGCTTTTCCGCGTACCAGCGCATCACGTCGGCGACGGTGTTGGCGTGCTTTAAGTGGAATTTACCCTTGTTGTACTGCGTGAGCAGCTCCCACGCCTGTTCTTTCGTATATGCCATAATGATTGCCTCTCTTTGCTTATGGCTGCTCGTCCGTAAAGTGGACGTGATTGAAAATGTGGTCAGAGCAGAAGCAGTGGTACCCTGCGCACTTGCTGCAATAGCGGAACTGCAGCTCAGGATTTGTCACGTCCGTGCGGCCGCACACGGCGCATTTGTGGCGGAAGCCCTGCGTCTGCTGCTGATACTGCTCCTGACGCTGCTGGGCGCGCACGGTGTTATGGAAGTGCGTGGCCTGCTTGCTCTGGTGGCGTTCGAGTCCCCAAAACCGTGTAAGCTCGGGCCAGAAGAAAATGACGAAATTCAAAAGCGCCACGATGGGCATGATGGAATAGTACCATCTGCCGGCGGCAATGTAGCGCACAATGTCGAAGAAGAAGTAGAATACGTCAATATACGCGAGCCACTTCATGCGGATGGGGAAGACGAAAAACAGCAGCACCTGCGCATCGGGATAGAGGAGCGCGAAGGCCATGAACATGGCGAAGTTGACATAATTTGCACCGTAGACGGGGATGCTGTAGCCCGTGATCAGGCTGACGATGCTCGCGCCGAGGACGGTGAGCAGCATGCCGCTCAGGTAATACGTCGTAAACTTGGCTGTGCCCCACTGCCGCTCGAGCGTCGAGCCGATCCAGTAGTAGAAATAGCAGGTGATGAGAAGATAGAACGGACTCGTGCTCTCAGGGATGAGGACAAAGGTGACGAGCCGCCAGACCTGCCCATGGAGAAGACCCGAGAGCGTGTAGGAGAAGAAGCTCAGAAAGTTGCCGTTCGAGAAGTTGGACAAAAGCCCCAGCACCACGTTGCCGATGACAACATAGAGCATCAGGTTGGGGATGCCAAAATTCGGGTGCAGGATACAAAAGCGGTCGATCGCCTGGTTGAGTTTTTTCAATGCGGGATACCTCGTTTCGATCAAATAACATTTACAAACATTATTACACAGCGGCGGGGAAAAGTCATCAATAAAGTTTGAACAAATGACTATTCCTGAATGGAATGAAGAGAAAGAATGCGGAAAGAAACGAATTCTTTCCACATTCTTAACACTTGTTCACTTGAGATCGAGCTCGGGCGGAACGTCGATCTCCTCGCCGACGTATTTGCCGTTCTTTTTCCGCTGGCGCACGCACTCGGTCAAAAGATACTCGATTTGGCCGTTGACGGAGCGGAAATCGTCCTCTGCCCAGGCGGCGATGGCGGCGTAGAGCTTGGGGGACAGGCGCAGGGGCACCTGCTTTTTGGCGTTGTCGTTCATGGCAGCCTCCCAAAAAGTAGCGCGGCGCAATGGCATGCAAAAAGTGGCAACCTTCATTAAGCATTACCGAGGGGTGGACATGCCGCATTTTGTTTATAAAGTCAGTTTGTGTAAATGAGAAATCCAAAAGCGATTTCCCAGAACAAAATCGCTCTGATAATGATTATATAAAAAAGCCTTTTGCTTTCTTACGATCCGTATGTGATGAAAGGACTTTTTCTTTTTATTTGGTAGATTTGTTGAAAGAATATTGTTTTATAGAATAATTTAACTAAATGGTAGATAAAATGATTATTTCTATTAATGTGTCAAATAAACTTCGTTTATATGAACATTATGTAATATAATGTAAGTATCTTTGCAGTCGGAATAAACAAGATAGAACCAAATGGAAGTACTTAAGCACGAGTGTGGAGTCGCCATGGTCCGGTTACTAAAGCCTTTGGAATATTATCATCAGAAGTATGGAACCTGGATGTATGGGCTCAATAAGCTCTATTTGTTGATGGAAAAGCAGCATAACCGCGGTCAAGAAGGAGCCGGTTTAGCATGCGTCAAGTTGGAAGCTAGTCCCGGCGAAGAATATATGTTTCGGGAAAGAGCATTAGGCACAGAAGCCATTACCGAGATATTCGCAGCCGTTCATGAGTATTACAAGGATTTGCCGCCCGACAAACTGAATGATCCGCTTTTTGCTAAAACAAACCTTCCCTTTGCAGGAGAGCTTTATATGGGACACCTGCGTTACAGTACGACCGGGAAATCCGGTATTTCCTATGTCCATCCCTTTTTACGCCGCAACAACTGGAGAGCCAAGAACCTTGCTCTTTGCGGTAATTTCAATCTTACTAACGTACAGGATATTTTTGAAGAGATAACAGCCATCGGCCAGCATCCGCGTGCCTATGCCGACACTTTCATCATGCTAGAACAGGTGGGGCACCGTCTGGACCGTGAGGTCGAACGCCTGTACCGGAAGTACGAAGCCGAAGGGCTGAAAGGAATGAATATCACCCATGCGATCGAGGCAAATGTCGACCTGTCGAATGTCCTGAAACGTTGTGCCCCGCAGTGGGACGGTGGTTTCGTGATCTGCGGATTGACCGGGAGTGGTGAGTCTTTCAGCGTGCGCGATCCCTGGGGCATCCGTCCGGCGTTCTATTATGCCGATGACGAGATCGTGATCCTGGCAAGCGAACGTCCGGTGATCCAGACGGCCATGAACGTGCCTGCCGAAGATGTACATGAACTGAAAAGGGGAGAGGCACTGATCATCAACAAGCAAGGTAATTGGCATACGTCGCAGATCGTAGAGCCGAAGGAAAATAAGGCCTGCTCGTTCGAGCGCATTTACTTCTCACGTGGAAGCGATCGGGATATTTACCGCGAACGGAAACGATTAGGGGAAAATCTTGTGCCAGCCGTACTGAAGGCAGTGGACAATGACTTGAATCATACGGTCTTCTCCTTTATTCCGAATACGGCGGAGGTCGCCTACTTTGGATTGCAGGAGGGCATGAACGAATATTTGAACAAGAAGAAAAAGGAATGGATCGCCGATCGCAGCCACCTGCTTCAGGAGGAAGAACTGGAACAAATCCTGTCCATGCGTGTTAGGTGTGAAAAAGTAGCGATCAAAGATATAAAATTGCGTACCTTTATTGCCGAGGGAAACAGTCGTAACGATCTGGCTGCCCATGTGTACGATATCACGTACGGAAGCATCGTGCCTTTCGAGGACAATCTGGTCGTGATCGACGACAGTATCGTGCGCGGTACGACACTCCGGCAGAGTATCATCGGTATTCTGGACCGCCTGAATCCGAAGAAGATCGTGGTGGTCAGCTCGTCTCCGCAGGTGCGCTATCCGGACTATTACGGTATTGATATGTCTCGTATGAGCGAATTTATCGCGTTCAAGGCTGCCGTGGCACTTTTAGTGGACAAGGGGATGGAATCCGTTCTGCTCGATGCCTATAAGAAAGCCAAGCGGCAGCAGGTTATGCCGTGCGATGCGACCGTAAATTATGTGAAGGAGATTTATGCGTCTTTCACCGACGAGGAAATTTCGGCCAAGATGGTGGAACTGCTTACCCCCGTAGGAACACGTGCGAAGGTGGAGATTGTCTACCAGACACTCGAAGGGTTACATGCCGCTTGTCCTGATCATCCGGGCGACTGGTATTTCTCCGGTGATTATCCGACACCTGGTGGTGTACGAATGGTGAACGAAGCGTTCATTCATTATATGGAAGAGGAATATTGGGGAATTGAAAAATGATAATTGAATATTGAAAATGACAAGAAAAACAGCAACATTGGTCTTAGACGACGGAAGCATGTTTCACGGCTTCTCTTTTGGTTTTGACAAGGCAGTGGCCGGCGAAGTGGTGTTCAACACTGCTATGACCGGTTATCCCGAAAGTCTTACCGACCCTTCGTATGCCGGGCAGTTGATGGTTCTGACTTATCCGTTGGTCGGAAACTACGGGGTGCCTCCTTTCTCTATCGAAGAGAACGGCTTGCCTACCTTCATGGAGAGTGAGAAAATTCATGCGGAGGCGATTATCGTGAGTGACTATAGTGAAGAGTATAGCCACTGGAATGCTGTGGAAAGCCTTGGTGACTGGTTGAAACGTGAGAAGATTCCCGGAATCACCGGCATCGATACCCGTGCGCTGACAAAAAAGATACGAGAGCACGGGGTAATGATGGGACGTATCGTTATCGGCACCGCCGATAAAGAAGGTGAAAGTGGAGGGGAAATACCGGATTACGGTAGCATCAATTATGTGGATCGTGTTTCTTGCAAAGACATTGTCGCCTACTTACCTGACGGGATCACCACCCATTACCCTGTAGGCTTCGACAACTTTCAATTTTCAACTTTCAACTCTCAACTCTTGAAGCGTGTTGTGCTTCTCGATTGTGGTGTGAAAGCCAATATCATCCGTAACCTTTTGAAGCGGAATGTAGCGGTGATACGTGTTCCCTGGAACTATGATTTCAATCATTTGGAATACGATGGGCTTTTCCTTTCGAACGGCCCTGGCGATCCTAATACTTGCGATGTTGCTGTCCGGAATATCCGCAAGGCATTGGATAGGGACAAACCGATCTGTGGCATTTGCATGGGAAACCAGTTGCTTGCCAAAGCAGGCGGTGCTTCGATCTATAAACTGAAGTATGGCCACCGCAGCCATAACCAGCCGGTGCGTATGGTGGGGACGGAGAAGTGTTTTATCACCTCCCAGAATCACGGCTACGCAGTGGATAATGACACATTGGGGGCTGACTGGGAACCGCTCTTTGTCAATATGAACGACGGGACAAACGAAGGAATCCGGCATAAGACGAAGCCTTTCTTCTCTTCCCAGTTTCATCCCGAAGCATGTAGCGGACCGACCGATACGGAGTTTATCTTCGATAAGTTTGTCGATTTGCTTTAGGAATTGGGACGACAGATCTAAAAATGTTAACGAATAAAAGAGTCTGAAAATGAAAGAAGATATAAAGAAAGTCCTGATACTCGGTTCCGGCGCCCTAAAGATCGGTGAAGCGGGAGAATTCGACTATTCAGGTAGCCAGGCTTTGAAAGCCATCAAGGAGGAGGGAATCCAGACAGTGCTTATCAATCCGAACATCGCTACGGTACAGACTTCGGAAGGAGTGGCAGATACCGTTTATTTCCTGCCCGTCACTCCCTTCTTTGTCGAAAAGGTGATCGCCAAAGAACGTCCGGATGGCATCCTGCTCGCTTTTGGAGGCCAGACGGCGTTGAACTGCGGTGTGGCGCTTTACCAGAGTGGTGTGCTGGAAAAATATAACGTCCGTGTACTCGGTACTCCGGTACAGGCAATCATGGATACGGAGGATCGCGAACTCTTCGTCCGCAAACTCGACGAGATCGGTGTGAAGACGATCAAGAGCGAAGCGGTGGAAAATGCCGAAGATGCCCGCCGGGCTGCTGCCGAGTTAGGCTATCCGGTGATTGTCCGTGCCGCTTATGCTTTGGGCGGCCTCGGCTCCGGCTTCTGCGACAATGAGGAGGAACTGGATGTACTGGTTGAAAAAGCCTTCTCTTTCTCTTCTCAAGTGTTGGTGGAAAAGAGTTTGAAGGGATGGAAAGAAGTGGAATATGAGGTGGTGCGCGACCGTTTCGACAACTGTATCACGGTCTGCAACATGGAGAACTTCGACCCGTTGGGTATCCATACCGGCGAAAGCATCGTGATCGCTCCGTCACAGACACTGACCAACAGCGAGTATCATAAACTTCGTGAACTGGCTATCCGGATCATCCGTCATATCGGTATCGTGGGCGAATGTAACGTGCAATATGCTTTCGATCCGGAGAGCGAAGACTACCGCGTGATCGAAGTGAACGCCCGTCTTTCCCGTTCGTCTGCGCTGGCCTCTAAAGCAACTGGTTATCCGTTGGCTTTCGTCGCAGCCAAGTTGGGACTGGGTTACGGCCTTTTTGATTTGAAAAACTCGGTGACGAAGACGACAAGTGCTTTCTTCGAACCGGCTCTCGACTATGTGGTCTGCAAGATCCCGCGCTGGGATTTGGGTAAGTTTCATGGTGTGGCTCGTGAGTTGGGGTCGAGCATGAAATCTGTGGGCGAGGTGATGGCGATCGGGCGCACCTTCGAAGAGGCGATCCAAAAAGGGTTGCGTATGATCGGACAGGGCATGCATGGTTTCGTAGAAAACAAGGAGCTGGTGATAACCGACATCGACAAGGCACTCCATAAACCGACCGACACCCGTATCTTCGTTATCTCCAAAGCGTTCCGTGCCGGATATACCATCGATCAGATACACGAACTGACCAAGATAGACCGGTGGTTCCTACAAAAACTCTACGGAATCATGTGTACCTCCAAGGAGTTGCATAAATTGACAATGGACAATGGACAATTGGCAATTAAAAAAGAATATCGCAATCCTGATAATTGTCAATCGTCCATAGTCCATAGTTCATTGCTTCGCAAGGCGAAACGGCAAGGTTTCTCCGATTTTCAGATAGCTCGCGCCTTCGGCCTTGAGGGAAATATAGAAAAAGGTATGATGCAGATCCGCCAGTTTCGTAAGGAACACGGCATCGTTCCGGTAGTGAAACAGATCGATACGCTGGCTGCTGAATACCCGGCGCAGACGAACTATCTGTATCTGACCTATAGCGGTACGGAAAACGACGTGCAGTATCAGGGTGACCACCGTTCCATCGTCGTGCTGGGTTCCGGCGCTTATCGCATCGGTAGCTCGGTGGAGTTCGACTGGTGTGGCGTGCAGGCCTTGAATACGATCCGTAAGGAGGGCTATCGTTCCGTGATGATCAACTACAATCCCGAGACGGTGTCTAC
>ERZ773147.3967-NODE-3967-length-10720-cov-7.653258_pt1 | contig 10720 bp, 12 predicted proteins | sample MGYA00580851_ERZ773147 | MGnify/ENA primary metagenome ERZ773147 (study PRJEB29015, sample SAMEA2737818) | human gut metagenome | biome: human gut; feature: human-associated habitat; material: faeces | place: China | collected 2012 ... | reverse complement strand
CATGTCCGTGATCATCTTGAGCGCCGCGGAGATCTGGCGCAGGTCGCGCGCGACCGGCTGCTGCTGAAGCAGCAGCTTGAGGCAGAGGTTTTCGATGTCGCGCTCCTTCCGGTCGATCTCGCTGTCGAGCGGCGTGACCCTCGCGGCAAGACTCTTGTCGTTTTCGGTCAGCGCACGGCTGGCGAGCGCGATGACCTCCTCGCACAGCGCGCCCATTTCGATCATTTCGTGATTGAGCTGCGAGAGCTGCTCGTCAAATTTGTTTCGCATCAGCCGAACCTCCCCGTGATGTAGTCCTCCGTCCGCTTGTCGGCAGGCGTGGAAAAGACCTGCTCCGTCTTGCCGAACTCCACCAGCTCGCCGAGCAGGAAGAAGGCGGTGTTGTCCGAAATGCGCGCCGCCTGCTGCATATTGTGCGTCACCATGACAACGGTGTAGCGGTCCTTGAGCTCGCACGCGAGGTCTTCAATCTTTGACGTCGAGATGGGGTCGAGCGCGCTCGTCGGCTCGTCCATGAGCAGCACCTCCGGCTCGACGGCGAGCGCGCGGGCGATGCAGAGCCTCTGCTGCTGCCCGCCGGAAAGGCCGAGCGCACTCTTTTTGAGCCTGTCCTTCACCTCGTCCCAGATGGCGGCGGAGCGCAGCGAGCGCTCCACGATCTCGTCGAGCTTCGCGCGATTGCGCACGCCGTGCGTGCGGGGACCGTAGGCGATGTTGTCATAAATGCTCATGGGGAAGGGATTGGCCTTCTGAAAGACCATGCCGATGCGGCTGCGCAGCCAGGTCACATCGACGCTCGGCGCGTAGATGTTCTCACCGTTGAAGTCCACCTCGCCGGTGATCTTCACATTGGGAATGAGGTCGTTCATGCGGTCGAGCGTGCGCAGGAAGGTCGATTTGCCGCAGCCGGACGGGCCGATAAAGGCCGTGATCTCATGCGCGGGGACGGCGACGGAAATATCCTTGAGCGCATGGTTCGGCCCGTACCAGAGGTTCAGGCCCTTTGCTTCGATGATGGGAGCGTCAGACATTTTACTGTGTCCCTCCGTTCTTTTTGAGCTTGCGGCCGGTGAGCGCCGCGGTGAGATTGATGACGAGCGTGAGCAGCATCAGCACGCTTGCGATGGAAAAGGCGACGTCCGTGCGCCCACGGTCGTTGGCGTAGACATAGAGCGCGACCGTCAGCGTGGCGGAGGACGAGTGCAGCGCGGTGACAAAGTCATTGAGCACCAGTCCGAAGCCCGCAGTGTAGAGCAGCGCCGCGCTTTCGCCCACGATGCGTCCCACCGCCAGAATGCAGCCGGTGACGATGCCGTCAATGCTGCAAGGCAGCACGATGGTGCGGATGATGTGCCACTTGCCCGCACCCAGACCCATGGCACCCTCGCGGTAGCCCTGCGGCACCGTTTTGAGGGATTCCTGTGTGGTGCGGATGATGGTGGGCAGGTTCATCACCACCAGCGTCAGACTGCCGGACAAAAGACAGGTCTGGAAGCCCAGCGCCTGACTGAACACCAGCATACCTACCAGACCGTAGATGATGCTGGGGATACCGGCCAGCGTTTCGTTGGTGAACTCGATGACTTCGATGAGCCGCCGGTTGGAGGCGTATTCGGTCAGGTAGACCGCCGCACCCACGCCCAGCGGCAATACGATGAGTAATGTCAGCACAATGACATACAAGGTGTTGAGGATGGCGGGCAGAATGCCGTCCGTCTTTTTCAGCACACTGGCGGTGGTAGAAAGGAAGTTCCAGCTGATGTGGGGGATGCCCCGCACCAGCACCATGCCGATGATCCCGGCCACCAGAATCATCACCAGCACTGCGCTTGCCCAGACCAAAATGGTCATTACCCGGTTCCATGCCCGGCGGGAGGGCGAAAAGCCGTTATTCATCGCGGTTGCCTCCCTTCAGTACCACATTCAGCACAACATTGATGAGCATGATGAACACGAACAGCACCAGCGCGATGCTGAACAGTGCCTGCCGCTGCAGGCCGCCGGCGTAGCTCATTTCCTTGGCAATGGCGGTGGTCAGCAAAGTGACACTGCGGAACAGGCTGTCCGGCATATTGGGGCTGTTGCCCGCTACCATCATCACAGCCATGGCCTCGCCGATGGCGCGGCCGATGCCCAGCACAACGCCTGCGGCAATGCCGCTTTGGGCCGCCGGGATGCTGATCTTGAACCATGTTTCGGTGTCGGTAGCGCCCAGCGCCAGACTGCCCTGCTCATACTCCGGCGGCACGGCGTTGAGCGCCGTCACCGACACGGACACGATACTGGGCAGGATCATGATGGAAAGCACCACAATGGCGCTGAGCAGGCAGGCACCGGAGGCCTTGCCGAAAGCTTTTGCCACGGCGGGCACCAGCACCTGCATACCCAAAAGGCCGAACACTACGCTGGGGATGCCGGACAGCAGCTCGATGGCGGTGACCACCACGGTGCGCAGCTTGGGATTTGCGGCCTTGGAGAGGAACACTGCCGTCAGCAGGCCGATGGGCACGCCGAGGATGGCAGCACCCAGCGTGCCGTAGACGCTGGACAGGATGAAGGGCAGAATGCCGAACAGCGGCTCTGCCGCGGTGGACGCCCATTTTGTGCCGAACAGGAATTTGAAAATACCGATCTTATGGATAGCCGGCACGCCGGAGACCACCATGTACACCGAGATGAGCACCACACAGCACACCGCCAGCATTCCGCACAGGAAGAAGATGAAATTCATCACCGCTTCCAGCCAGTCGGCGGGGGTGCGGGGCAGGCGTACCCGGCGCAGATAGGATTTTTTGTTCATAGCTGAAATCCTTTATAAAAGCCGCACCAGCCCAGCCTTTTAGGGCAGGCCGACGCGGCAGTTCTCTTGTTCAGATGCAGGGTAGGCGATTCACCGGGGAGCTTTCCCCGCGAAATTCGGGGCTTCCAGCTCCCGCCCTATTGCCTACGGCAACAGGGTCCCACCCTCGGATCATTCGCTGGGGAAACTCCCCGGCAAACCACCCGGCAATTACTCGTTCACGGGCACAGCGCCTGCGGTGCGGATGAGGTCGGCAGCATCCTTGCTGGTGGCAAAGTCCACAAAGGCCTGTGCCTGCTCAGACAGGGCAGCGCTCTTGTTGGTGACGAACACAAAGGGACGCTGGATCTTGTAGCTGCCGTCCTTCACGGTATCCTCGCTGCACTCCACACCCTCCACGGTGACCATGGCGACAGTATCGCCCACGGCGGACAGAGAAGCGTAGCCGATGGCCAGCGGGTTTGCCTCCACAGCGCTGATGACAGCGCCGGTAGCGGTCAGCTCCTGTGCATACTTGCAGCTGTCCTTCACGTCCACGATGCTCTCAAAGCCATCTCGGGTGCCGGAACCGGCCTCGCGGCCCACCAGAACGATCTCGCCGTCGTCGCCGCCGACATCCTTCCAGTTGGTGATCTCGCCGGTGAACATCTTCTTCAGCTGCTCCACGGACAGGTCAGCGACCTTGCTGTCCTTGTTCACGATGATGGCGATGCCGTCCAGCGCCACGACAGTGCCGTCCACATCGTTCTTCTCGTCATCCTTCAGGGCGCGGGAGGACAGGCCGATGTCCAGCGTCTTGTCGGTAGCGCTGGTGATGCCAGCGCCGGAGCCGGTGGGGTCGTAGCTGACGGTGACACCCGGCTCGACCTCGGCAAAGCCCTCGGTCAGGGCAGCAATGACGTTCTTCATGGAAGTAGAACCGCCGGTCGCAACGTTGCCGCTCAGGGTGCCGGCTGCCTGCCCGGCAGCGGAAGAAGCGGTGGTGGAAGCAGAAGCAGCGGTGCCGGATGCGGAAGAAGCGGAGCCGCCGCAGGCAGTCAGGGCTGCAGCCGCAGCAGCTGCACCGCAAACGGTCAGGAACGAACGACGAGAGATCTTTTTCATGATAGAATTTCCTCCATTAAAAACCCGGGCGCCCGCCCGGCACTGTCTTTTGTGTTTTCCTTGGGAACGGCCTTATTCTACCGCTTTGCCGCCCTTGCCGCGACCATGGACGTGCAAAAAGTGCGTAAAACTTTGTGCACAATGCCAGCCCCAATGTAAAGAACAGGTAATGCGGCACAAAACAAAAAGCCGCCGGGCACTCCTGTTTCCAAGAGTGCCCGGCGGCGGGGTGTATTCAGGTTTACTCTACGCGGCCCGTTACGTTTTTGCCGTTGTTCCCATAGAGGAACACAGCGGTTTTGCCATTGTAGCATACACGCAGTTCATAAGTGCCGGTGCTGTTCTTTTCCGACACATTTTTCTTTGTTTCCAGAAAGAACTCCTGCGAGCCATTGTAGTCGGCCGTCCGCCCCGGCTCTGCAACCAGTTCCTTCCGCTTGAAATACAGCGTTTCCTCTGCATCTGCCTCGCGGAAGATGCAGGTGATGTCCTCCGGCTTGATGACCACCTTTTCGGTGCTGTTGTTCTGGATGGTAAACTTCGTCCAGTAGGTCAACTGCCTAGGTGCGCCGCCGTGAGTAAAGGGCGTTGCACAGATAAAGGTGACATCACCGATCTTCGCCACGCCGCTGGTCTTTTCGATCACGGTATCCCCGCAGCCGGTCAAAGCCCCTGCGGCGGTCAGCACCAGCGCCCCGGCACTGAGCTTGAGAAATGTTCTGCGGTCGATCATAGCAATGCACCTCCTGTATTAGGCTGTTTGGGTTTAATTATGCAAGTTTTGAATCCTTCTTAAAGGTATAGCCTTCATAAACACCGGTATAGGTCTCGGTGGGGTCTACGCCAACCCTAAGCTTGATATCTGCGGTATGTGCTTCCATTGCCTGATAGAGCATCTTCTGGCTCTCATCCAGCCGGAAGGTCAGCACACCCGTTTTGCGCTCGCCCTTTTTCATGACCAGCGTGATATTGCTCAGCAGATCTCCGCCCTGCAGCGCGACCTTTTGACCGTTGATCTTAAGCACAAATACGGATTTTGCCGGGAAGCTGAAGCCGTTGACGCTATCCAGATTGTGAACGCACACTGTCACCGTGAAATCGGCATACCAAGATTTCCCGGTGCCAATGCCCTGATCATGAGGGACGGCGCTCCATTTACCCACAGCAACCGTAAAGCCACCCAGATCAGTGCCAATGTCACCATCACTGCAGCCGCCCAGCAGCCCGGTCATGGATACTGCCACTGCCATTGCGGCAGAAGTCTTTAAAAACGCACGACGATCTATTTTCATAGCCATATTATAAGCCCTCCTCAAAAGCTTTTTTGCACCCTAAGAGTACCACATTTTACCACATTGTCAACTATCCGAATTCAGGTTTCACCATTTTATCGTTCCTTTATAAAAGGCCGCATAGAACGGCAGCGGGCGCGGTGTTTGCTGCCGTTCCGGGGCCGCGGGAATTTTTATTTTTTCAATAAAATCGAAATTTGCTGTTGACAAAGGGCACCCGGTATGCTAAAATAGCCAAGTCGGGTGCGAACACCTGATGCGAAAATGGTCGTATGGCCCGTTGGTCAAGCGGTTAAGACAGAGGCCTCTCACGCCTTTAACATCGGTTCGATTCCGGTACGGGTCACCATTTTATAGTAGTAAAACGGCTGTATGCCGTTTTATATAGATGCCTCTTTAGCTCAGTCGGTTAGAGCACCTGACTGTTAATCAGGGTGTCGCCTGTTCGAGTCAGGCAAGAGGCGCCAGCAAAGCGATGGAAATTTTCCATCGCTTTTTTCTTTTTCCGGCGGCCTTGTTGACAGCACCGCCCCGGGGGGCTATACTTAGCATTATAGTAAAGAATACGGAAAAACCTCCTTCCGGCAGGGTCAGACGCCTTGCCGTACTGCCAAAGGCGCCCTCCCCGAGGGAGCTGGCTGCGAACAAAGTGCGCAGACTGAGGGAGTTTCCTGTCAAAAGGAGAACATCATGAAAAAAGTTATTCTGACCGGCGACCGTCCCACCGGCCGCCTGCACGTTGGCCACTATGTCGGCTCTCTGAAGGAGCGGGTGCGGCTGCAGAATACCGGCGAATATGACGAGATCTTTATCATGATCGCCGACGCGCAGGCGCTGACCGACAACGCCGACAACCCGGAGAAGGTGCGCCAGAACATCCTGCAGGTGGCGCTGGACTATCTGGCCTGCGGTCTGGACCCCAACAAGGTGCACATCTTCATCCAGTCCATGGTGCCCCAGCTGACCGAGCTGAGCTTCTACTACCAGAATCTGGTCACCGTCAGCCGTCTGCAGCGCAACCCCACCGTGAAGAGCGAGATCCAGATGCGCAACTTCGAAGCCAGCATCCCGGTGGGCTTCTTCTGCTACCCCATCAGTCAGGCTGCCGATATCACCGCCTTCAAGGCTACCACCGTGCCCGCCGGTGAGGATCAGAAACCCATGATCGAGCAGTGCTGCGAGATCGTGCACAAGTTCAACTCCGTCTACGGCGAAACGCTGGTGGAGCCCCAGATCGTTCTGCCCCAGAACGCCGCCTGCCTGCGTCTGCCCGGCATTGACGGCAAGGCCAAGATGAGCAAGAGCCTTGGCAACTGCATCTACCTGTCCGAGGAGCCGGAGGACATCGAGAAGAAGGTCAAGTCCATGTTTACCGACCCCAACCACCTGCGCGTGCAGGACCCCGGCAAGGTGGAGGGCAACCCGGTGTTCATCTATCTGGACGCTTTCTGCCGCCCCGAGCACTTTGCCGAGTTCTGGCCGGAGTACCAGAATCTGGACGAGGTCAAGGCGCACTATCAGCGCGGCGGTCTTGGCGATATGAAGGTGAAAAAGTTCCTGAACAGCGTCATGCAGGCTGAGCTGGAGCCCATCCGCACCCGCCGCAAGGAGTGGGAGCAGCGCCTGCCCGAGGTGGTGGAGATCCTGAAGGAGGGCAGCGCCTACGCCGAAAAGACCGCTGCCGCCACGCTGGACGAGGTGCGCAAGGCCATGCGCATCGACTACTTCGAGAACGATAACCTGCTGAAATAAGATCTATGAGAGAGCCCGAAACGCCGCAGGCGTTTCGGGTTCTCTTTTGCATCGTTTACGAAAATTGCATAGAAAGCACGGGCAAACCATGCTAAAATAAGGGCAACAAGTACAGAAAGCCCCGTTCTGGGGGCGAGAAGAAAAAGGAGAACCACCATGCAAAAGACCATCTGGATCACCGGAGCAAGTTCCGGCATCGGCCGGGAGTTCGCCCGCCGGTATGCCGCTATGGGCTGTCGGCTCATCTTGACCGCCCGCCGCGCCGACCGTTTGCAGGCTCTTGCCAAGGAGCTGCACGCAGCCCACGGCACGGAATGCCGCATCGAGACCGCCGACCTCTCCCGCGCCGAGGAGTGCAGCCGCCTGTGCGAAGTACTGGCCGATGAACACATCGACATCTTCATCAACAACGCCGGTTTCGGCGTCTGCGGCAGCATTCTGGAAACGGAGGAAGCCCGCGAGGAAGAGATGATCCAAGTGAATGTTGCCGCCATGGCGCGGCTGTTCCGCGCCGTGGTGCGCAAGATGCACGCGCAGGGCGGCGGCACCATCCTGAATGTGGCGTCCTCTGCGGGGCTGCTGCCCGGCGGGCCCTATATGGCGGGCTACTACGCCAGCAAAGCCTATGTGGTCAGCATGACCCGCGGCGTGGCTGAGGAGCTGCGGGAGATGCACAGCCCCGTCTACGTCTGCGCCCTCTGCCCCGGCCCGGTGGATACCGAGTTCAACGACCACGCCGGGGTGGTGTTTGCCCTGCGGGGCATCACGCCGGAGCTGTGTGTGGAGGAAGCTCTGCTGGGCATGATGCACCGCAAGACCATCATTGTGCCCTCTGCTTTCATGCGGCTGTGCACCAGCGCCCAGCGCCTTGTGCCCATCCCGCTGCTGATGCCCATCGTGGCACGTCAGCAGAAGAAAAAGCTGGGGTAAAAGACAAAGGTCGTCCAAACTTGTCAACAAGCCCAAATTAAGCCGGGATATCTTGTGCACCGTGACAAGGCGCGTCAGTCTGCGCAAACTATTGCGCTAAAAAGCAACGGTTCTGCGTATTGTTTTTTTGGCAGAAAAGCAAAAATCTAAAGAAAGTACAACAAAACTTCACAAGAATGTGCCTTGACACTTCCTGCAAAGGATGCTAGACTGGTATACAAGTAAGAGCGCACTCCGGCACGGCCGGATACGACGCGCTTTGCAAAGTAGCACGGCTGCAATTTGCGCCGTGTAGAATACGATTTTTGACAGGAGGACTTTATTATGGCACAGTGCACTCCCAAATCTTTTGACCTGACCGGCAAGGTGGCGCTGATCACCGGCGCATCCTACGGCATCGGCATGGCAATTGCAAAGGCTATGGCAGCCAACGGCGCTACCATCGTGTTCAATGATATCAAGCAGGAGCTGGTGGACAAGGGTCTGGCTTCCTATGCAGAGGCCGGCATCAAGGCACACGGCTACGTCTGCGACGTCACCGATGAGGACGCCGTCAATGCAATGGTGGCAAAGATCACCGAGGAAGTCGGCCACATCAACATTCTGGTCAACAACGCCGGTATCATCAAGCGCATCCCCATGACCGAGATGAGCGCTGCCCAGTTCCGTCAGGTCATTGATGTTGACCTGAACGCTCCCTTCATCGTGGCAAAGGCCATCATCCCCGATATGATCGCACAGGGCGGCGGCAAGATCATCAACATCTGCTCCATGATGAGCGAGCTGGGCCGTGAGACCGTTTCTGCCTATGCAGCAGCAAAGGGCGGCCTGAAGATGCTGACCAAGAACATCGCTTCCGAGTACGGCGCTTACAACATCCAGTGCAACGGCATCGGCCCCGGCTACATCGCTACCCCGCAGACCGCACCGCTGCGCGAGATCCAGCCCGACGGCAGCCGTCACCCCTTCGACCAGTTCATCGTTGCCAAGACCCCCGCAGGCCGCTGGGGCGAGGCCGAGGATCTGGGCGGACCCGCTGTGTTCCTGGCATCTGAGGCTTCTGACTTTGTCAACGGCCTGATCCTGTATGTGGACGGCGGCATTCTGGCCTACATCGGCAAGCAGCCCCAGTAAACGCTGAGGGCACTCCGCAGTTCTGACCCCGGGGACTGCCGCACAGCGTTGTGTGGCAGTCCCTTTTGCATTTGTACGGGAAAGGATGTTATGCTATAATGGAAAAAGCACATCAGGACATCCCTTGGGTGCCCCATGCCGAAATTTCCCCGGAACCCTGCGGCCCCGGGGTGCAGCGCCGCGTGCTGGCGTATAGCAAGGACGCCATGTGTGTGGAAAACACCTTTGAGACCGGCGGCGTGGGTGCCATGCACTGCCACCCCCACACCCAGATCACCTATATCGTCTCCGGGCGGTACCGCTTTACCATCGGGGACGAGACCCGGGAGGTAGGCCCCGGCGACACCCTGCTCAAGCAGAACGGCGTCATGCACGGCTGTGTCTGTCTGGAGGGCGGTGTGATGCTGGATTTCTTTACCCCCATGCGGGAGGACTTTGTATAATCCCTGCGCACCGCAGGAAAAATAAGAAGGAGAACCATTGTTATGAAGATCGCACTTATCAACGAGAACAGTCAGGCCGCCAAGAACGGCATCATTGAAGCCGCCCTGAAGAAGGTGGTGGAGCCCATGGGCCACGAGGTGGTCAACTACGGCATGTACGCCGCCGACGATGCTGCACAGCTGACCTATGTGCAGTGCGGCATTCTGGCTGCTATCCTGCTGAACAGCGGCGCTGCAGACTACGTCGTTACCGGCTGCGGCACCGGTGAGGGCGCCATGCTGGCACTGAACAGCTTCCCCGGCGTCATCTGCGGCCACGTGGAGGACCCTGTGGATGCCTACACCTTTGCCCACGTCAACGACGGCAACGCCGTTGCCATGCCTTTTGCCAAGGGTTTCGGCTGGGGCGGTGAGCTGAACCTCGAGTACTGCTTCGAGAAGCTGTTCGGCTTCGGCCACGGTCAGGGCTACCCCAAGGAGCGCGTTGTGCCCGAGCAGCGCAACAAGAAGATTCTGGACGGTGTGCGCGCCGCCACTTTCAAGCCCCTCATCGAGTGCCTGAAGAGCATCGATCAGGATCTGCTGAAGGGTGCTGTGGCGGGTGCAAAGTTCTCTGAGCTGTTCTTTGCCTCCTGCAAGGACGAGGAGCTGGCCGCCTACGTCAAGACCCTGCTGTAAGCTGCGGAGGAGATCATGCAAGGACTGACCCTGTTCAACCTGAACCTCACCCACCTGCTGGATGCCTTTCTGGAAACTGCAGTGCCCATGATCGCCGGTCTTGCCGAGGTGGTGGGTCTGTTCATCATCATCACCAGTCTGGCCAAGGCCACCTTCTACTATGTTCGCGCCACCTTCTTCAACGACCACCGGGACTTCCACCATGAAATGAGCAGCGGCCTGACTACCGCGCTGGAGTTTCTGATGTCGGCAGAGATTGCCAAGACCTTTTTGCTGCAGAATCTGGAGTCCGTGGTGCCGCTGGCGGCTACCTTTGCGCTGCGCGCTTTGATGAGTATGCTGCTGCACTGGGAGATGGAGGGCGGCCACCGCCCGGCCAACGCCAAGGAAAGGGACAAGTCCGGCTCTCCGAAGGACGGCAAAAACGGCTGACAGGCAAAACATTTGCCAAACTTTAGCACGGCAGAGTTTCACCGTGTTGTGAAAAACGTAAAACCTTGAGATGAATACTTGACAGGTTTGCACAAAGAGACTATACTCGTGCCATCGAAAGCAAAGGCGCTGACGGAAGCAATTCCGCCAGCGCC
>ERZ773147.3964-NODE-3964-length-10731-cov-20.368209_pt1 | contig 10731 bp, 9 predicted proteins | sample MGYA00580851_ERZ773147 | MGnify/ENA primary metagenome ERZ773147 (study PRJEB29015, sample SAMEA2737818) | human gut metagenome | biome: human gut; feature: human-associated habitat; material: faeces | place: China | collected 2012 ... | reverse complement strand
CGGCGCGTTACAACGAAGCCTCGCTGGTCAAGCGCCTCGAAGAGCTGGGCATCGGCCGTCCTTCGACCTACGCCCCGACGATCACCACGATCATCAACCGCGGCTACGTCGTCAAACAGAACAGGGACGGGCAGAAGCGCAACTACGCACAGCTGACGCTCACGGGCGAAAAGATCGCCTCGAAGACCCTCTCGGAAAACTACGGCAAAGAGAAAAACCGACTTTCGCCGACCGACATCGGCATGGTGGTCAACGATTACCTGGAGGAGCAGTTCGGCCCGATCATCGACTACAACTTCACGGCCAGCGTAGAGAAGGAGTTCGACCGCATCGCCGAGGGCGACATCACCTGGGACAAGATGATCGACGAGTTCTACGGTCCCTTCCACAAGATGGTCGATTCGGCCATCACGACGCAGACCGCCAAGACGCGCGAAGTGCGCATTCTGGGCAACGATCCCAAGACGGGGCACATCGTGAAGGCGCGCATCGGCCGTTACGGCCCGATGGTCGAGATCGAAGGGAACGAAGGCGAGAAGGGACGCTTCGCGTCGCTCAAGAAGGGCCAGCTGATCGAGTCGATCACGCTCGAAGAGGCGCTGGAGCTTTTCGCCCTGCCCCGCGACCTGGGACAGCTGGACGGCGAGGAGCTGATGGTCGGCATCGGCAAGTACGGTCCCTACGTGCGCTACGGAAAGTCGTTCGCGTCGCTGGCAAAGACCGACGACCCCTACACGATCGGCTACGACCGCGCCGTTGAGATCGTCCGCGCACACCAGGCGGCCGCGGCCGCGGCCAACACGCCGCTGAAGAGTTTCCCCGAGGATGCCGACATGCTCGTCAAGAACGGCCGCTACGGACCCTACATCGCCTACAAGGGCAAGAACTACCGCCTGCCGAAGGGAGCGAAGCCCGAGGAACTCACCCTCGACGACTGTCTGAAGATCGTCGCAGGATCGAAAAAGTAACCGCCCCGGACAAGAGAGGAAGGGCCGGCCGCGAAACGGAGAAACCCTACCCGGAACAAAAGGGCCTGGCCGCAAAACAGAAAAACCGTACCGAGATAAAAGGGTCTGGCCGCAAAACGGAGAAACCGTACCGGGACTGCGAAACGACCCGCAAGAAAGCAAACACCGAAAACCGAACGATTGATGAAAAAACCGATTCTCGCCGCACTTGCGCTCTGCTACGCGCTCGGAGCCGCGGCACAAACGCCCGACACGGCCGCCCCGGAAGGCTACCGTTTCACCGACGTCAAAATCCTGCCCGTCACCCCGGTCAAGGACCAGAGCCGCAGCGGAACCTGCTGGTGTTACTCGACCCTCTCGTTCCTCGAAAGCGAAATCCTCCGCGCCGGAGGTCCCGAACTGGACCTTTCGGAGATGTGGATCGTGCGCAACATCTACTTCGAAAAGGCCGTGAAATACGTCCGCCTGCACGGCTCGCTGAACCTCGCCGTCGGCGGACAGGCCCACGACGTGCTGCACGGCATCGAGGCGTACGGCATCGTCCCCGAGGAGGTCTATCCGGGGCTGAACTACGGCTACGACAAACCCAACTTCGACGAGATCGACGCCGTGATCAAGGCCTACGCCGACGCGGTGATCAAGGCCGGCGGGAAGCGCAGCGACAGCCGCCTCACGACGGCCTGGCAGGCCGGGCTGAACGGCATCCTCGACGCTTATTTCGGCCCGATGCCCGGGAAGTTCACCTACCGGGGCAGGGAGTACACCCCGGCGTCGTTCGCCGCGTCGCTGCCGATCGACCTCGGCGACTACATCGAATTCACCTCGTTCACCCACCCCCCCTTCTACACGGAGTTCGCCATGGAGGTCCCCGACAACTGGAACTGGGACAAGGTATGGAACGTGCCCCTGGACGAGTTCATGCAGATCATCGACAACTCGCTGGAGAAGGGTTACACGATCTCCTGGGGAACCGACGTGAGCGAGAAGGGGTTCAGCCGCACCAAAGGTCTGGGCATCGTCCCTGAAGCCGACCTCGAAGGCATGCAGGGAACCGAAGCCGAGAAGTGGGGCAAACTCACCCAGAAGGAGAAGGACGAGGCGCTCTACAAGTTCGACAAACCCGGCAGGGAGCGCACCGTCACGCAGGAGCTTCGCCAGAAAGGCTACGACAACTACGAGACCACCGACGACCACGGCATGCAGATCGTGGGCACGGCCACCGACCAGAACGGAACGCCCTACTACAAGGTCAAGAACTCGTGGAACACGACAGGTCCCTACGACGGCTACTGGTATTTCTCGCGCCCGTTCGTCGCCTACAAGACGATGACCGTGCTGGTCAACAAAAACGCCGTTCCGAAGGCGATTCTCAAGAAAATCGGCGTCAAATAGACCGACGATCCCCGCAACGACAAAACAGCCCGGCTCCTGAGAGTGTGGGATTAAAGTGATGTAACGACTTGATTTATCGGGTCGTTACATTTTTGTATAGGGATAATAGGTAACGAAAAGGCAACGGTTTATTTTCAGCTTCTTGCGCTCAAATACCGCATTTCAAATAACCTACTGCAAGATACGAAAAATTTTTGGAATTGGCAAATCAAACAATGCATCGAAAACATTCTAAGATTCACCTCTTTATGATTTAAGTTCAAAAGCAAGAAGAAAGGGCCTCACGTAAAGTATAGGTTCTTGCGAATTTATGCCTCTTCCAGAACCTTCAATATATATGCCACGTTAATTTTGTCAAATACCAGTTAAGTCGGTATTTTTTCGTATATTGGATAATAATTATTTGGGCTGTTTATGAAACGATTTATTTATGTTTGCGCCTTTTTTCTATGCTTGTGTTCATGTTCCGAGAGCAAATACATAGCCGAAGAACTAGAACGCACGCAGGAAATAATTAACGATTACCCAGACAGTGCGTTACACTCCTTGCAAGCTATCGTCCCCGGCAGTATTCGCAAAAAATCGACTAAAGCACATTATGGGCTGCTTTATTCGCTGGCGTTGGATAAAACAGGACAAACCATAGATACCGATTCGATGCTCCGTCCTGCAGTAAACTATTTCATGCGCAAAGGCACGAACCGACAAAAGTTCCTTTCTTGGTATTGTCTGGGGCGCATGGAATACAGCACAAATAATTATCAGAAAGCAACCGAATCATATCTTAAAGCGTTGGAGTATCGGGATATAATAGATGATCCTTACCTAATCGGAGTATGTAACTTCGTGTTAGGAGAATTGAATTTGAAGCAGAATAATTATCAAAGGGCTTTGTTTTATTATCAAGAAGCCTACGAAAACTATCAGGCTGCAAATAAAACCAAACACCAAGTCAGCGCTAAAATTGCCATTGCCGCTGTTTACTACATGGAGAACGAAGACGACAACGCGCTCCGGGATTATCGAGAAGCATTGAATCTATCCGAACAATTCGGGTATAAGGATTTTCAGGTGTACTGCCTGCGTTGTTTAATCGGGATTCTTTCGAACAAAGGCGTAACCAACGAAACCAACGATTATGTAGGCCGTTTTCTCCAGTTGTCGGATGATTTATCGCCGAATGATTGCTGTGTTTTGGGGGAATATTATTTGCGTATCAATAAACCGGACAGCGCCGAATATTATTTGAACGCAGCGATTTCAGCCAATATTGGAGGGCCGCGCGAAAACGATGCGGCAGCTAAAATTCTCCTTGCCGAAGCCTATACGCTAAATGAGGATTACCGAGCGGCCTGCTATATGCAGAAGGAGTGTCTTGCTTTATGTGATTCGATACATTTAAGCTATATGAATAATTCTGCGGCTGAAACCGAACTGCGATATAAAGACGAACGCTTGGAATTTGAACGCTATCGCTCCAGTGTAAGACAAAATGTAATTTATATTATCGCTTTGGTTTCAGTCATAGCGATCTGCGGCATTATTTATATCTTCTACCGCAGAAATAAGATGCAGAAACAAAGAATCGAGGAATATCTGACGCTGATTGAAGAACTAAATAAGACCAAATTGCAAATACCCGATGCCGCAAAAATTAGTGAACTGCTTAATACGCGCTTTCAAGTCCTGAAAGAACTTGCAAAAACCTATTACGAGTTTGAAAATTCCCCGGCTCTTACCAAGAAAGTCAAAGGCATTTTATCCGAAAAGATTTTGGATAAAACGATAATATCGGATTTAGAGAATACCCTAAATCAACAATACGATAATGTGATTTCTAATTTCAAGTCCGAATATCCGAAAATCAAGCCATGTTTCGTGGAATTGCTATGCCTGCTCTATGCCGGATTTTCACCGCAACAGATAAGCGTTATTACCAATGAAACGCTAAAAACAATATACATGCGGAAGTTCCATTTGAAAAAGAAAATAATAGCTTCGCATATTACAACCAAAGATGTGATTCTCAATATTATTTCGTAAATACCAGAGAACTAATACTTTAGCAATCAGACTTGTTTAAATCAAAGATTTACCGCTAATGTGCTGATTTAAAATGCGTTAAAGCAAAGCCCGAAAACTGAAAAATTTTCGGGCTTTTTTGTGTGCGTAACTGTTTGTTTTTCAGTCGAAATCACTTTGCGGTTGAAAAATTTTAGAGGCTCTGATTTCTTGGTTTTCGGAAACAATCGCTCTACTTTTGAAATGTACGAATATCTCATACTCACTTTCAAATTTAAGCCTATGAAAAAGTTCTCTCCCGCAATGTCTGTAATTGTCGGTTTGTTTATGCTATTCGCAGGTATTTATTCGGTCTATGGCGGCGGCAAGACGGCAGTTATTGTCAAACAGGTAAAAGTCGGCGGCGGCCCCGTCTGCCTATCGGAAAATATCCCGCTCGTATTCTATGATAGTTCTATGAGTATAGTAGAGGTCATTGCATCGGGCGCAGAGAGCAAGACGGGGCAGTTGATAATTTCCGGCAACTTTGGCACGGTTGCATGTGAACGTTTCGACCTTTTCAATGGAAAAAGTATCATTCCAATCCCCGAACTGGAACCGGGATTTTACACGATTGAACTGTCAATAGACAAAAATGTTTTCGCAGGCGATTTTTTTATCGAATGACATAGAATGTAGGACAAAGAAAGGGGAAACGAATAGATGACAGAAGCAGCAACTAACTTTTTGTCTGACAGCTAATCCACTAAACCAAAACTCTCTGTGAGTAACGTCTTTGTTTGCTCACACAAAAATCACTACCAACTTAAATTTCAAGGCCATAAAAAAAGTATTAGCATTAATCGTATTGTGTTTCATCGCATTTAATAGCCATGCGCAATTAAAGTATCAGAACGGCTATTTGGTTTATAACGCTATGGAGCGTTACAACGGATATATGACCAACTGGGAGGGCTGGGCGCATTGCTGGAAATTCGGGAATCGAATGATTAAATTCGACCTCGGCCCCGCAGATTCGCGCGTTTCCAGCAACTCCGACAAACTCGTACTCTACGATACGGAGAACGGCGGTTTCATCGACCTGTACGCCCGCAACGTCTATACGAACTCCGACGCTGCGTCGAAAACAAATATCCAGTCGTTAGGCAGCGCAACGGCAACCCTCACGCAACTGCGTCCCGTGTCGTTCGAATGGGCCGATAAGGCGCATTATTTCAAGACCAGCCGACGTTCGACGGGCGTTTCCAATCCCAAAGAAATGGGATTCATTGCCCAGGAGATCGAGCAGGTACTTCCCGACATCGTGGCCGTGGATTGCGAGGGCCACCGTGTCGTAAATTACAGCGCATTGATTCCGCTGCTTACGAAGTCTATTCAGGAGCTTAACGGCCAGATCGAAACCCTGAAAGCAGAAATCGAAGCGCTCAAATCTGGAAAATAATTAAACGATTATTATTATGAAAAGAATACTGAATATAATCGGTATTTTCTTTCTGTCGATAATAGTATTCACCAGTTGCCAGAAGTCGCCGGAAGAACTGAACGAGGGTTCTCCGCAAACGAGGGCCGCGGGTGTAACTGGAACCTATTATTGGTATAACGGAGAGAAAATTTACCTGACCCCGAAAAATGATAAACAGTTCATCCTTTTTAAAACATCGGATGCCAATAGTTTATCATCGCTCTTTACAGCGTCCGCACCGGGCACAAGCAAGGCGGAAACTTCTATGCAGAAAGTTGTTCTTTCATCTCATTTGGAGCCAATCGACGAAAACAACTCTTTGCCTGCGGAGGATTATAGTTGGGCTACGATTTCCACAAATGATTTAAACGCAGCGAAATCATCAGCTATAATTTATTCTGCCCCCTATTTCACGTTACCCGACGGAAAAGAAGCGGGATTGAGCCATCTATTTTATGTAAAAGTGAAATCTATAAAAGATTTGCGTACTCTCCAACAGTTCGCCGAAGAAAACAAAGTGACGATACTCGGCAGAAACGGATATATGCGTGACTGGTACACGCTTTCCTGCACCAATGAATCCGCAGGCAATGCGTTGGACATGGCTAACATATTTTATGAAACCGGGCTTTTCGAGGCTTGTCAGCCGGATTTGATGTGTGACGATGACTTATATGCCGTGGTAAACGATCCGCTTTACAGTTCGCAGTGGCATTTGAAAAACACGGCGACCGCTGGAGTAGACATTAACTTCGAAAACGCGCGGGCAGAAAGTTTAGGATCTGAAAACATTATTGTCGCTGTTGTCGATCATGGAATACAGTTAGATCACCCCGATTTGAATGTCCACACAATCAGCTACGACAGTGAAACCGGAACTCGTCCGAGCAAGGTTTATGGCACTCATGGGACTAATTGTTCTGGATTTATCAGTGCTAAAACCAATAATGGAATCGGCATCGCTTCAATAGCTCCTAACTGCAAACTGATGTCTATAAGTAATACGCTTATGGGAAATCCCGACAGTCGGCAGAAAAGGGCCGATGCAATCAATTTTGCCTGCAATAATGGCGCTGCCGTTATTTCGAATTCATGGGGTTCTTCGGTCAAATACCAAGTCATTGACGATGCTATTTCCAATGCGTTGAGAAACGGACGTTCGGGAAAGGGGTGCGTCGTTGTGTTTGCATCAGGCAATGATTATCAATCGACCGTTGGTTATCCGGCAAATTGTAATCCCGAAGTTATAGCGGTGGGTGCAATCAGCAGCAGCGGTATGCGGGCATCGTTCAGCAATTATGGTTCTGCTCTGGATGTTGTTGCACCGGGTGAGGATGTTATTACAACCACCACTAATAGCGGTTATTCATCCGCCATTAGCGGGACTTCGTTTGCTTGTCCGCTTGTCGCAGGGGTTGCCGCATTGGTTCTTTCCGTAAATCCGGATTTGACGCAAAAGCAGGTTGCGGATATTATCGAAAGTACGGCTAAAAAGTGTGGCAACTATTCCTATACGACCCAATCGGGCCACACCAACGGAACTTGGAACAACCAAATGGGCTATGGTTTGGTAGATGCTTACGCCGCTGTTATAAAGGCAAAAAACACAGGTTCTACCGTCTATTTCAACGACAAGACGGTAACAACCGATACTGTTATTTCGGGTGATGAGATTTCCGCGACGAACGTAACCGTTAAGAATAATGCCAAGCTGACGTTTACCAACGCCAAGAGCATTATTATCACACAACCTTTTACCGTCGAACTCACTTCGTCATTAGAACTTTCCTTACAGTAATTTTTACCGATAAGGCGGAGAATCGGATTCTCCGCCTTTGTTTTTTCAAATTTCCACCATGCAAACACGCCATCAGGATCGTTCCGCCTACTTTGAAGAAACAGCAACTTCCTGCCGGAACTATTATCTCCCTTACATTGAACAGCACACATCCTTGAAATTCGGCCGTAACTGCCGGGTAATGGAGGTCGGTTGCGGCTTTGGCGGCATTCTTTCCATTTTTGCGGCAAAGGGGGCCACGGTAACAGGAATAGATATTCATAAACCGTCAATCGAAACCGCAAAGACACTTTTCGCCGAAAGGGGGTTGAAAGGGACGTTTATCTGTTCGGACATTTTCGATTACAGCGACACACAACCTTACGACCTGATTATCCTGCACGATGCGTTGGAGCATATTCCCGAAAAAGAGCGGTTGATGTTGCATTTAAAATCCTTTTTGAAAGCTGACGGCCTTTTGTATCTGGGATTCCCCGCATGGCAAATGCCGTTCGGGGGACATCAGCAAATGGCGAAGAACCGGATTATCGCCAATTGTCCTTACATCCACCTGTTGCCCCGATCTCTTTTCCGTTTCGTGTTCAGGGCATGCGGCGAAAAGGAAAGTACTGTGAAATGTTTTTTTGAAATTCGGGATACGCGCATCACTATCGAGGGTTTCCATAAATTAGTAACGGCAACGGGATTACGTATAGTGAATCAGCGGCTATATTTCATAAACCCGAATTATCAAGTGAAATTCGGATTGAAACCGCGCATACTATCTCCAGTTATCGGGAAAATACCTTATGTGAGAAATTTTTTCACGACGACCTGCTACTATCTGCTGGCAAAGCAGGAGGAGGCTAATTAATCTCCAGATCGAGCGATATTTTCGCTTCGCTCGGAACAAACGGAACCAACTGCGCTACACGCCATTTCGGGGCTTCGGTGGTGTCGTTCAGCAGAAAAGTTACGGAATATATATATTGAGCATCCGCCTTTACAAAGTTTTTTTTGACGCTTTCGATTCCGTTTGTGGCCTGTCCTGCAACCAAAAGGAGCGTGTTCTTTTCGAAGTCTATATCTTCGGGCAATTTGTCGTTGGGAAATATAAAATCCGCCAGTTCCGCTTGGCTGCGAATCACGATCAGTTGATTGGCGGGCGTTTCAGCCCAGTTCCAAAGAGGATTCAGCGTATAATCGGCGCAGGACAAAGTAGTAGCGTTTCCCTGCGTATTATCATCTGGGGTATCAGTCTTTGTTTGATTCATCTCCACGGACGTACAACCCGTCACGGTAAACAGAGCCATTGCGATAAGACAAATGATCTTTTTCATAGCTTTGGTTTTTCAGTTTGACGATCAAATAGCGTTCCCGATTTTTATTTCGGCACAGCATCCTTGCGCATATCGTCTGAAATATAAGGTATTCATTTACAAAGATAAGAATTTTGGATAAGAAACAAACTATTTAAATAAAAAGCCGGACTTTATGGCTCCTGTTTGACATTATTATAGCGACTTCCACATAACGAAAACAACTGCGTCAATCAATCCTCTTCCTTTCGAAGGATTCGACATTGACATTGAAAATACGCCCTTCATATCTGATGCTCGACATCATATATCCCGTAATGTGAGGCATGCCGTGATTAAAATGAATGATGCAACCCTGTGAACATATCATATAATTTTTAATACATCTATATCCCTTACTTATGTGATCTCCGTTTTTTTCGCCGTTGTATCAGCCGTTGCTGTTCTTCATAAGCCCGCGTGTCGGCCAAATCCAATACCGTATCGACAATGCCAGAAATAGGATTGGCGGCATGGTTTTGCTCTTCGTGTTTCTGTTCCGCTTGTCGTTCTGCAACCTGCCGCACCTCTTTCGGAGCCGGATACAATTCGTTGAAGACATTCGCCGAAAACTCTTTGCCCAATACCGACCCGTTGGCAACGATACCTTTGTTATGGTCAATGAAAGTCACGCCATAGATTCTGCCGACCGGGTTGATGCGAAAGATCGCGTCGATGTTCTCCGCTTTGAGCAACTGCCGAAACTCGTCCCGTGTATTGTTCGGACTCATAGCATCTTTGACCGTTTGCCGCAGCTGGTCGAGTGTGCCTTCTTTTTTCAGTTTTATTTTCGAGTTTTCATAATACCTTTGAAGGGCTTTATAACCTACATCTTTCCCTATTTTGCTCGATTTGAACGGCGTGCCGATTCCATATCCGTCGTCGGTCAGGGCACCGTAGATAATCCCCGCATAATTTCTGCCGTCGATAGTTCCCGTACGTTCTTCGACCGAAATATTGAAGCGTTCCAGCAGCGTGCGAAACTCTCCGTAGGACGAGCATTTGTAATTTCGCAGGCACGACCGGACGACGGACGAGATCCGTTGCTTGACATTCCCCTCGGGATAATTCACTTTCCGCAGGCCCTCCCTGTCCGTCAGTTCCTGCCCCTTGACACTCGGCTGCAGGCCGTATTTACACTCCAGATCACGCAATATCTCCATCGAACGTCGGGCCTCGAAATCATGCGGGAGTTTGCGGCCCTGCTCATCGACGCGCAGCGACACGATATGGAGATGCTCTCTGGAAATGTCCTTGTGCTTGAAAACGATATAAGGCTGTTCGCCGTAACCCATGCGTTCCATGTACTCACAGGCGATTTTCCGGAGCTGTTCGTCTGTCAGCCTGTCCTCCGGTGAAGGGTTCAGCGAGGCATGGAAAACCGTGTTCGTAGTCCTGCGGTTGGCTTCGAGGTACGGCATGAAGCTCTCCATGCAGACGTCAATATCAAGGCGTCCGCATTTATCGTATGGTTCGAGCATCTTCTGCCAAAGCAGCACCTCGGCTTCATCCTTATCCACTTTCTCCTTATTGTAGTATAACGCTCCACCGGGCGAGGAGCCCGATCTTATATTCGCAACCATTCCTTAGCCTGTTTTGTGAGGTTCAGAATCTCGATGCTCAGGGCCTTCAACTCGCGGGTTCGCTGCTCCAGCATAGCGATCTGATGCGGGATAGCAACGTTAGAAAAGTGCGCGTTGATGGCTTTTACAATCTGGTTATAGTTGTTCCCGAGCTTTTGAAATTGGAAAT
>ERZ773147.3963-NODE-3963-length-10739-cov-3.555410_pt1 | contig 10739 bp, 9 predicted proteins | sample MGYA00580851_ERZ773147 | MGnify/ENA primary metagenome ERZ773147 (study PRJEB29015, sample SAMEA2737818) | human gut metagenome | biome: human gut; feature: human-associated habitat; material: faeces | place: China | collected 2012 ... | reverse complement strand
GCTTGAGGACGAGCTGTGCAGCGACGAGTTGGACGAAAGAGAGGATGTTTTTGACTACATTCGCCGTTCTGCCGGTTATATTGCCCTGGAGAATATCCCGCCTGTCGCCATGGACATCACCTGCGACCAGACATAAAATGGAGCTAAAAATACCGGAATCGGCAGAAAACGGGCATACCGGTCTTTCAGATTATAACTGACACTACTTTCACCGGCATAAAAAGTAGATTTCAAAGAATCCAGTTCCTGTTCCCGTTTATCGCGATCATTTTGCAAACTGTCTTTTTGGTAATTTTTATCGCGTTGGGCTTTATAACGTCCGCTATTTCCTTCTTCTTCCAACTCCTTCAAAATCTCGTCCACATATTGCTGTACACTGGCTTCCGCTCTCTTTTCCGGCTGTACGGCATTCTCATTGACAGCAATGGAACGCAACATGCGTTCGACCTCTTCCTGAGAAGTCTTTTGACGAATTTCCTCTTTTCGTTGCTGCTCTTCCTCTTTTTTCTGCCTCTCCTCCGGAGTCGGGGTATCCATAACGATTTCCATCTCCGTATGAACCTGAATCCGGGAAATTTCCATACTCAATAAAAAAATAGCCAGGACCAAGTGAAAAATCACGGTACCCATAATCCCGCGCCGATGCGGAATAATCCATTTTTCTATATATGCTTTAAAATTCATCTTCATTACTTCACGTTACTCGAAACGAATCGCTTTAATCGGTTTTATCCTGGAAATCAACATCGTCGGCACGACCAACATCAACACCGAAACCACCAACACTCCGACATTCAATAAAATAATATAGACCCAATCGAAATAAATCGGCACCGTATCCATATAATAAGTAGCCGAATCTAATCTGACAATCCGAAACAGAGCCTGCAAACCACCTAAGGTAAGAGCCAAAATATTACCTACCACCATCCCTTTGCCAATCAATCCGGCAGCTATATATAAAAACAATCTCCTCAGACGTATATTCCGATATCCCAAAGCTTTCAAAATCCCGATAAAGGAGGTCTTATCCAAAATCAGGATCAACAAACCCGACACCATATTAAAACCGGCAACCACAACAATCAGCGTCAGGATGATCCAAACATTCATATTCAACAGATTCAACCAATCGAAGACCTGAGGAGCCGTTTCCCGCAAAGTAGTGATTTTATAAAAATCGTCATCCTGATTCATGGGCAAGGTGTCGTCCAACTCCGCCTCCACCTCTAATATGCGTTTCATATCGTTCAGTTCCACAGCAATACCGGAAACCTCCCGGGGCGCCCAATTGTTCAATTTCTGTAAATGCCTGATGTCACACACCGCCAGCATTTCGTCATACTCCTTAAAACCGGTATCGTAAATTCCCTTCACCGTAAACACCCGTGCTCTCGGCGGATCTTGTACAAAATGTGCCGTAATTTTATCACCGGGACTGACATTCAATATAGCCGCCACAGCAACTGAGATCAACACCTCACGAGAAGGTTCGGCCTGAAAAAAATCAGGGTATTCGCCCTCCCGAAGATGCTTCCGGTAGAAAGAAGCATCGTAAGAGGAATCCATACCTTTCAAAATTACACCGTGAATTTCTTCCTTACTCTTCAAGATCGCCGGTTTTGTCACATAAGCATACATCTGCTTTAAATCGGACACTCTCCGGACCACTTCCAACAAAGAATCGTTCAGCTCGATCTCACTTCCCGAATAAGCATCTTCACGATCATAAGCCGTAATGCTCAAATGAGCCATAAATCCCGACAATTTAGTGGTTATCTCATTTTTAAAACCGGTAATAATCAGGATCGAAAGCAGCATCACACAAACTCCTAGCGCAATACCGGCTAACGCAATTTTTACAATCGGCACAGATACCGCTCCGTTTTGTTTTCCCTTCAATAATCTTCTTGCTATGAATAATTCAAGATTCACTCCGTCACCAATTAGTTAACCCGACAAATTTAAGGGAAAAAATTGTTTATTCATTTATTTAAGGATCGGTTTATTTGCCAAACAACGGATTCCCCCAAAATAAAACGACAGCAATCAAAATTGATTAAGCTCAACTTTAAAACACGTCGAAACTACTTTAAAAGGTAGCATTATTGTTGTACTTATTCGTCTTCGGTGATCGCGTTCGGAGACCCGGTCGCTTCCGCCGGTCAATGAAGGCAAGCCTTAACGAACCGGTCTGACGGTATAAAAACCGGAATCGGAATAGAAAGGGGAAAAATCAAACCTAGATTTAATCTGCAAACGATACAAATTTGATTAATTATAAGTTAAAATCACCATATCATTGTATTTTTTCAATTAATTTTTGTATTATTGTTTCAAAATGAAAGCAACAAACTAAATCATATCATGCAAAATAATCTGATTGATAAACAGCTGGTTGACACCACGATGGCTCAATGCGGAGTAAGTAATTTAGACGATGCTTCTATCCGCGACACGGTAAAAATAGCTAATCTACTGGAAAAAGCCACCGGCGAAAAATTCATCCGAATGGAAATGGGTGTTCCGGGTCTGGCTCCTTCCCGTATCGGAACAGAAGCCGAAATCGAAGCATTAAAACACGGAGTAGCCCAATTTTATCCGATGCTGGAAGGTTATCCGGTACTTTCTGAAGAAGCTTCCCGTTTTGTAAAAAATTTCATGGATGTCGATATCCGGCCAGAAGGAATCATCCCGACAGTAGGTGCCATGCAGGCATCTTATGTCGCTTTCATGGCATTGACCGAATGCCATAAGGGGAAAGACACGATTTTATTTATAGATCCGGGATTTCCGGTACAGAAAACCCAACTCGAAGTCATCGGCAAGCCTTATCAAACCTTCGATATCTATGAATACCGGGAAGAAAAACTGGAAGCTAAACTACGGGAATACCTGGACCGGGGGAATATCGCCGGCATCGTTTATAGTAATCCGAACAACCCATCCTGGGTATGCCTGACGGATTTCGAATTACAAGTCATCGGCAAACTGGCAACCGAATACGATACCATTATTCTCGAGGACCTGGCTTATTTTGCCATGGATTTCCGCAAGGATCTGTCTCATCCGGGTAAGGCTCCTTTCCAACCGACTGTAGCGAAATATACGGATAATTATATTTTTATGATATCCAGTTCGAAATTATTCAGCTATGCCGGCCAGCGCCTGGGGCTGCTCTGTATTTCCGATGCTTTATTCCATAAGAAATACGAACATTTGAAAGAACGCTATAAAGCCGACAAGCTGGGATATACCATTACCTATAAATTGATATATACCCAAACATCAGGTACCGCTCATTCCCCTCAATATGCCGTAGCAGCCGTATTGAAAGCCGCCAACGAGGGAAGGATCAATATATTGACAGATGTCAGGGAATACGGCAAACGGGCTGAAATCATGAAGACCCTTTACAAAAACGCCGGTTTCAAAGTCGTGTACGATAAAGACGGACATGAAGACGTAGCGGACGGTTTCTATTTTACCATCTATTATCCGGGAATGACAGGAGCAGAATTAGCTAAAGAACTTCTTTATTATGGAATTTCTTCCATCACATTAAAAGGATGCGGAAGTACCCGGGAAGGATTAAGAGCTTGTGTATCCCAAGTCGGACTGGACCAAATGGACACATTGAAAGACCGGATCGAACGGTTTGCCAAAGATCATACCCCAATCGAATCATAGGGAGTGATGATTTTAAATCCTTGTAGATTCACACTTTACAAACAGATTGTGCAAAAAAAAGCTAAATATTTTCTCACTCTTCGGGGAGATGTGCAGTTTTCAGCTTAAAATGAAAATAATTTGATCTTTTTTTGCGGATTTGATTTTAAAATGTAATTTTATACCCGAATTAAATAACAAAGCGTAATAATATTACATCAATATTCGACAAATTATAATTTATTAAGATTATGGCAAAATTCAGAGGAGCAATTGTTGTAGACACCGAACATTGCAAAGGATGTAGTCTGTGTGTCGTAGCATGTCCGACTAAAGTGATCGAGCTGAATCCGGATGTAAACGGAAAGGGTTATCACTATGCTTATATGAAAAATCCCGAAGCTTGTATCGGCTGTGCGAGCTGTGGTCTGGTATGTCCCGACTCTGTAATCACTGTCTATAAAAAAAATGTAGAATAATATAAAACTACCGAAAAAATGGCAGAAGTAAAATTAATGAAGGGTAATGAAGTAATCGCAGAAGCCGCCATTCGTTGCGGATGCGATGGTTATTTTGGTTACCCGATTACCCCGCAATCTGAAGTCATGGAAACCCTCATGCTGCGTAAACCATGGGAAGAGACAGGCATGGTGGTATTGCAGGCAGAAAGCGAACTGGCCGCGATCAATATGGTATATGGCGGTGCATCTTGTGGTAAAAAAGTAATGACCTCTTCCTCTAGTCCGGGTATCAGCTTAAAACAAGAAGGTATCACTTATATCGCCGGAGCGGAATTACCTTGCTTGGTAGTCGACGTTATGCGTGGAGGCCCTGGCTTAGGTACGATTCAACCTTCACAAAGTGACTACTTTCAGGCGACCAAAGGTGGTGGACACGGTGATTATCACCTGATCGTTCTTGCCCCCGCATCGGTTCAGGAAATGAGTGATTTTGTCGTATTGGGTTTCGAGCTGGCTTTTAAATATCGTAATCCGGCTATGGTATTGGCCGATGGCGTGATCGGTCAGATGATGGAAAAAGTAGTCCTTCCGGACTATACGCCGAGATGGACAGATGAAGAAATCGAAAAAATATCGGGCGATTGGGCACTGACCGGTAAAAAGAAAAACCGGAATCATCATATCATCACTTCTTTGGAACTGGAAGCACACCGTCAGGAAGTATTCAACGAAAAACTTCAACGGAAATACCGCGAAATCGAAGCCAACGAAGTCCGCTACGAAGCACTCAATTGTGAGGATGCCGACTACATTTTCGTAGCTTACGGTTCTTGTGCACGTATTTGCCAAAAATCCATCCAATTAGCCCGCCAGGAAGGTATCAAAGTAGGACTGTTACGTCCGATCACCCTCTATCCTTTCCCGACACAAGCCATTTCGGATCTATGCGCTAAAACCAAAGGTTTCCTTTCAATAGAAATGAGTGCCGGACAAATGGTTGAAGACGTACGGTTGGCTGTCAACGGAAGAGTGAAAGTAGATTTCTACGGCCGTATGGGTGGTGTTGTACCTACTCCGGAAGAGATCGTGGAAGCACTGAAAAATAAATTTAAGATTTAAGAGGAACGATAAGATGGAACTAACAGACATTATAAAAGAGGAAAACCTCGTACTCCAAAAGAGCAAACTCCTCACTGACAACGTTATGCACTACTGTCCGGGTTGTACTCACGGCGTAGTTCATAAATTGATCGCAGAGGTGATCGAAGAGCTGAACATCCAGGATCAGACCATCGGTGTTTCTCCGGTAGGATGTAGCGTATTCGCTTACAATTATATCGATATCGACTGGGCTGAAGCCGCTCACGGCCGTGCACCTGCCGTAGCTACCGCCATCAGCCGCCTGCACCCCGAAAAATATGTATTTACTTATCAGGGAGACGGTGACCTGGCATCTATCGGATGTGCAGAAATCATGCATGCTTGTAACCGGGGAGAAAATATCGTAGTGGTTTTTATTAACAACGCTATTTACGGTATGACCGGAGGCCAGATGGCTCCTACCACCTTGTTGGGACAGGTGACCTCGACCACACCATACGGACGTGATGCCAAACTGAATGGTTTCCCGATGAAGATCACCGAATTATTGGCACAACTCGACGGAACCTGTTATGTTACCCGTCAAAGTGCAGAGACACCTGCTGCTGTACGGAAAACAAAAAATGCGCTGAAAAAAGCATTCCAAAATACCCGTTTACAAAAAGGCCTCTCCTTCGTAGAAGTTGTAGGTACTTGTAACTCCGGCTGGAAGATGACTCCCGTCGACGCCAATAAGTGGATGAAAGAACATATGTTTGAAAAATATCCGCTCGGGGACATCAAAGACATCTAAAAAAAAGCAAAAAAGCAAAAGGCGAAAGGCTAAAAAGCAAAAGGCGAAAGGCTAGAATGCTAAAGGCTGGAAGCTAAAAGCTAAAAGGCTAGAGACTAAAGACCTAAAAATGTAAATTATTGTTTTTATGACAGAAGAAATTATTATAGCCGGATTCGGAGGACAGGGGGTACTTTCTATGGGAAAGATCCTGGCTTATTCCGGCATCATGCAAGATCAGGAAGTATCCTGGATGCCTTCCTACGGTCCTGAAATGCGCGGAGGTACAGCCAATGTTACGGTGATCATCAGTGACGAACGGATCAGTTCACCGGTATTGAATGCCTTCGACTCGGCCATTGTACTCAACCAACAGTCTATGGATAAATTCGAGCCTCTGGTAAAAGCAGGCGGAACCCTGATATACGATCCGAACGGTATTACCCACCATCCTACCCGGAAAGACATCAACATCTATCAGATCGAAGGTGCCCGTCTGGCTGCAGAGGGAGGTAATCCGAAAATCTTCAACATGATCATATTGGGAGGATTCCTGAGAGTAAAACCGATCATTAACCTGGATAATTTGGAGAAAGGGTTGAAGAAATCTCTTCCGGCCCGTCACCACAATTTAATACCGATGAATATCGAAGCCGTACAAACCGGTATGGCCGAACTTAAAACAATTCATCAATTATAAACCTTTTTCTCACCTTACCATGAGGGAACTGCCCGGAAAACCGGGCAGTTTTTTTTATTTGACCACCTGAATCTTATTATTTTTTCACAACCTTTTTGAATACGATGTAAAATCCTCTTTCTCTTTTATTTATCTTTGTCGATTCATGATAATGTGGTGTTATCATAAAAACGGGAGAAAAACAACATGAAACCTTTAAGGAATAGTATCCATAAATTCCTGAAGTCAGCGGAAGTGACCTTCTTCGAAGGGTTATACCGGGATTATTTCACGCGTACCCTGTTTTTTGCACAGCAATATCTTCCCGATCCGGAAGAAGCCCGCGAAATTGCTCAGGAAACGTTCGTTACATTATGGGAAAAAAGAACTGAAATCCGTCCGGACCTCAGCGTACAAGCTTTTATTCTAACCATTGCCAAACACAAATGTCTGAATGTATTAAGAAAAAAGATCGCAGAACAAAAATATAGCGATAGCCTGACGGCCCGGGAAACCATGGCTAATTATTCGGCTCTTTCCGACGAAACTTTCGATACCGTTCAAATGCAGGAGCTGGAACAACTGATCGGACAGGCCCTCTCTGAGCTGCCCGAAAAAACGAGAATAATCTATAAAATGAGCCGGGACCAGGAAATGACCTATGAAGAAATCGCACAGGAAATCGATTTATCGGTCAAATCCGTCGAATACCACATGACTAAAGCACTCGCCCACATGCGGCATAAACTGAAAGACTACCTGATACTTTTGTGTTTCGGATTAATCCCTTTACTCACTTAAATCAAAAAAATCCAAAATTTTATTTAGGGTAGTTGTAAATTTAAGTGTATATTTACCAAAAAGATTCCCAATAATTATGAACGAAGAGTTATTACTCAAATATATAACGGGACAAGCGACAGAGGGGGAGAAAATAACGATCCTGAATTGGCTGGAAGAGCATCCTGACAATCGACTGAAATTCAATCGATTAAAAAACACATGGGTCATAAGTAAGTTACCCGAGACCAAAGCTCCGGAAGCGAGTGTATTACAATACTCCCGTAAAATCCGCCACCGTAAACAAAACCGGCGAATCCTGGGTTATGGCATTGCCGCTTCATTGATCCTGCTTCTTTCCTTTCAAGTATTCTATCAATTCAATGACTATCGGCAAGAAATCCATTTTCTGGAAAATCAGCAATTAGCCCAATTGGAATACCATACCAATAAAGGAGTAAAAGGACGGGTCACGCTCCCTGACGGAAGTATCGTTTGGTTAAATTCTGACAGTGAATTGAAATGCCCGGCACAATTTTCCGGAGACAGCCGGGAAATCAATTTCTCGGGTGAGGGTTATTTCGATGTAGTAAAAAATCCCGAAAAACCGATGATCGTTAAATTGGAAAACGGAATTCAGGTTATCGTCAAAGGGACTAAATTTAATCTGACCTCCTATAAAAACGACGATAATGTCTCTGCCCTATTACTATCCGGTAATATCACCGTCTTGCGGACCAAGCATTCGAAACAGGAAGAAATCAAAGTCAAACCCAACGAAAGAATTTGGATAGAGAAAAAAGAGAGGCAAAAAGTCAATCTGACTGTCCCGGCCGAGACTTTACCCATCCTAGGTTGGAAAGACGGTTGGTTGATTTTCGACGAGACACCGATAGCGGAAGTCCTGAAAAAGCTGGAACGTTGGCATGGCATGACCTTCGAAGTGAAAGACCCGGAAATTCTGGATCAAAAATTTACCGCCCGTTTTCACGAGGAATCCATTTCCCAGATACTGGAAATCATGCATAACGTCGCCTTGCTCCGGTTTGAAATAAAGGATAAAACAGCCGTTCTGTATAAGTATTAAGATTACAGGACTCAATTTTTTGAAAAAAAATGCGAATATCGATTTAGGGTATTCGCATTTTTATGTGTATTTTATATACATTAAACAAATTAACCAAATTTATATGAAAAACGATGTATCAGCTATTCCAGCCGGAAAAAGCAACTACCTGAAACGGCTTTTATTCCTGCTGGTATGTGTGCTAATGTCAGGGAATGCGGTGTGGGCGCAGCAACCTACAATCACCATTCATGCTAAAAATCAATCTTTAAAAGAGGTATTGAAAGAAATCGAGCAGCAAAGTAAGCACTCGTTTATCTATTCCTCGAGTACCATCAATGTCAACCAGAAAGTTAATCTGGAATGTAATGGCGTATCTTTAGACAAAGCTTTGGAACAATTGGGAGCCATTGCCGACATCACTTACTCCATTTCCAATCATCAGATTATGCTGGCTCCGGCAGGGAAACAACCGACTCCGGCAGCAGTAGCCGGCAATCAGAAAGGAGCTAAAGCCGGACAAACCATCCGGGGGGTTGTGAAAGACGAAAACGGAGATCCGATTGTAGGAGCCAGTGTTTTCTTTAAAGGTACTACAGTAGGTGTCGCTACAGACGTCGATGGGAAATTCACGCTAAAAACGACAGAAGCGGGCCAATTGCTGGTGGCCTCCTTCATCGGTTACAGCAATGCCGAAGTGAAAGTAATGCCTAACCAGGAAGTCTACAACTTCGACCTGAAACCGGAATCGAAGATGATCGAAGAAGTCATCGTCACCGGTTACCAGACCATCTCTAAAGAACGGGCAACCGGTTCGTTCGCCATCATCTCTCCCAAAGATATGGAAGGGAAATTACAAACCAACGTTATGGATCGTCTGGAAGGGAAGGTGGCCGGATTGACTTCGAACCGCGGGAATATTCAGATTCGAGGAGTCTCTACCTTGAATGGCGACAAGACACCGTTATATGTAGTAGATGGTATTCCGTTTGAAGGAGAACCGGGCAGCCAAACTACGCCATTGGATGTGCTTAACCCTTCGGATGTTGTGAATATCACAGTATTGAAAGACGCTACAGCTGCTTCTATCTACGGAGCTCGTTCCGCCAACGGTGTAATTGTTATCACAACGCGCAGCGGTTCAACAGGCAAACCGCGTGTCAACTATAACGGAAGTATCAAATTGCAAGGCCTCCCCGATAGGGATTATGCAAACAAAATGTCCAGTTCGGAATTGGTGGACTTCCAAAAAATGTTGATTCAAACTTTCCCGAATGTAAATCGTTATGATGCCAACCGTTTCCAAAACGATGTGCAATTGTTATTGCTGGATTGGAGAGACGGCAAATTAAGCGAATCGGAACTTGAAACGAAATTGAAACCCTACCGTACACATGACAGGTACAACCAAGTGATTGATGAATTCCTTCGTAAAAGGGCCATCACACACCAACACAACCTTTCATTTAATGGTGGTTCGGACATCTACAAATACAATTTTTCTATAAACTACACCGGAACCGCTCCACACGAACGAGAACAGAAAACGAAACGTATAGGTTTTAATATCAAAAATACGTTTAATCTCTTTAAGTGGTTTACTTTGGATGCAGGCATCATCGGCAGCAATAAGTCCGAAGATTACGACAATGGCGTGTTGGGTATGAACTTGTTGAATGCGGGTACCTCTTCCTATTATATGTTGCGTGACGACGAAGGCAATCCGCTCCAGATGTACAATACCAAATCGCAGGCAGAAATCGACCGTTTGAAAAGTATCGGGTTGATGGACGAGACCTATATTCCGGTCAATGAAATGGCATCTCGCCACTATACGGCAAAAAGCCGTTACCTGAACTTGAATTTCGGAGCCAAATTCAAGATTATTGACGGGCTGAACCTCGAATTGCGTTACCAGACGGAAAATACCACCGGATTCACGAAGCAATATGACACGAAAAATGCTTTGGATGTAAAAACCATGATTAACGATGCTGCCGTATTAAATCCAAACGGTACGTTAAAATACAACATCCCTGTCGGAGGACAGATTGTGCAGACCAATACGGACAATAATTCCTACACGATGCGTGCCCAGGTGAACTATAACAACACCTTTTCCGAGCGTCATGACTTACAAGTGCTTGTCGGCGCAGAACGGCGGAAAGTCGTTACCTCTCAAAACGGTTTCTACCGTTTGGGATACGATGA
>ERZ773147.3956-NODE-3956-length-10756-cov-3.678909_pt1 | contig 10756 bp, 7 predicted proteins | sample MGYA00580851_ERZ773147 | MGnify/ENA primary metagenome ERZ773147 (study PRJEB29015, sample SAMEA2737818) | human gut metagenome | biome: human gut; feature: human-associated habitat; material: faeces | place: China | collected 2012 ... | reverse complement strand
CGCAGACGGAACTGACCGTTGCCTGCATCGGCGTGATCGTTGCGGCGCTGACGCTGCTTGTGATGGCGCTGTCGCACGGAAGGGCGACGGTGCTCGAGGTCATCCGCGGCGTGGACTACAAAACGCTGCTCTTCTTCATCGGCCTGTTCGTCTCGGTCTGCGGGCTGGAAAAGACGGGCGTGCTGGATATCATCGCGCGCTTCATCACCAACATCAGCGGCGGCCATGTGGCGACGATCGTCGTCATCATTCTCTGGCTCTCCGCCGTCACCAGCGCCTTTGTGGACAATATCCCCTTTGCCGCCACGATGATCCCGGTCATCCGCTCCATCGCCGCGGTCGAGGGCATGGACGTGGGCGTGCTGGCATGGGCGCTGTCCCTCGGCACGGACCTCGGCGGCAACGCGACGCCCATCGGCGCGAGCGCGAACGTGGTCGGCACCTCGGTATCCGCCAAGGGCGGCTATCCCATCGGCTGGGGGCGCTACTGCAAATACTGCGTGCCCGCCACGATCCTCGTGATGGCGGTGTCCACGGTGTGTCTGTTCCTGCGCTACCTCTGAGAGAAGAAAGGAGTATACCACGATGAAAGACCAGATCATCATTACCATGGGCCGTGAGCACGGCAGCGGCGGCCACTACATAGCCGACATGATCGCCCGTGAACTCGGCATCAAGCTCTACGATAAGGACTCCATCGAGTCGGAGATCGTCTCCGAGGGCTACAGCGAGGAGCTGATCCGCCGGATGGACGAGAAGCCGGTCAACTTCTTTGCCTCCCGCCGCATCGGGCGCTTTTCCAATTCGCTCGAGGTCAACGTGGCGGAAAAGACCTTTGATATGATCCGCGCCAAGGCGGCGAGCGGGGAATCCTTCCTGCTCATCGGCCGCTGCGGCGAGCAGGTGCTCAAGGACGATCCGCACCGCGTCAGCCTTTTCATCGGCGGCGATCCGCACGCCAAGCTCTGCCGCGTGATGGAGAAAAAGGGGCTCTCCGCAGAGGAGGCCATCGAGGAGATCCGCACGGTCGACCACCAGCGTAAGGCTTACCACAACTACTACTGCGAGATGAAGTGGGGCGATGCCCGCGCCTATGATCTCACGGTCAAAAGCGACGTGCTTGGCATGGAGGGTACGGCGGAAATGCTGATCCGCTACATCCGAGCCTTTCAGGAAAAGGACTGAACAAGAGAAAGAGGAAGCCGCGGCAATGCCGCGGCTTCCTTTGTTCGATTCCGATGTGCGCTTACAGCAGCAGAATGCCGGCGTCCGCGCAGGTCTTGAGGGTGTCGTCGTCCCAGAGGCTGACCTGCACCTCGCCGATGTGGGCGGTGCCGATCATCAGCATACAAAGGCGGCTCTGACCGATGCCGCCGCCCATGGTCAGGGGCAGCTCGCCGGCGAGCAGCATCTTGTGGAAGGGAAGCTCCCGGCGGTCGTCGCAGCCGGAGACGGTGAGCTGGTGGTCGAGGGACTCGGGGCTGACGCGGATGCCCATGGAGGAGATCTCAAACGCGCGGCCCAGGACGTCGTTCCAGAACAGCAGATCGCCGTTGAGCGTCCAGTCGTCGTAGTCGGGCGCGCGGCCGTCGTGCTTGATGCCGGAGTGCAGGGTAAGACCGATCTGCATCAGGAAGACGGTGCCGTGCTCACGGCAGATGGCGTCCTCGCGCTGCTTGGGGGTGAGGTCGGGGTACTTGTCCTCCAGCTCCTGCGTGGTGATGAAGAACACGTCGCGGGAGAGCTTGGTGTGCAGGCTCGGGAAGGCGATGCCGAGCGCGTCGTTCGTCTCGACGATGGCGCCGACAATGTCACGCACCGTGCGCTTGAGGTAGGAGACGTTGCGGTCGCCGGCGTCGATGACCTTTTCCCAGTCCCACTGATCGACGTAGATGGAGTGGAGGTTGTCCACCTCTTCGTCGCGACGGATGGCGTTCATATCGGTGAACAGGCCCTTGCCGACATTGAACTCGTAGCGCTTGAGCGCCAGACGCTTCCACTTGGCGAGGCTCTGCACGACCTGCGCGTTGTGGCCGACGTCGGGGATATCGAAGCTGACGGGGCGCTCCACGCCGTTGAGGTTATCGTTCAGACCGGAATTTTCTTCCACGAAGAGGGGAGCGGAAACGCGGCGCAGATTGAGCGCGTTGCTCAGGTTGACCTGAAAATTACTCTTGATGAATTCGATGGCGCGCTGCATCTCGTAAACGTTCAGCGGCGTGTGATAGTGGGCGGGAATGTAGGTCTTGCTCATTGCCGGTTCACTCCTTCAAAATGTTTGTATGTTTGATATGGATAAAAAACACAAATTTGATTATAGCAAGTTACACAAAAAAATCAAGAAGAAAATGTGTAGAAAGCGTAAAGTTTCTTTGCTCCAAAATCCCTTGACGCTGCGGGCGAAAAACGGTATCATAAGCGGAGTCTACAGAAGAAACAGCGGAGGAGATCGGATTTGGAAGAGAAGAAGTGGAATGCGGGCAGCATCGGCCTGACCTTTGCGGGCTCCTTTCTCGGCGCGGGCTATGTGTCGGGGCAGGAGCTGTGGCAGTTTTTCGGCTCGTTCGGCGGCGGGGGACTGCTCGGTGTGCTTGCGGCGTTGGCGCTGCTGGCGGTGTTTGGGCTGGCGCTGATGTACATCATTTCCCGCACCGGCATCGCGGAGATGGACGCGGTGCTCGTGCCGTGGGAGCGGCTGGCGTGGCTGCGGAAGCTGTCGTCTGCGCTGCAGCTGATCTTGCTCTTCGGCGTCATAGCGATCATGTACGCCGGCGGCGGCGCGCTGCTCGAGCAGCTTTTCTCGCTGCCGACGTGGCTCGGCCGGACGCTGATGGCTGTGCTCGTGACGCTTGTGGCGCTGCGGGGCCTGCGCGGCGCGGTGGGAGCCTTTTCGCTCATCGTGCCGGTGATCGTCGCGCTCACGCTGCTCTTCGGCGGCATGGCGCTCGCGCGGTACGGCGTGAGCCTTCCGGCCTTCGGCGCGGCGGAGGGGAGCAATCCGCTCATGCGCAGCGCGGCCTTCGGCGCGGTGACCTTCGCTTTCTATAATTTCTTCGGCTCGGTCGGCATTTTAGCGCCGCTCGGCGAGGCGGCGTCCTCCAAAAGGGCGGCGCGCCGCGGCGTGCTCCTCGGCACGGCGCTGCTTCTGCTCATCGCTTACAGTGTGCTGCTTGCGGTGATGGCTGTGCCGGAGACTGCGGACGCGGAGCTGCCGATGCTGGCGCTCGCCTACGGCCTCAGCCGCCCGCTGGGCTATGTCTACGGCATCCTGCTCCTGCTGTGTATGTACGGCTCGGCGCTGTCCATGACCGTCGCCATCACGACCTACGCCTCGGCGCGGTCGGAGCGCGTGGAGAAGCGGCGCGGATGGTTCATTCTCGCGCTGGGAGCGCTGGGCTACGCCGCGAGCAGCGTCGGCTTCGGCGACCTCATCAGCGTTGTCTATCCGGTCTTCGGCTACTGCAGCAGCGTGTTCATCGTCTGCCTGCTCGTCCATGCCGCGCAGACGCGAAAAAAAGAATATAAATTTTTTGAAAATTCAGGAACAAAAGAGGAAGAAATTTCGTCTTAAAAACAGCACAGAGAAATGGTTACATTTTGTATCCAAATTGTAACCATTTCGCAAAGACTTCTTAAGAAACCTGTGTTATACTGTATGAAGTGTATTACACACAGCAAATCCGGGAAAGGAAGAACAGCAACATGGAACAGACGATGGAACCCGTCGCGCAGACGACGCCGGCGCAGAGCGCCGTAGAAACGCCTACCCCTGCCGGCGCACCGGGCAGCGCTCCAACGCCGCCGAAAAACAGGAAAAAACGCAAAAAGACCGTGCGGCGCATCATTGCCGCCGTACTGGTGCTTGCGGTCGGCTTCACCCTCTTTAAGAAATTCGGAAAGAAGGAGGGTGAGGCGGAGATCGGCACTGCCATTGTGGACTACGGCTCCATCACCTCAATGGTCTCAGGCAGCGGTATGGTCAAGGCGAAGAAGAGCGAGAGCATCACGCTTGCGACCGCGGGCACCGTGGGCGATGTCTTCGTGACCGAGGGGCAAAAGGTCGCCGCGGGCGACCCGCTCTTCACCTATGATTCTCCCGATGCGGAGAAAAAGGTGCGCGAGGCAAAGACGAACATCGAGGGCTACCAGAAGCAGCTCAACGCGGCTTATAAAGACATTGCCAAGCTCAATCTGACCGCGCCCTACGCCGGCAAGCTCCTCGAGACCGTGAAGCTCACGGTCGGCGACGAGGTCGGCGCGCAGAAGGTCGCCACGCTCGTGGACGACACGCGGATGCGCCTCACGCAGTATTACAGCTACGCCTATCAGAGCAAGCTTTACGCCGGCCAGACCGTGCAGGTCTCCGTCCCCGCGCTGATGTCCTCGATCGACGGCAGGGTGGAGAAGGTACATATGGTCAAGCGTGTGACGAGCGAGGGCTCCGAGCTGTTCAGCGTGGAGATCGTGGTCCCGAACGCAGGCGTGCTCGCCAAGGATATGGCGGCCTCCGCGACCGTGGTGGTGAACGGTGAGACCGTTTATCCCTACGAGGCGGGTAAGCTGGACTATTACCGCACGAGCGAGCTGAGCATTCCCGCCGGCACGGTCGTTGCGACGAATCTGATCGATTATCTCTCGGTCTCTGCCGGCGAGCCGCTGGTGCAGGTCAACGGCGAGAACACCGAGAACACCATCTTTGATCTGGAGCAGAGCCTGCAAAAGGCACAGAAGGAGCTGGAGGATGCGGAAAAAAATGCCGCCTACGCAAACGCCGTTGCGCCCATTGACGGCATGGTCATCGGCTTGAGCATCACACCCGGGCAGGAGATCACCGCCAGCGCGACCGCGCTGACCATCTCCGATACGAACACCGTCACCATCAGCGCGACGGTGGACGAGCGCAACGTCAGCTACCTCAAGGTCGGCATGGGCGTCGATCTGAATCAATGGGGCAATCCGAGCTTCGGCACGATCAGCTCCGTGAGCCTCTCGAGCAGCGTGAATAACGGTGTCGCGACCTATCCCTTCACCATTGAGGCGGATAATGCGGACGGTACGCTGCAAATCAACAGCAACATCAACTATAACCTCACCGCCAGCCAGAGCGACAACTGCCTTGTTCTGCCCATTCAGGCCGTGCGCACGGTGGGACTTGAGGACGGCACGAGCGCCACGGTCGTCTATCTCAAGGCGGACAGCATGCCCGACAATGCCATCGAGCTGCCGTACTCCGACGAGACGATCCCCGAGGGCTTCTATCCCGTGCAGGTCGAGATCGGTATTCAGGACAACAACAATGTCGAGATCAAGTCCGGCGTGGAGCAGGGCGCGGAGGTCTTTACGCAGTATATGACCGGCTCCGCCACCAGCTGGGACAATTACGGCATGGTATATTGAGGATAGCGCCATGGCGAAATTGATCGAACTGCGAGACGTTTATAAGATCTACTCCGAGGGCCTTGAGAGCGAGGTCCGCGCGCTCGACGGCGTTTCGCTTACCATCGACCGGGGCGAGTTCGTTGCCATCGTCGGACAGTCCGGCTCTGGCAAATCGACGATGATGAACGTACTCGGCTGCCTCGACGTGCCGACCTACGGCGAGTATCTGCTCGAGGGAACGGACGTGAGCGAGCTGAGCGATATGCAGCTCTCGCGCATCCGCAACAAGGAGATCGGCTTTATTTTCCAGCAGTATAACCTCATCCAGTCGCTCTCCGTGCAGGAGAACGTCGAGCTGCCGCTTGTCTATCAGGGCATCGGCATCGACGACCGGCACGAGCTGGCCATCGAGGCGCTCGAGCGCGTCGGCCTTGTTGACCGCCGCAGGAATAAGCCAACGCAGATGTCCGGCGGCCAGCAGCAGCGTGTCGCCATCGCCCGCGCCATCTCGACCCGCCCGCCCATCATCATGGCGGATGAGCCGACCGGCGCGCTGGACTCCAAAACGGGCCACGAGGTGCTGCAATTCCTCCAGCAGCTCAATAAGGAGGGCAGCACCGTCATTCTCATTACGCACGACAACGGCATCGCCGCCACCGCGCGGCGCTGCGTCCGCCTTGCGGACGGCAAGATCGTTGATGACCGGCAGCAGGAGGTGGATTGGCTGTGAACATTTTACAGGCCTTCAAAATGGCGTGGCGCTCCATCATCGGCAAGAAGGGCCGCAGCGCGCTGACGATCCTCTCCATCTTCATCGGCATTGCCGCCGTCATGACCATCGTTTCGGTCATGGAAGGCATGAAGGCACAGATGATGAAGCAGTTTTCCGCGATGGGCGCGAACCGCGTCTCTGTGAACATCTACTCATGGATGTACGACGCGGACGGCAACGATGTCAGCAAGGACTATTTCCCCGACCTTTACGAATACTGCCAGGGCCTGAAGGAATATGTCATCGGCGTCACGCCGAACGGGCAGACGAACGCCACTGTGATCTACGGTACAAAGAACTCTTCCACGATGGAGACGGAGTACGACAAGCAGTGGAACCTCATCAGCGGCCCGCCGACGCTCTACTACGGCTCCGACCAGTACAGCGCGTGCAACAATCTGACCGTTGCCAAGGGGCGCGACCTTGCGTATCTGGACATTCAGAACTATAATCAGGTCTGCGTCATCGGCGCGGAGATGGCCAAGCAGTTTTTCGGCACGGTCGATCCGGTCGGCAAGACCATCAAGGTCAACGGCAACAACTTCACCGTTGTGGGTGTCTACGCCGCGCGCGGCAAGGAGGGCGACAACAGCGTCACGCAGATGGATAACATGGCCGTCTTTCCCTACACGGCGAGCCGCGTGCTCGGCGGCGCGCGCTTCACGGAATACATTGTCAAGGCGCGCGACAGCGAATCGGCGAACACCGCCATCGCCTACATCGGCGGCTTCCTCAAGGGACTTGTCCCGCAGGGCAGCGGCGATTACGAGGTGCTGGCGGCGGACTACTGGCAGCAGTACCAGAATGAGTCGTTCAACATGATCGGTATGGTGCTCGGCGGCATCGCGGCGATCTCGCTGCTCGTCGGCGGCATCGGCATCATGAACATCATGCTCGTCACCGTGACCGAGCGCACCCGCGAGATCGGTATTCGCCGCGCCATCGGCGCGCAGCGCTCGAGCATTGTTACCCAATTTTTGATCGAGGCAGGTATGCTCTGCGGCATGGGCGGCATCGTCGGCATCATCTTCGGCACGATCGGCAGCGTGGTGCTCGGACGCATCATCTACCAGCAAACGATCTATCCCGTGCCGTGGGTCACCATCGCAGCCTTCGCGCTGAGCGTTGCGCTGGGCGTGCTCTTCGGCAGTTATCCCGCCATCAAGGCATCGAAGCTCCAGCCCGTGGAAGCGCTGCGGGCGGAATGAGAGGAGAAAAACTATGAAAAAGAGAGTATTTTCCACGCTGCTCGCGCTTGTGCTGACGCTTTCGGCGGTGGTGCTTCCCGCCTCGGCGGCAGGCAGCTTCTCCGATGTGTCGGACAAAAAGACGGCGCAGAACGTGGAGGTGCTGCGGCTGCTCGGCGTGGTCGAGGGCAACGGCATCGGGCAGTTCAATCCCTATGCGCAGCTCACCCGCGCGGAATTTTGCAAGATGCTGGTCACCCTAATGGGCAGCAGCGATGTTCTGCGCTATAAGACGATGACCATTTTCCCTGATGTGCGTGCAAGCCACTGGGCAGCGCGCTATGTCAATTATGCCGTGCGCGGCGAGAAGCTGCTGTCGGGTATGCCGGACGGCACCTTCCAGCCGGACCGCGCCATCTCCTACGGAGAGGCGGTCACCATCCTCATGCGTCTGCTCGGCTATACGGATAAGGACAGCGGCGGTATTTGGCCCGACGGCTATATTGACCTCGCCAAGTCCACCGGCGTGAGCGCGGGCGTGGAGCTTGCCGGCGGCGCGGCCATTTCCCGCGCGCAGGCGGCGCAGCTGTTTGTCAATGTGCTCGGCGCAAAGGCGACGAGCAGCAGCACCGATAAGGACGGTGAGACATCCACAACAACAAGGGTCTACAACCCTGCAAACTGTGTCTCGCGCGAGCGCGTAACGCTGATAGCCCTCAACGGCAATACCGCGCGGGTCTCCGGCGGGAAGAAGAACAGCTATGACCTTGTGCGCCCAAGCTCCGCCACGGTGCTCAACGGACTCAAGGGAGACCTGCTGCTCGACGCGGACGGCAAGGTCCTGACCTTTGTTCCCGTGGTAAGCAGCACGACAGGTGCGGCGGTGAGCAATGCGGCGGTTATTCTTTCGGCGGATAAGTCCACGAGCGGTATCAGTGCTTTGACGGGCGGCAGAACGGACTTCGCCGTTTACCGCAACGGCGTGCTCAGCTCCGTTTCCGCCCTGCGCAGAAATGATGTTGTTACCTATGACGCCTCGTCGAACACGCTTTATGCCTGCGATACGCGCGTGGCAGTGTATTATGAGGCCTGCGATCCCTCGCCCAGCGCGCCGAGCAGCATCACGGTGCTGAATGGAACGCAGTTCACCGTCCTGCCCACGGCACAGGAGAGCCTGAGCAAATTCAAGCCAGGCAAGACCATGACGCTTCTGCTCACAAGCGACGGCAGCGTGGCCGGCGCCGTGGACAGTGAGAACTCGGCCCGCGCGAATGCGGTCGGAGTTGTGGATTCCAACGGCAAGCTCCAAATGTTCTGCGGCAGCAGCATCATCGAGATCGCCGGGACCTACTCCGAATATAGTGGCAAGCTTGTCGGCATCTCTGCCTCCAAGGATAAGACGGTCAGCCTGTCGGCCAAATCCGGCGGTGCGAGCGGCAACCTGGATGTCCGCGAGGGAACGCTCGGCAGCAGAAAGCTCGCGGATAATGCGCTGATTTATGTGGACGGCGAGCTCAAGAGCCTCTCCGAGCTTACAGAGGTCATCATTCCGCAAAGCCAGATCATTTACGCCCGCACGAACAGCAGCGGCCAGATCGACCTGATCGCGCTGAGCGGCACGGGCGATGGTTCGACGCTTTATGGCCGCGTGATAAAGGCCGAGAGCAGAGCGGACGGTTCGGATATCTCCGGCGGAACGATCTACAACCAGTTTATCACGATCGATCTCGGCGGAGGGAAGCCGATTGAAAAGAGAGGCGGCTATTCCGTTCAGGTCGGCGACTTTGTCGCGGCGGTTGCGGGAGAGAGCAGCTTCACATCTGTGGTCAATCTGACCAAGTTCAGCAAGGTCTCCACCTCCGCGTGGGTCGGCACGACCGCGATCAACTACGGCGGACGCACCTACAATGTGCCCTCCAACGTTCTGATCTGGAACCGCGACGGCCAAAGCTGGTTCACCGGCGGCGTGGATGCGGCGATCAGCTACGGCGGGACGATGAACCTTTATGTCAAGGACGGCATCGTTCGCGCAATTGAGATCGGCGGTTGATCCTCCGGAACCAATATGACAAACAGGAAGCCTGCAGCTTTTGCTGCGGGCTTCCTGTTTGATTTGTAGCATTGCGTCAGGATGTATTAGAGCACCATCGCCAGCAGGCGCGGCGTCACATAGGTTTCGACAAGCGCCGCCGCGGCGAGCAGCGGCAGAATGACATAGAGGAAGAGCGTCGAGACCTCGGAGAGTGTTCGCAGGATGCGGACCTCCTTGTCTCCGCGCACGCGCGCGGTCACGCGCGAGCAGAGGTACAGTCCCGCCGCGCAGAAGAGCACGAGCGCGGGCAGCTCAAAGACGCCGTGGGGTAGGATGCCGACGAGGTAGACGCCAAGGCTTGAGCCACTGCGTACATAGTACGCGCCCAGCGCGCCGACCAGAAAGAAGTTGAAGCCGAGCGGGAAGGCCGCAAGATAGGCAAAGGGGACAAGACCCCAGAGGATCGCCGAGAATGCGGCGGTGAGGTTGTTGGCAAAAATGGCGGCCGCCATGTCCTTCGTTTCAGCGGTCGAGCTGAGACCGGCGCTGTCGATCGCCTGCTCAAGGACGCCCATGACGTGATCGGTCAGCTGCGGAAAGAACCACGCGGCGGCAAAGCCGATGAGCGCAAGGAGCGGTGCGACAATGGCGGCGCGGCGCGCCTCCTCGCCGTAGCCGCTCTGCCACGCCTCGGAAAGTGTGCGCCGGAGGTAGGAGCCTAATTCGTTCATCCGCCGAGCTTTTCGATGCCGCACTTCACGCGGCGGATCGTCTCGTCCTTGCCGAGAATTTTGCAGATCTCGACCGCGCCGCCGGGGGTGACGAGCTTACCGGCGCAGGCGATGCGCAGGGGCCACATGAGCGTGGCGTTCTTCACGCCCAGCTCCTCCGCGAACGCGATGAGCATATCGTGGATGCCGTCGGTGGACCAGTCGTTCAGCGCCTCGAGCTTTGGGAGGACCTTCTGCAGCATCTCGAGCGACACCGCCGCGTCGGTCTTGGACTTTTTGTTCGTGTAGAACGCGAGGTCGTAGTCGGGGAGAGCGTCGAAGAAATCGACCTTCTCGGGGATGTCGGTGAGCTTCTCGCAGCGTGCCTGCAGCAGCGCCGCGATCTCGGAAGCGGAGTACGCCTCATTCTTCACGCTCTGGCGGATGAACGGCTCGGCGGCCTTGGCGAAGTCCTCGGGCGCCATATTGCGGATATAGTTGGCGTTGAAGTAGGTGAGCTTTTCGATGTCGAAAATGGCGGGGGACTTGGAGATGCCCGCGATGTCGAAGGCCTCGGCCAGCTCGGACATGGTGAAGAACTCCTGCTCAGCGCGCTCGCCGCGCGGCGACCAGCCGAGCAGCGCCACATAGTTCAAAATGGCGGGCGTCAGGAAGC
>ERZ773147.3951-NODE-3951-length-10770-cov-2.930565_pt1 | contig 10770 bp, 6 predicted proteins | sample MGYA00580851_ERZ773147 | MGnify/ENA primary metagenome ERZ773147 (study PRJEB29015, sample SAMEA2737818) | human gut metagenome | biome: human gut; feature: human-associated habitat; material: faeces | place: China | collected 2012 ... | reverse complement strand
CCCCACAGGCAGCCCAGCGCCAGCGCCCCAAAGCCGCAGGCCCAGCCCATCAGGCGGCTGTAAAACCGCGCCCGCAAGAGCTCCGGCGTGCGGAGCTCCATCACAGTGGCCGTGTCCTGCCACACGTTCCAGAAGGCGGCGGCAATGTCCTTGGGCTCTACCAGCACGGCGGGCACCCACTCCGGGAAGGTGAATACCGGCTGGATCAGCACAACGAACAGCCCCGCCAGCGCGGCCACACAGGCAGCATAGCCGATCACCAGCCCCACTGCCCGAAGCAGCAGCCAGCCCAGCAGCCGGGCGGCATATTCCTCCCGAATCTTGCTCCGCCACGCGGCGCATACCCGGGAAAACAGCCGGTTCAATATGCGGATGAGGTACAGCGCCAGCACCCAGCCGGAAATGACCAACAAAAGCCGCAAAGGCATCTTGCCGTTCATGCTTTCCTTAGGCAGACTGTGGGTGGAGCCGCTTTCCGACAGCTGTTTTGCGGCGCTCTGAAACGCAGCCCAGCCGCCCGCACCCTTCACCGGTTTGCCCTCAAAGATCACGCAGCTCATGACCTGCGTGGAAGACACCAGCGAACGGTAGGGCACGTACAGGCTGTACTCTTCCTGATCCCCCACCCGCTTGTGATCCCGCACAATGCCGATCACGCGGTATTTTTCGCCGGAAAGAACGATCTCTTCGCTCAGGGGCTCGGCGTACTGAAACAGCGCCACGGCCAGCTGCTCATCCAGAAGGGCGACCTTTTCGCCGTAAGTGTACTCGTCCGGGTAAAAATAGCGGCCCGTGTACAGTGCGAAAGGCTCCACGGACAGATAGTTCTCGTCGATCCCTACGAGCCGCGCGGAGGCAGCGTTTTCCCCCTCGCCGGTTTCCACTGTGGCGGGCTGGGCCACCGCATACAGGGTGGTCGGCTCGCAGGAGCCGTCCAACGCCGTATCCGCCGACTCCTTTTTGTCCACCAAATCCCGCAGGTAACGGTTCACCGGTTGACCGCCCTCGGTTTCCGCCAGCTGCTCTCCCGGAAGAAACACATGCTGATAAACGCCGGGAAGGCCGTTCAGCTCCACCGCCGCGTAAACGATCACCGCCACGGCCAGCGCCAGCAGAAACAGCAGTTTTCCGCGGTCTTTCCAAAATGCTTTGATTGCCATCACTGTCCGCTCCCCGGTCACTCCGTATATTCCATCACAGGCTTGCCGTCCTCCACGGTGCGGTCGGCCTTGTCGATGATCTGCTGCCACCCCAGGTCTTCTTCCACGCTGACCTGGGTGTCGCTGCGGTCGATGACGGTGACGGCGGTCTTTTTGGCCGTCATGCCGGAAGAAGACAGCACGCCGCCATAGTTGTACTGAGCCACGAAAACGTACTCCGTGCCGCCCTCGGAGCGCAGGGCCGACGCGGGAATGATAGTGGCGTTCTTCCGGGAACGGAAGACGATCTTCGCGTCGATGCTGCCGTTCTCCATCAGCTTGCTCATGCCGCCCGCGGCGTAAAGAATATCGTCGGTCATTTCCATCTCCGCGTATTTGCGGCCGTCGCTGTCGTTAACGATCTGGCTGACCTTGGTGCGGTAGGTGCTGTAATCGCCCTGCACCTCCACCTTCGCGCCCTCGCTCACGTCCTTTTTCAGGTCGGTCACGTCTGCCCGAAGCACGGGCTTATCCTCTTCCTTGGCGATGGTATACAGGATCTTGTCCCCCGAATACACGTCGCCGCTTTTGATGTCCAGCCCCACCACATAACCGGCGCTGGAGGCCGTCACAACGCTCATGCTCTGCTGAGCCTCCTGCAGGGCCACCATGCTGTCGGAAAGCTGCTCCATTTCCTTCACCAGCGCGTTGCGGTTCTTAATGTACTTGAATACGTCGTCGGCTACCTTGATCTTCTTGTTTTCGTAGCTGTCGAAGAAATCCTGCCGAGCTTGATCGAAATTCTGCTTGGCCGTAACGGCGGCGCGGATCAGGGAGGTCACTTCGCTGCTGGCCTTGGCGGACTGGGCTTTCGCCAGCCACGTGCTCTGGTCATAGCTCAGTTCCAGCCCCTCCTTAGCGGCGGCCAGACGAGCCTTGCTTTCCGCTTCGGACAGCGCGTCCTGCTTGGCGATCATATCGTCGTACAGATCGTTCTGCATACTCTGCTTGCTGTTTTTGCGGTTGGTGATGTCCAGCTCGATCAGCTCCTGCGCCTTCTTGGCGTAGCTGTCCGTCAGTTCCTTTTCCTTCTTGTCGTAATCGTTAATAACGGCGGTCAGGATGGTGTCGCCCTTTTCTACATACAAACCGGTCTTTACGTAAACCTTATCCACCGTAATGGGATAATCCTTGGCCTTGGTCAGGGTGATCTCCGTTTTTACGGGGAAATAGGGCGACAGTGCCACGGCCACCTTCTGCTCGATGCGCCCCACATCCGCCGTCACCAGCTTCACCTTGGGGGTGGTGATGGTCTGGATGGTGCGGGAGAAGTACATACAGATGGCGATGGCCGCCGCCAGAATCAAGAACGCCTTGAGAACCTTGCTTTTCTTGCTCATGGGAGTCTCTCCTGTTATTTTAGTTCGCTGAGCTGCACACCCAGCAGGATATCATCCTGAAAATACAGATACACCAGCAGCATCGGCAGAATGTACAGCGCCGCGCCCGCGAACGCCACGTCGGCGGAGTCGGTGTTGATCTGGTTGAACATGACGCTCAGCGGCTGCTGGCTGGAATCCGTCAGATAGATCAGCGGCTGCTCCACCAGGTTCCAGCAGTCGGCAAAGCTCAGCGCCACCGAAGCGCCGATGATGGGCCGGCAGACCGGCAGCACCACCTGCCACAGGCAGCGGAAGGTGCCTGCGCCGTCCATCTGCCCGGCTTCCAGAATTTCATTGGGCAGCCCCAGCATGAACTGCCGCACCAGAAACAGATAAAACGGAGAGAACCACATGGGCAGTATCACCGCCCAGGGGGTGTTCAGAATGCCCAGCGCCCGCAGGGTCATGACGCTTGGGGCCATCGTCACCTGAAAGGGCAAAAGCATCAATACCAGCACCAGAAAGAACAGCGCATCCCGCCCCTTGAAGCGGAAGCGGCTCAGGCCATAGGCGGTCATGGGAATGATAACGGCCTGTCCCAGCAGGATACCCACGCTGTAGCGGACGCTGTTCAGGAACAGCTTCAGATATTGGGGCTGCTCAATTAGAATTTTGTAATACTGCCGCAGGCTGACCTGCGAGGGCGAGAACAGCACCGGCAGCCACTTGGATGTGTCGTAGCTGCTGCGCTGATTCAGATAATCGCTGATCTCCGATTTAGGAAAGAACGAATACAGGAACGTGAACACGATAGGGATCAGCATCACCGCGGCGATGACGCACAGCAGCACGAACGTCAGGGGCCGGGCTTTTTTCCACCAGTGGCGGAAGCTCGGGCGGCGTGTTTTTTTCCTGCGCCCTGCCGCCGGCTGATTCGAGGTTTTCGAGATCTGCATGGATTTTTCTCCTTTCAGGCGGCGCTGTCGCCCCGGACGGACTTGGTGCGGTACAGCAGGAAAATAAAGACCAGTACGATCAATGCGAAGGAATAGGCGGCGGTGGTCACATCCTGATAATCCAGCTTGGAGAACTTGTTGTTCATGTAATGCTGCAGGGTGTAAATGCTTTCATTAGGATAGGAGCCGCCGATGAAGTACACTTCCTTGAAAATCTTAAAGGCGTTGACAATGGCCAGCACCAGCACCAGAAAGGCAGTGGGCAAAATCTGAGGCAGGGTGATGGACAGCTCCCTGCGAAGCCAACCCGCGCCCTCCAGACTGGCGTACTCGTACATGGCCTCCGGCACGGCCTGCAGGGCGGCGGTGAAGATGACCACGCTGAAGCCCAGATTCTTCCAGATGTACAACAGCACGATGGGCACCCGCAGCATCTCGCCCTCCAGCCAGAACACCCGCTCCGCGCCCAGAGCTACCACCAGCCGGTTGATCACGCCGCCGTAGTCGAAGATCAGCAGCCAGATGATCAGAATAGCGGAAGAAGGCATCAGATAGGGCAGCAGCAGCGCGTTGCGGAAGAAGCTGTCCCCCGCCACGTGCTTACGCAGCATTCCCGCCAGCAGAAAGGACAGCAGGAAAATGGCGGGCGCGCACAGGAGAGACAGTTCCAGCGTGTTTTTGAGGCCCAGCTGGAACACCGGGTTCTTCCACACCCGAAGGTAGTTGGCAAAGCCCACGAAACGGTTGTCGATGGTTCCGTCGGTCAGGCTGAACCAGATGCCCCACACGAAGGGCACCACATAGAAGGCCAGCAGGCCGATCATTCCCGGCAGCAGATACAGCCACACGGATTTACGGTGAAACATAGTTTTTTCCTTTCCTTTGCCTTTTGGAATTTCAGCGAAGGGTCAAATTTCGTCCTCCAGCTGCATCAGGCGGATGCGGCCTTCCAGCTCCCGGATCAGGCGATCCCGGGGAATCGCGCCCTCAATGTACTGGTTGATAAGGGTGCTGATCTCGGTCATGGCCGTCTGGTTGCCGCTGTAGAGCACATTCTGCCGTTCCACATACAGCATGGGCAGCATGGTCTGCTGGTAATACTGGATCCGCTCGGCGCTGATGCTGTAGCGGTTCTGTTCCAGATACTTCAGGTCTTCTTCCAGACTGCTGATCTCATCCCGGATGGATGCTTTGTTTTCCTCACTGGCCTTTTCCAACCGCTCCTTCGCGTTGGCGATTTGCTTTTCCGTCTCTTTTTTCTGGCGGGCGTAGTAGGGGCTTTCCACCGGCTCCGGCGTGCCCTGAAAGAAGGTGATCGCGCCTTCGTCCTTGGGCAGGTGCGTCACGTAGTACTCCATATAGGTCTTGGCTTCTTCCATTCGGGTGGTCTTGGGGTTGATGATCATCACCGTCGTGGTGACGGACAGGGAAGGTTCTTCGCCTTCGGCCACGGACAGGTACAGCGGCCGGTAGTTTTCATCCATGTACTGGAAGTTGCTCAGCGGCAATACAGAGGTATAGCTCTGAAAAACAACCTTTTCCATGTCCATGGATTCGTTCTGGTCGTGAAGCTGTTCCAATTCCTTGAAATTGATGTCCTCAAAGGCCCGCAGAAGTTCTTCAAACTCCGGCGTGTTGAAAATGATCTTTCCTTCCTTCTTCTGGATGTAGGTGAGATACTCGCTCAGAATCATGGAGAAGAAGCTGGACTGATTGACCCAGTCGAACAGGAAATACTCAGAATAATCATCGCCGTAGTCAAAGGCCCAGTTGGCGGTGAACTCCATCAGATCCAGCAGGGTCTTGGGCAGGTCGTCCTCCGTCAGGCCCAGTGCTTCCCACGCGTCCATGTTGACGCTGTAGGTGGAGGCGCTGGCGTCCACCGGCAGACCGTAGAGCTTGCCGTCCTTCATCAGAATTTCGCCAAACTGGGGGTACATGCTCCGGGCCACGTCCATCAGCGCTTCGTCGCCGGACAGGTCGGCGCAGTAGCCCTTCTGCAAAAGTCGATCCACCGGCATGTAGTTCAGGCTCAAAAACAGCACGTCGTAGGGATTGGTATCACTGACCATGGCCTGGGTCAGGGTCTCCAGATCGTTGGAGTAATCCCCCGCCACCTCCACAGAAATTTCCGGGTGGGCCTTGGCAAAGTTCCGATGAGTATCGGAACCGCTTTCGCCGAAGATGCGCAGCGCGCCCTTTTCCAGCGAAGGACTGTTGAGCAGGTACTGATTCAGCCCGGAACCGGCAGTAATGTAGTATCCGCCCTCGCACAGCACGTTTCCGTAGGAGTTTCCGCCGTACATGCCCTCGCCGGTGTAGGCAGCGATCTTGCTTTCCCCGGTCTTCGGATCGATGCCCATGATCCGGGAACCGTCCTGATAATAAACCTTGTCCCCGTCGCTGCAGAAGCCCCTCAGATTATAAACGCCCATCTGGCTGTCCGTCGTCACCGGCCATTCCGTGCCCAGTGTCCCGGTCTCCGGGTCGTACAGTGCCAGACTGGCGGACAGGTCGTCCGGCGACGCGCCGCCGGTATACAGGGCGCTCATATCGCACAAAAACAGCGCCAGCTTCCCATCCTCATAGACGCAGGCGTTGGTTACATTTTTCACCTCGAACATCTGGCTGGCTTCGCCCGTCAGCGAAACGCGGCCAAAGCAGGTATTGCTCGTACCGCCGGAGTAGGTGGTGCCCACAAAATACAGCCAGTCCCCCATCACAAAGCGGGCGTTGGTGCTCATGGGATAGGAATAATCCCCGTCCTTTTCCATCATCACGTCCAGATCCAGCCGTACGGACTGTTCCTTCATTTCCAGCTCGCCCTGCTCGTTCAGCAGGGAATACCACTTCTGCGTGTAGGGATTGAGCAGGTAAAGCTGATCCCTCCAGACGATCAGAAAGCAGCTGGAAACATGATAGCCGCTGCCGTCATCGCCCATGAGCTGCTGGGACGAAATCGTCCCCAGCCCCACGGAAGCCCCGCCGGACACGGGCTTTTCAAACAGCACACTGTCCTCTGCCTCGGAAAAGAAATAGTAATGATCCTTCAGGCATGCGATTCCGCCGTAAAGATAGCTCGAGCTGGGATCGTCCGTTCCCTCCTCATTGGCGGAATCGGCGGAATCGGCGGACGCCGTTTCGGCCACAGCCGCCGGAACGCACCAGACCGCCAGCAGGATCAGCGCCGTCAGCAGGGCGCTCAACATGGAAAAGCGTTTTCCTTGCATCGTTTCCTTCCTTTCCCCGCCGCAGCTCCCCCGGGCGGATCGGTTTATCGACTGTATCATACCACATCGTACAGTGGTTTTGAAGGGTTCCGCCCCCTGCAAAACTGTCCAGATTGTAAAAATTGACCGGGAATGCAAAACTTTCCGAAAACCTTTGTGTTTTGGGGCGGTGCTATGCTATAATGTCAAAGTCGTGCATTACGGCTGTTTTGGCGTATTCGCAGCCCGACCGGAGTTCATTCCGGCGGCATCAAGGAGGACTTTTACTTTGAAGAAGAACCAACGGGGATTGATGGGGTACGTGGTCCTGATCGCGGTCTTTCTCGTGATCGCAATCCTGCTCAACGGCGGGTTGGGCCAGCAGGAGAACAAACGGATCGAATACCCCCAGCTGCTGACCTCCATCCGGGAGGATAACGTGAAGGCCGTCGCCATCCGCGGCACGTCGCTGGTGGGCCTGTACCGCAACGGCAAGGTGGCCGACGCGGATTTTCCGGATCGGGGCTATGATTTTGAAACCACTATCGGCGCGGACTTCATCGAGACCGTGCGCCAGATGACTGCCGCCAAGACCGGCAAGGCGCTGGAGGACGTCAGCGTCAGCGATCTGCCCTTCACGGTGGAATACCGCGCGCCGGTGGTCACGCCGTGGTATCTGGAATACCTGCCCTACTTCCTCAGTCTGATCCTGATCGTGGGTCTGTGGTATTTCATCATGATGCGTCAGGGCGGCGGCAACAGCAAGGTGATGAACTTCGGCCGCAGCCGCGCCCGGGTCAGCGACCCCTCCAAAAACAAGGTCACGTTCAAGGACGTGGCCGGAGCCAAGGAAGAAAAGGAAGAACTTCAGGAGATGGTCGATTTCCTGAAGAACCCCAAGGCCTATACCGCCATGGGCGCGCGCATTCCCAAGGGCGTGCTGCTGGTGGGCCCTCCGGGCACCGGTAAGACCCTGCTGGCCAAGGCCGTGGCAGGGGAAGCCAACGCGCCCTTCTTCTCCATTTCCGGTTCCGACTTTGTGGAAATGTTCGTGGGCGTGGGCGCCAGCCGCGTCCGCGACCTGTTCGATCAGGCCAAGAAGGCCGCCCCCTCCATCATCTTCATCGACGAGATCGACGCGGTGGGCCGTCACCGCGGCGCGGGTCTGGGCGGCGGTCACGACGAGCGCGAGCAGACCCTGAACCAGCTGCTGGTGGAGATGGACGGTTTTTCCATCAACGAAGGCGTTATCGTCATGGCGGCTACCAACCGCCGGGATATCCTCGACCCTGCGCTGCTGCGTCCGGGCCGCTTTGACCGTCAGGTGACGGTGAACTATCCCGACCAGGAGGGCCGGGTGGATATTCTGAAGGTGCACTCCAAGGGCAAGCCTCTTGCCGCCGATGTGGATCTGGACAACGTGGCCAAGCGGATGCCCTACTCCACCGGCGCGGATCTGGAAAACGTGATGAACGAGGCCGCTATTCTGGCGGTGCGCCGTCACAAGAAGCAGATCACCCAGCAAGATATGGTGGACGCCATCGCCCGGGTGCAGATGGGCCCGGAAAAGAAGAGCCACAAGGTCAACCCCAAGGACCGTCACGTGACGGCCTATCACGAGGCGGGCCACGCGGTCATCGCCAACCTGCTGCCGGAATGCGATGACGTGCATCTGATCACCATCGTGCCCCGGGGACAGGCGGGCGGCATGACCATCTTCCTGCCGGAGGAGGACCGGTCCTACCGCTCCAAAGCGTATATGACCCAGCAGATCGTATCCCTGCTGGGCGGCCGCGCCGCGGAGGAACTGATTTTGGGTGATATCTCCACCGGCGCGTCCAGTGACATCCAGCGGGCCACGGCCATTGCCAGAAAGATGGTGGGCACCTACGGCATGTCGGAAAAGCTGGGCAACGTGGCCTTCGACGCAGGCACCGATGAGGTGTTTATCGGCAAGTCCATGGGCCACACCCGTCCCTACTCGGAGAAAACGGCGGCGGAGATGGACGAGGAGATCCGCGCCATCATCGACGGCGCTTACGACCGGTGCCGCCAGATTTTGACGGCCAACCGCGAGCAGCTGGTGGCCGTGGCGGAGTATCTGCTGGTCCACGAGACCATGGACGCCGAGACCTTTGAGAGCTATTTCACCGGCGGGCAGGCATCGGAGGAACGGTAAAGGTCCGTGCAAAAAATGAGAAAAAGAGGCCCTGCGGCAGCGCCGCAGGGCCTCTTTTGTGCAAATAGCGCGGGCGAGAGGGCTGATTATGGGGAAAAATAATAGAGCTTTGGGCAAAATGACGAAAAACGTGTCTGCGAGTGGCGGACAAATGTCGGGGAAGTATGCCGGAAAATAACGGCAAATGTACGCGGCGGGGAGACAAAAGCGGAGGAAAAGCCGGAGAAATCAAGGCCTTCCGGGGAAAAGCGGCACGATTTTTCGGAGCAACTCACAGTTGTAATCGCAGGGGAGTTCCGATAAAATGGGTGCATTCTATGGAGGACCCATTTGGGAGGGTCCTCCGGAGAAAGCATAGGAGGAAAATGAAATGAAGAAGTTTATTGCGATGCTTCTGGCGCTGGTCATGGCGCTGAGCCTGGTGGCCTGCGGCCAGCAGGGCGGCGACAGCCAGGGCTCCGATGACGACAACAAGGGCTCCGACGGCAGCGCCCCCGTGGCCTACGTGCTGGCCGAGAAAGGCGACACCTATTCTCTGGGTCTGGCCAGCAGCTTTCAGACCGCCTTTGAGAAGCTGGGCGGGACCGTTGTGATGGAGACCTTCCCCACCAACACCACCAACTTCTCCGACTATCTGCAGAAGGCCATTGATAAGGACGCCGATGTGATCTTTGCCCCCAACTCCATCACCGTGGCATCCAGCCTGCTGCCCCAGGCCAACGACTTGGGCGTGGAGTGCCCCATCATGGCCGGTGACACCTGGGAGTCCTCCGTCATTCTGGACGGCATGGCCAACACCGGTCTGAACGTGTACTGCTCTACTTTCTTTGATGAGAACGACTCCGCTTCCAGCGCCGCGTCCGAGTTCGTTGACGGCTTCAAGGCATGGCTGAACGCCAACTCCGACGCCTACAACGACAATGGCGGCAACGACATTGTGGCGGCTGTCTCCGCACTGGGCTTCGACGCCTACAACGTGGCCATGGCGGCCATCCGCGCTGCGGCCGAGACCAAGGGCGCTGACCTGACCTCCGTGGACGTGGCCAGTGCGCTGTGGACCCTGACCTATGACGACGCCGTTACCGGCAAGATCCAGTTCAACTTCACCGGCGATGCCATCAAGAACTGCGCCTACATCAAGAAGGCCGCAGCCGACGGCTCCAAGTTCGAGTTCGTCAAGACCCAGGAGGTCCAGAACGATGACACGCAGGCCACCGGCTTTGACTACGGCGATGCCGCCGGCGTGAAGCTGGATACCGTCAACCACAAGATCGTCATCGGCGTGTATGAGCCCCTGACCGGCAACAACGGCGGCGGCGGCAAGCAGGAAGTGCTGGGCATCAAGTATGCCAACTCCCTGGACAATAAGATCGACATTGCCGGTGAGGAGTACACCGTGGAGCTGTACGTCTCCGACAACGGCTCTCTGGAGGAGAACGCGGTGTCCGCCGCTTCCTCCATCGTCTCCGCAGGCGCTATGATCTCCCTGGGCTCCTACGGCTCCGGCGTGTCCATCGCTGCGGCAGATACCTTCGCTGAGGCCCAGATCCCCGCCATCGGCGTGTCCTGCACCAACGCGTCCGTCACCGACGGTCACGACTGGTACTTCCGCATCTGCTTCCTGGATCCGTTCCAGGGCTCCGTCATGGCTCAGTTCGCCTGGGACATGGTGGCGGCTGCGTGACCATTCTGATTTGACCCACAGAAGTACGGTGGTCCGCGCCACCGTACTTCTTTCGGTTTGAGAGGTGACATACATGAATCTGACTCCTTATCTGATCCGAGGGCTCGCCACAGGCGGACAGTTCGCGCTGGTGGCCATCGGCTACACCATGGTGTACGGCATCCTGAAGCTCATCAACTTCGCCCACGGCGACCTGTTCGCCATCGGTGCCTATCTGGGCC
>ERZ773147.3950-NODE-3950-length-10777-cov-8.999440_pt1 | contig 10777 bp, 10 predicted proteins | sample MGYA00580851_ERZ773147 | MGnify/ENA primary metagenome ERZ773147 (study PRJEB29015, sample SAMEA2737818) | human gut metagenome | biome: human gut; feature: human-associated habitat; material: faeces | place: China | collected 2012 ... | reverse complement strand
GATCTCGGAAATAGTCGAACGTGATATTCACTTGGTTAAACAGAGACAAGTCAACCCCGATATCCAATTTCTTGACATGTTCCCAACTGGCGTTTTGCACGGCAAGGATGTTGAACGAGTGTCCCTGTCTGGTTATCGAATTAGTCGGCAGACCGGTTATATAGCTGGCACCGTTACCTATGCCGACTTGGTTTTGATACAAGAAATGCTGGGAATCCCCATTGAACGAGTCACTACCAACCAATCCATAGGATCCTCTAATTTTAAAATGACTGATATAGTCGGAGAGCGGTTTCCAAAACTTTTCACTGCTTATAACCCAACCGACAGAAGCAGCGGGAAAGAATTCGAAACGGTCTTCTCGCGCCAAGCGTTCGGAACCGTTATAGCCGAAATTGAATTCTACCAGATATTTGTTGGAATAATCATACGTAAGACGGCCGGAATAGCCCTGGTTGCGGTTCGGGAGGATGCTATTCCTGTATTCGCGCATCATGTACATGAACATGGCACTCATGTTATGCATACCGAAACTACGTTTCCAGTCTACACGTGCATCCAAATAGAACGTCTGGTCAGAGGCTTTGCTGATGTCCGACTGACGGATAAAATCTTCACCCGTACGCAACAAGTTCAGTTCATACCCTCCTGTTTCAGGATTAAAAGAGCCTTCCTTTACTTCATAGAAATAAGACTCGATCGTTCGGTTGTAGTTTGCAGATGAATAGTTCTTGAAATTGACCAGCACTTTTGCACTCAACCCTTTCGTAAGAAAGCTGAAATCCTGGTTGATTACAATGGATGTGTTCAACGTGTTATAGTTGTTTTCCTTAAACGAACTCATCATGTATTCATAGGGATTTTGCCCGTATTTTCCCGATTTAATCAATGTATTTCCGAAATAGATGTGACGTTCATCCCCATCTTCACCCGGAAAATAGGCAGGGAAAGAAACAGGGTTTGCAGTCATAACACTTTTGTACAGATCCGAAACGCTATAGTTTGGGCCTTTCTTATTGCCGATCTGCGCTATCATACGCATATCAATAGTCGTCGTATTGGTCAGCTTGTATGAAATGTTATTTTGGAAGTTATATTCCCAGTTGTTGATATTAGGATTGTAATAATAGTCAGACGGAGCATCCAGCAAGCCTGTGTCATGGTTGGCCTGCAAACTCATATAATATCTTACACTCGAGCCGCCTCCTTGCACGTTGACGTTGGCACGTTGGTTGAGGTTGCCTTTTTTAAACAGCAAGTCGTACCAATCGACATCGGGATAGACATAAGGATTAACTCCGTTCAAGGTATTCATGATCTGCTCTTCCGTATATCTCGGCGTGATCGTCGTCTTTATCATCACGACGATCCTGCAGAACAACGGTTCGCTCAAGCGCTCCGCCATCGGTCTGCTCGTCCCCATCTGCTGCTACATGTCCATGGCCGTGTCGCTGAACCTGACGGTCGGTATCCTCGGTGAGCTGAGCCTCGGCCACGCGGGCTTTATGAGTGTCGGCGCATTTTCCGGCATCGTCGCCTCGCAGAGCCTGATGGGCGCGATCCCGAACGCTCCCGTGCGTCTCGCCATCTCGATGGTCGTCGGCGCGATCTTCGCCGCCATCGTCGGCCTTCTCATCGGCACGCCGGTGCTCCGCTTACAGGGCGACTACCTCGCCATCGTCACGCTGGCCTTCGGCGAGATCATCAAAGAGCTCATCAACTGCCTCATCATCGGCTACGATGAAAACGGCCTGCACTTCATCTTCAACCCCGCCGGCAACAAGACGGTCGACGACCTCGGCCTGAGTGCCTCGGGCACCGCTATCATCAAGGGCGCGCAGGGTGCGACCGGCACCGCCACGATCGCAACGTTCACCGCGGGCTTCATCCTCGTGATGATCACGCTCATCGTCGTGCTGAACCTGACTCGTTCGCGTGCGGGCCGCGCGATCATGGCCATCCGCGACAACCGCATCGCCGCGCAGGCCATCGGCCTGAACCTGACGAAGTACAAGCTCATGGCGTTCGTCACCTCCGCCGCCCTTGCGGGCGCGGCAGGCGCGCTCTACGGCCTGAACTACTCTTCCCTCCAGGCGACGAAGTTCAACTTCAACCTCTCCATCCTCGTGCTGGTGTTCGTGGTGCTCGGCGGCCTTGGCAACATCTGGGGCTCGCTCGTCGCCGCTGCGGCGCTGACGATCCTGCCCGAGGCGCTGCGTCAGTTTGCCGACTTCCGTATGCTCATCTACGCGATCGTGCTGATCTTCGTCATGCTCGCGACCAACAATCCGCAGGCCAAGGCGTTCTTCCAGAAACTTCTGCCCCATCACCGCGCCAGTGCTGAAAAGGAGGATTGACCATGACACAGAAAGAAAAAGCCAAGCTCGTTCCCGTCTCCCGTGAACCGGCGCTGCTCACCGAGCGCGACGCGGACAAGTCCCCCGTGCTCGAGTGCATCGACCTCGGCATCACGTTCGGCGGTCTGAAAGCGGTCGACAACTTCAATGTGACCATCGGCCGCACCGAGATCACCGGCCTCATCGGCCCGAACGGTGCCGGTAAGACGACGGTCTTCAACCTGCTCACCAAGGTCTATCAGCCCACCCACGGCACGATTCTCTTAAACGGCAAAGACATCCATGACCTCAACACCGCGCAGGTCAACCGCGCGGGCATCGCGCGCACATTCCAGAATATCCGCCTGTTCGGCGAGCTGAGCGTGGAAGAAAACATCACCGTCGCGATGGACACGCAGATGCACTACACGATGCCCGAGGGCATTTTCCGCCTGCCCCGCTTCTGGAAGGAAGAGCGCGTCATGCATGAGCGCGCGATGGAGCTTCTGTCCATCTTCCACATGGAAGACCTTGCAAACGCCAAGGCGAACTCCCTGCCTTACGGCGCGCAGCGCAGACTGGAAATTCTCCGTGCGCTGGCCACGAACCCGAGTCTGCTGCTTCTTGACGAGCCCGCCGCCGGCATGAACCCGAGCGAGACGGCTGAGCTGATGGAAAACATCCGCTCCATCCGCGATACGTTCAAGATCGCGGTGCTGCTCATCGAGCACGACATGAACCTCGTCATGAACATCTGCGAGGGCATTGCCGTTTTGAACTTCGGCCATGTCATCGCCAAGGGCACACCCGAAGACATTCAGAACAATCCCGAGGTCATTGAAGCCTACCTCGGCAAGCAGAAGGAGGCCTAACGATGGGACAGATCTTACAGGTGAACGATCTTCACGTTTACTACGGCAGCATCCACGCCGTCAAGGGCGTTTCCTTCGAGGTCAACGAGGGTGAGGTCGTCACGCTGATCGGTGCGAACGGCGCGGGTAAGTCGACCGTTCTGAACACGGTCTCCGGCCTTTTGCACCCCAAGCACGGCAGCGTCGTTTTCGAGGGCAAGGACTTAAAGGGCGTCCCCGCGCACAAGATCGTCGAGCACGGTCTTGCGCAGGTCCCGGAAGGCCGTCACGTCTTTTTGCAGATGACGGTCGAGGATAACCTCGAAATGGGCGCTTACACCCAGCCGAACTCCACCATTGAAGCGGGCATTGCGGACGTCTACGAGCGCTTCCCGCGCCTCAAAGAGCGCCGCAAGCAGATCGCCGGTACGCTCTCCGGCGGTGAGCAGCAGATGCTCGCCATGGGCAGAGCGCTCATGTCGAAGCCGAAGCTTCTGATGCTCGACGAGCCGTCTATGGGCCTCGCTCCGATCCTCGTTGAGCAGATCTTTGACATCATCCGCGAGCTGCACACTGCGGGCACGACGATCCTGCTCGTCGAGCAGAACGCGCAGGCCGCGCTCTCCGTCGCCGATCGCGCGTACGTGCTTGAAACGGGCCGCATCACGCTCTCCGGCACCGGCAAGGAGCTCATGGCGAGCGATGCCGTCCGCAAGGCCTACCTCGGCGGTTAAATCTCCCTCAAATGCAAAGAGTCATCCGAAAGGATGGCTCTTTTTTTGTGCAGTTTTGCCGCCGTGCAAAATTTCCGCGCAACCTGCTGCACATTTGCCAAAGATATGGTATACTGACAGAACATGACATAGGATCGGAGGGATCGGATTGTTCAAAATTCTCATTGCGGAGGACGACCGCGAGCTGCGCCAGCTCTTCGCCCACGTGCTCACCAAAAACGGTTACACTGTCCTCGGCGTCTCCAACGGCGAAGAGGCGCTTGCCGCGCTCGAGCAGAGCTATTACGATCTCATCATCTCCGACATTATGATGCCGAAGATGGACGGCTACGAGCTCGTGCGCTCGATCCGCGAGAGCGGTTCGTCCATCCCCATTATGATGATCACCGCCAAGGACGCCTTTGACGACATGCGCCTCGGCTTCCTCTCCGGCAGCGACGACTATATGGTCAAGCCCATCAACATCGGGGAAATGGTACTGCGCGTGAGCGCGCTGCTGCGCCGCGCCCAGATGGCGAGCGAGCGCCGTCAGGTCATCGGCGGCACGGTGATGGAGTGCGACTCGCTCAGCGTCACCGTCGACGGCGAGAGCATGGTGCTGCCGCAGAAGGAATTCATGCTGCTCTACAAGATGGCGTCGTTCCCCGGCCGCATCTTCACGCGCCAGCAGCTCATGGACGACATCTGGGGCTATGATTCCAGCACCGACACCCACACCGTCGATGTCCACATCGCGCGCCTGCGCGAGCGCTTCCGCGACAATCCCGACTTCAAGATCGTCACGATGCGCGGCGTGGGATATAAGGTGGTGCGCACATGAAAAAGCGGCGCAACAAATTCTTCGATATCCGCGTGCAGTTTTTCTTCATCTGCATGGCGGGCTTTATCGGCGTGGCGCTGCTCGCCGCGCTCGCGGCCTGGGGGCTTGAGCATCTCGGCGTCAACGTGCCGATGTTCGTGTGGCTGCTCATCTTCACGCTGCTGCTCGGCAGCGCGACGGCGGCGGGCTTTTCCATCGCGTTCTTCGCGCCCATCTCGCGCCTGTCGCGCGCGATGAAGGAGGTCGCGGGCGGCAACTTCCGCGTGCATGTGGAGACGAAGAGCGTCTTTCGCGATATCCGCGACAGCTTTGACAGCTTCAACCTCATGGTCAGCGAGCTGAACGCGACCGAGACCTTGCAGACCGACTTCATCTCGAACGTCTCGCACGAGTTCAAAACGCCCATCAGCGCGATCGAGGGCTACGCCTCGCTTTTGCAGGAGCACCAGCAATCCCCCGAGGAGCAGGCGGAGTACATCGACAAGATTCTCTTCAATACGCGCAGGCTTTCCGCCCTCGCGGGCAACATTCTGCTGCTTTCTAAGCTCGACAGCCAGTCCATCCACCCCCAGCGCTCGCGCTTCCGCCTGGACGAGCAGGTAAGGCAGTGCATTCTGGCCCTTGAGCGCAAGTGGACGGAAAAGGACGTCGACTTCGACGTCGACCTCGACTCCGTCGATTTCACAGGCTACGAAGGACTACTCCAGCACGTGTGGATGAACCTCATTGACAACGCCGTCAAGTTCGGCCCGCGCGGCGGCCTGATCCGCATGCGGCTCATCGAGGAAAACGGCAGCGTGCTCTTCACCATCGACAACGAGGGCAAAAGCATCCCCGACGAGGATAAGTCCCGCATTTTTAACAAATTCTATCAGGGGGACAGCTCGCACGAATCCGAGGGCAACGGCCTCGGCCTTGCGCTTGTGCGCAAGATCGTCGCCATCCACGGCGGCGTGGTCTGGGTCGAAGACCCGGTGAACGGCGGCTGCCGCTTCGCCGTGCGCCTGCCGGTAGAGAAGTGACCGCCATTTTTCAACAAAAATTGAGATTCTCTTCATCATTTGTTCGAAACTCTATGCTATATTAAATCTTAGCAGCCGCAGAGGCGGCTTTTCCCCGGCGCAGTACCCCTGCGTCGGGCTTTTATCACGGGATAAGGAGAGGTGACGATGGGCTTTCTGCGCTGCTGCGTTTATTACGGAATTTTAGCCGTCGTGTCGTTTTTCATCGGGCGGCTGCTGCCAAAATCCTGGTTCCACGGCGACAGATTTCCCTACCGCTGCGCGAGCTGGGAGGCAAAGCTCTTCCGCTTTCTGCGCGTGCACGAGTGGCAGGACAAGGTGCCCGACATGAGCAAGATCGTCCCCAAGCTCATCCCCGCCAAAAAGCTGGGCACGGACTTTCGCGCGCAGCTTCCGCGCATGATCGAAGAGACCTGCGTCGCTGAGTTCACGCACTTTGTGCTCATTCTGCTCGGCTTTTACGCGCTGCGCCTCTGGCCCGGGACGGGCGGCGCGGTCGTCACCGCCATCTATATTCTATTCGGCAACCTGCCGTTTCTCATCATTCAGCGCTACAACCGGCCGCGGCTGCAAAAGCTTCTCGCCGCGCAGCAGCGCCGGAGCCGACGCAACCAAGAAGAACAACAGTAAAGGATCGGAGCTTTTCATGAAAGTCTTGATTTTAAGCTGCAACACCGGCGAGGGGCACAACTCCTGCGCCGCGGCGCTCGAGGAGGAGTGCCGCAACCAAAACATTCCCTGCGACACCGAGGACGCGCTGCGCTTCATCTCGCCCGAGGTCTCGCGCTTTATCTCCAACTGGCACGTGCGCATCTACCGCCACGCGCCGGGTCTTTTCCGCGTGGGCTACCGCGCGGCAGAGGAGCATCCCGCCCAGTTTCACGAGGGTTCCGCGCTCTACCGCTATCTGACGCAGGGCGCGGAAAAGCTCTGCGGCTTCATTGCCGGCAGCGGGTACGACACGGTCATCTGCACCCACACGTTCGCAGCGCTGATGGTCAGCGAGGTCGTGAAGACGCACCTGCCGAACCTCAAGACCTGCTTCATCGCCACGGACTACACCTGTTCGCCCAGCGTGAAGGACAGCTCGCTCGACCGCTACTTTATCCCTGCCTCATCGCTCTCGGGCGATTTCCTCGGCGGCGGCGTGACGAGCGAGCGCCTGCGTGCCTGCGGCATCCCCGTGCGCCAGATGTTCCGCTCCAGCGTGCGCAAGGAGGACGCCAAGCGCGCGTTCGGCATCCCCGCTAACCACAAACATCTTGTGATGATGTGCGGCAGCATGGGCTGCGGCCCCATCATGAGCATCGCGCGCCGCATCGGGCGCGACCTGCCGGACGATCAGGATCTGACCATCGTCTGCGGCACGAACAAGCAGCTCTACCGCCGGCTCCAGCGCCGCTTCTATGATGCGAAAAACGTCCACGTCCGTTCGTATGTGAAGGACATGGCGCTTTTGATGGACTCCGCTGACCTCTACCTCACAAAGCCCGGCGGCATCAGCGTGACCGAGGCGGCCTCGATGCGCCTGCCGATGGTCTTCATCGACGCGGTCGCGGGCTGCGAGGAGTACAACAAAGACTTCTTCCTGCGCACGGGCGGCGCGGTCACAGGGCAGACGCCCAAGGAGATCGCGCGCACGAGCCTGCGCCTGCTCAGCGACAAGGACACGCTTGAAAAGATGGGCGACGCGCTCGACGCCGCCGTGCCGCACAACGCCGCGGCCAACATCCTCTCCGAGATGAGTGAAGCCGAGGAGGAGAAGGAGGAAGACCTCGCATGATCAAACCCAGCGTTGACTACCGCCAGTTCCGCTTCAGTAAGCTAAACACGCCGGAGTTTTCCCACGTGTGGCTGCTGCTCTACTGGCCGCTTTTCGGCCTCGGCTTTTCGTATGTCGAGCGCTTCTACCCCGTGGCGCACTACATCAACATGCACTGCGCGCTCGACGATCTGATTCCTTTTAATGAATGGTTTCTGATCCCCTACCTGTTCTGGTTCGTCTACCTCATCGGCGCGGTGGCCTACACGTTCTTTTTCGACGTGCCGGGCTTTCGCCGCATGATGCGCTTCGTGATGATCACCTACTCGGTGACGCTCATTATCTATTTCCTCTTTCCCACCTGTCAGATGCTCCGGCCTGAGGCCTTCCCGCGCGACAATGCCCTCACGCGCTTCATCGCGGGGTTCTACGTGTTCGACACGAACACGAACGTCTGCCCGTCGCTGCATGTCATCGGCTCGATGGCGGCATTTTTCGCTTTCTGGTATGCGCCCATCTTCTCCAAGCGCGGCTGGCGCATTGCATCGACCGTTGCAGCATTTTTTATCAGCATTTCCACCGTCTTTATGAAGCAGCACTCCATTCTGGATGTCGCCGCAGCCATCCCGCTGTGCGCGATCGGCTATTATTTTGCCTACGTCAGAACGCCGAAAAAATCCCGCAGCGCCGTGCCGGATGTCACCCGATAAGAAACTTCATCCGCAGAAGCTCCGATCGCTTCTGCGGATGCTTCTTTTATATATACGGCTCTTTTCCCCTTTTCTTTTGCATATATTCGTGCATAATTGCATACTTTTGTGAATTTTCGGCTTTTCGCATGCATATTTGTGCACCTTGCATAGAAAGGCGTCGAAAGTTCCGGCATTTTTTGAGTTTTTAATCGTTGACAGTGAATAAGTAAACATTTATACTAACGCTATCGTTTCTGAAGCGTATGAAAATTCGTTCAACGATCAAACATTATACAAGATGGAAAGAAATTAAAAAAGGAGCTATCAACCATGAAAAAGTTTACTGCACTGATGCTGGCTCTGATGATGAGCCTTTCGCTGGTCGCCTGCGGCAATAAGGCCGACGACAGCAACAACGCCGATGATGCCAACACCGACAACAACACCGAGCAGACCGGCGGCACGCTGGTGCTCGGCACCTCCGCTGACTACGCCCCGTACGAATTCATGTATGCCGATGACAGCGGCACGATGCAGTACGCCGGTATCGACATTTCCGCCGGCCAGTACATCGCCGATGAGCTGGGCAAGGAGCTTCAGGTCGAGAACATGAGCTTCGACTACCTGCTCACCTCCCTTGCCAAGGGCGATTTTGATATCGTCATGGCAGCCATCGAGGTCACGCCCGAGCGTCTCCAGTCCGCTGACTTCTCCGATCCCTACTACACCGACCTGCCGGCCATGATCCTTGTCAAGGCTGACGCCGCCGATCAGTACAACACCCTCGCCGACTTCGCCGGCAAGAGCGTTGGCGCACAGACCGCCACCACCAAGGAAGCCATCGTCACCGACCAGATGGAAGGCGCGAACCTCGTCTCCCTCTCCCTTGTGACTGACCTCGTCAACGAGCTTGTCTACGGCAAGGTCGACGCGATCGTCGTCGACGGCGCTGTCGCTGAGCAGTATGCAGAGTCCAACCCCGATCTGGTCGTCGCTGCCGCTTCCTCCGAGCTCGGTGAAGCTCAGCCCTACTGCATCGCTGTTGCCAAGGGCGACCCCAAGGGCCTGCTGCCCGGCATCAACGAGGCCATCGCCAAGATGACTTCCGAGAACAAGATGGAAGAGTTCATCGCCGCTGCCGATGAGCTGAGCGGCAAGGCCGTCGAGGTCACCGCGGACGCTCCTGCGGCCTAAGTTCTCCCCTTTAACTACGCTCTCTTCTCACTATCTCTCATAGCCAATGAGCAAAGCCCCAAATGGCTTTGCTCATTGGCGTCTCTTAATGAAAAGAGGCGAGCCTCTTTTCATTAAATCCTCACTCCACTCTGTGCCTCGCCCCCGCAAGCGGGTGCTTCGACACTCGCTCCGCGCAAAGTGTTTTTTGCCACGCGCATGTCGTGGCAAAAAACGAGCAAGATTTTTTCGCGCTGGCAGCGCGAAACTCTGCGAGGCTTATCCCAACTAAATCACACATCTGAAAGGAGATCTCTCCCATGGATCTTGCCACGCGGTGGAGCAACCTCTTTGTCGGCATGTCGCCGGCGTCGTTCTTTAACTTTTCCTTTTTGCCGAAATACGGCGTCTACTTTTTGCAGGCGCTCGGCTACACGCTGCTGCTGGCCGTCATCTCGGTCCTGCTGGCGGTCATTCCGGCGCTGCTGCTCGCGTTCATGCGCCTGAGCAAGAATAAGTTTGTGCGCGGCATTTCCGGCGCGTACATCGCGATCTTCCGCTCTACGCCGCTGCTCGTGCAGCTCTCGATCATTTACTTCGGCTTTTTTGGCGCGATCTCCATCCCGCGCCTGTACATCTTCGGCTTTATCGACATTTCCCGCTTCATCCCCGGCGTTGTGGCCCTCGCGCTCAACAGCTCGGCCTACGTTGCCGAGATCTTCCGTTCCGGAATCATGTCTGTGGATAAAGGACAGACGGAAGCGGGACGAAGCCTTGGTTTAAATTCGGCACAGACCATGCGTCTGATTATCATTCCGCAGGCGTTTAAAAATGTTCTTCCGGCGCTGATCAACGAGATGATCGTGCTGTTGAAAGAGACCGCTATCATCGGCTATATTGGAACCATCGATATTACAAAAGCAGCAACCCTGGTACAGAGCCGTACGTACGATGCGCTGGTTCCGCTTCTCTCCGCAGCGATCTTTTATCTGATTCTTGTTATGATTCTGACCTATTTCATGGGCAAACTGGAAAGGAGACTGCGTAAGAGTGACCACTAACGAAAAAGTATTAATTAAAGTTGAAAATCTGCAGAAGAGCTTCGAGGATAATAAAGTTTTAGACGGAATCAGCACAGAGATCCGTCAGGGAGAAGTTGTCGCCGTTATCGGTCCTTCCGGTTCCGGAAAATCGACGTTTCTGCGCTCCTTAAACCGTCTGGAAATTCCAACCGGCGGAAAAATTTACTTCGAGGGCGTTGACATCACGGCGCCGGAAACTGACATTGACCATGTGCGTCAGAAGATCGGAATGGTATTCCAGCAGTTCAATCTGTTTCCGAATTATACCGTAAAAGGAAATATCATGCTGGCACCGGTTCAGACCG
>ERZ773147.3942-NODE-3942-length-10787-cov-12.262020_pt1 | contig 10787 bp, 19 predicted proteins | sample MGYA00580851_ERZ773147 | MGnify/ENA primary metagenome ERZ773147 (study PRJEB29015, sample SAMEA2737818) | human gut metagenome | biome: human gut; feature: human-associated habitat; material: faeces | place: China | collected 2012 ... | reverse complement strand
CAGTGTCTTTGGTACATCTTGCGATCTCATCATTTTCACTTTTCGCTGTTCTGTTCCCTTGAACTGATTATAGTATAATACATACGTACACATATATCAATTGGCATTGTTACCAAATATGTGTACGCATATTTTGTTATTTTGTATGTGTACATATATTGTTATTTATGTTATACTTACAGTACAGTGGGAAAGGTATTGCCATATTACCGCCCCTATTTATTTGAAAGAAGGTGTTATTTTGCCATTAACTGAAAGTCAGAAAAAAGCAAATACTAAATATCGCGAAAAAAGTATTAAGCGCATTCCCCTTGATGTTCAAAAAGAAAAATATGAAAAAATCAAAATGGCAGCAGAAGCCGCTGGGGAATCTATAAACGGCTATATTAAAAAAGCTGTAGATCAGCGCATGGAGCAGGACTGCGAAAAATAGCCAAGCCTAATAAAGAGAAAAAGAGCTTGAACATTTGTTCTTTTTGTGCTATTTTAAAAATAGGCTAACGCTTGCGTGGAGCTTTAACGAACTCACCACACGCATAAATCTACACAAAAGGATAGTTTCATTTCCTTAAATGAATAAAAAGGGCTGCTCTTTCGTTTGGGCGGTCTTTTTTATTGCGTTTCTGTGCTACTTGTGCTATAATAATTAATATATAACGATCACCTTTCTAGGAACCCCGGTTATTCAATGCACGCACACGAGTAACCAGGGTTTTTTTTATTGACTTAGAATTTTTCTCATGACTGTTTCTGTCTGCTTTGAGATTTTCCAGATCGGCTCAGAATTAGCCCGGAACATATTCACTAGCAGAGTTTGAGTCGCGTAGTATGCGTTCATAGAATCGCCCAGCTCTTGTTTTGCAAGTTGGAAAACTTTCTCGATACGTTCCGGCGATATCCGATAGAAAGTGGAAAATTCCGTTATCAAACATCCAACAATTTCTTGATCGGTCACTGCAGCCCCTCCTGTTTGCGCCCCTGCACCAGATTGCCAGCACCGGGAACTTAATTTCTTAATCTTCTGGCTCTGTTGTTTTCTGGTTCATACAATTGGAATAATTTTTTGCAAAATACGCCGCCGCACTGTTCGTTCCATTAGATTGAGCTGTCACATGAACACCATCAGCATTTACAAGCTCAACAGGTTCTTGATCTGCCTTTTTCTGTTTGTTTGCTTCCATTTCTGCAAAGCCTTGCTTACTAATGCGGCTGATCCGAACGTCTTCAACTGTTTCTTTCTCATACTGCTGTTCATATCTGTTTAAAAAAGTACCTTCTGCATGTACACGAATCTTCATACTTGTACCATCACGGCCTGTTCCGCCATTTTCTTTCCCGGTCAATTCCCCAGTAAATTTATCAATGACTTCACTTGCTGTTTTTGCCACTTCATCTAGCACCGCATTTGCCTTTGCTTCTGACGGAACATTTAAGCGGAATCCGTTCTGTTCTGCCATCAACTGCACTTTTCGGACACAAAATTCCGATCTGCTCTTCATTGCATCCTTACAAAAGCTGGCCAGTTCATCTTCTGTAAGTTGCACCTCGCTTTGGCTGATAATATTCATCTTATTAAGCAAATCAAAATCAAAGTAGCCCTTTATGTACTTGTTAGCGTTGCCCCTTCTCCGATCTGCGACTGCAGCAGCCAATTTTTCCCGGTACATATTTCTGGTAAATTCAAAATGTTTACCATATTCTGCATCCAAACTTGCCAATTCTTCCTTTAATGCCGTTGGATTCAGTCGAGCCTTTGCAGTCTCAATCTCTTCAATTTTTCGATTTGCCAAACCGTCCACATCGCCCTTAAAATCCTTCATAATTCTTCGAATTTCATCAAATTTTCCCATCCCTTTATTCCCCTTTCACTTCTGGTTTAAGAACTTCAACTGCAGTTGCAACAACTTCCGCACAGCCATAACTCCGACGTGTGCAGAATCCCAGTTTTACGAAATGCCCCGGTTTAACTTCCATATTCTCGGACAGACCAACTTTTGCTGATTTTCCATAAAAATCAATAGTCAAACTTTCAAAACAATACGGCATTCCATCTTTACCAATTCCGCTTTTTGAAGTTTTAGATAAAACTTTAAAATATTTTTTTTCCATTTTTTCTGATCTCCTTTCAAATTAACTTGTCCATTTTTGCGGTGATAATATAAACTTTTGACGCTTCGGCTCCGAAATAATGTACTTGCTCATATCCTCGCCCTGCTCTAGCAACTCTGATTTCGCTTTTTCAATTTGCTCGACTGCTTCTTGCTCTGAAATGTCCAGCATTTCCGCAATATCTCGCTGTGAAAACAATTCTTGTGTGTGAAACTGTTCAGACAGCATCATCCGAAGTCCATGAAATGTGCTTGCAACAGTCAAATCATAATTTCGGACACCATTTTTCATCATTCGGATTAACTCTTTTTTATCCACCCCAAATCGGGAATAGGTTTTCATTAGTTCCGTAGCCGCTTCTTCAATCGTCATTTTTTCAATCTCCTTTCTAGCCTAATAAATGCCTAGGTTTGCTTTAATCTCTGTTAATTGGTTGCTTATTTCGTCCTAAAATCAGCTTTTAAACATTCAATGGTAATTGTCCATCTACGACACAAAATCCAAAATTCGGGCGTTTAATGCTTATTATTATGTAAATTGTAGGGGTGACGAATTTCGTCTAAGCAATTTTGAGCAATTCCCATTTTGTGAACTTTGACTGTCCGAAAAACGGACATCCAGAATATTTCAGTCCCTTTTTTGTTTTTTTGAAAAATTTTGAGGGAGCTTGATATTAAAAGCCTTTTTTATTTGCTCGAGTGGAAGGGTAGGTTATTCAGCCCAAGATGGGCGGCATATATACCCCTCCGGGGGCGTTCCCTGCCTCCTGTTCATAGCTGATTTTTCAGCCATGAAAATGTATTGCTTTTCTCTGAATAAATCATTCTCATGACTCGAAACGCCCTATTTATAAGGCTTTGTGCCATCTGTCACGCACGATTATGACAATATTTGTGACAATCTGGCAGCAGAACACACAGGATCATGCTAATCGCCCTGATCTACAAGCTACAAATCATAAGCTCAAAGATTGACCGCAAGGCTTTAGCATTCGTCACCAAGGACGAGGAAGCCAACCATTCTGACGAGGTTCGGAAGATTATTCCGAATGGTTCTACTGCCTTTTTTTATGTGTCAAGGTGTGTCGTTTTTTTTATCCGTGATGCCATGCGTGCAAATTGTCTTTTTTTAATGTGTCGGAGTATTCGGGCAGGTTTCTTTTTTATCCGTTATGCCATGCCCTGTTTTCTTGTTTGCTTCAATCGTTTCTTGGCTCCACTTCATAAACCCATTATCAAGCCTATGCTTTCCCGGTTCTGCCCTAATTTTTTTCATCCTTGCTCCTTTCTTCCAATTCCGCGCAAACCGCCAACAGTAGCGATTCCGCAAACTTTTGTTCTGGTTCTCCCCGGTATTTTTCATCAAGTTGCTCGCACGCTTGGTCAAGCTCCTGCCACTTCTGCTCGTCCTGTTGCCGGATGCCATGATATTTTTTGTGCAAATTCCAAACGGCTGTCCAAACATCAAAATATTGTTCCTTAAAGTTCAATGTTCTCCTTTCCTCAACATAGTGTCGAACCTTTACAATAAGGCCTAATAAGAAGAAATCCCTTGCTTACTCCTTATGTGGCGTACTTACTCCACCACCTGTCACAGACAAACAGGGGGAGTGAGTGAATAAACGTCAAATCCAGTATTTACGCGGCTTATGCTTACTCCGCATTGTGAGTGAATAAATAAGCTATTTATTTATTCACTCACGTTGATGAATAAATGAAACCCTTATAAATAAAGGCTTTCAGCCTTATTCACTCATTTAAAATTTTTCTCTATGTACGTTGTTCAAGTAAATAAGAATAAAACGCCTTGTTTTGTCCAAAGCCTTCTGATTTTCCAGCAAGTTTTTTCTCTTGCCTTAGCTTTGTTTTGGCTCTTGCTAAACTTGATCGGCTTATGCCAGCTGCACAAGCGGCTGCATCTAATTCAGAAGTCAAACGTTTACCATTTCGCAGATATTCCACAATAAACTTTTCAGCATCTTGCCGCTGTGGTGCCTGTCTATTCTCGAAATCTGCTTCTCGAACAAAATCCGCATCTCGTTTATCTGTGTACTCTTCTAAATGTGCACCAGTTTCGTTGATTGTAAATAAAGCCGTTTGCGATAATTGTCCGTAATTTGATTTTTCTTGAGACAGGTAACGCACATCTCCGCCTGGTACATTTCCGACAATTAACACACTTCGACTAATATCCCAGATATCGGAAGAATCTGAAATCCTTTTTCGTCCATATGCACCCACCCTTTTATTTGTGTGGCAAATGATTAAAAATGTTGTCCCGAATTCCTCGCCCAATGCTATCAGTGGATTCAGACACGACCTCATTTCGTTTCTTTGCGACATATTAACATTATCTGGTACAAAACTTTGAACTGGGTCAAGCACTGCAAGAGCTGGTTTTGTTTCTGCGATAATGTCCTTAAGTAGTTGCGAGTTAAATTTTATTTCGGCAAATTTAGGATTTTTCAAACTCACAGAAAAAATATTCTTTAAATCTGCCCCCGACTTTCGCAACCTTGCACGCAAAATAATTTCAATACTATCCTCGCTCGAAAAAAACAATACTTTTTGCGGCTTCGCTTGAAAAAACTCTTTCGGCGTTTCATCAAAAAACACTTGCTTCCCAGAACTAATTGCAGCTGCCAAAGCGCACCAAACACTTGTTTTTCCAGAACCACCATCGCCACACATTATACAGATTTGTCCTTTCGGTAAAAATCCCGGAACTAACCAAGCGGCTTCTTTCTCGGTTATGTCCGCTAAATTGATAAGTAAATTCTCTTTTTCTGCCATTTGTAAATCACCTTGTCTTGGCTCTCATATGACTCTCTCGACTGCATCACCTTTCCTAATTTTTTAATATATCTCACACAGCAAATCTAGCAGTCCCCGGGCTGCAGTTAACCGATTCTGACAAGTGCACCACATCCATGACAACGGTCTGCAATGTTCGCCTTCAAGAATTTCCTGGTAAAGTTGACACTCGCTTTTCAGTGTATCAACTTCCATTCTCCAGCGGCGTTTTGCCTGTTTTTGTGCTTCCTGCTGCCGCCTCCTGGCTTCTTCCTGTTTGCGTATCAAATCCCGGCTGTGTTGCTTATCGAGCGTATTTAGCCCGAAACATTCCCGAATTTGTTTTAAAGCCGTCCAGGAATCAACTCCCCTAACGTGCGACCACAAACGGATTACATCGCCACCGATAGACCGCCCAAAATCGAAAAATGAATTGCTCTCTGGGTATAGTTTAACGCTCCCTGTTCTTTCACTCGGATACTTGTACAGTTTTCCGTCTTTCTGCAATCCTAGATATTTTGCCACGCTTTCAATGCTTACCTGCTGTGCTACTGTTTCAAAATCCTCTCTCGTTGCTCAATCACTCCTTTCATTTGATTTTTTTTCGTATTATTTAATTGAATTTTCATCTGCCAGATTCGACAGTTTCATCATATGTATTAGATGCACCTGTTTAATGTGCTTAATTATCTTTCGTAGAAATGTGTTAGTTGGTTTTGTAAACAGAATCAATGTACCTGTAAAGTACTGGCATATCAATTCTTACAGTTCGCCCAACTCGAATAACCGCGTTGGCTTCAGTGGCAACCTTCATAAGAGTGTTTCTGCTCCAATTAGTATCGGAACACGCTTCTTGCACTCTCTGTAGTTTGCCTTTTCTGTTTATTACTGCTGCATTCATGAAATCCCTCCTTTCTATTTTAGAACCATATTATTTTTATATGTTTCATCTTTCTAAGTTTTATTTTATCTAATGTCATTGATTTTTACAAGTATTTCTGTTAGAATCTTTTATATTGATATTATTTTAATTTTATATAGTTCTATTTCAGAGGTGGATTATGGAAAATATATTTAGTTATGATTTGGCAAATCGCATAATTATAGATAATTCATGTAGAGACTATGCGCCTGAAAATGCAATAATGTATTCACTTGGTCAAATATTCGTCAATTTTATAAATTACGATTTTTCATTTTATGACAACGAGCGAAAAAAATTAGACGAATTATTAAAACAAATAGATTATATATATTGTGGTTTTGATAGTAATTTAGACAAATCATTACGTTCAACTTTTCCATATGTTCAAGGTAAATATTATGAATTATCACGTGGTGATTCTATGGGAGCTGTAGTGGAATATTTATTGGATATTCCACATATTATCCCTTATTGTAACTCAACCATGCTTACAGATTATAAACAGTTTGCAGAACACCAAGAATTAGATTTTGTTTTTCTACAAAATGAAATAAAAAAATATGTTTTTTGTTTAGATATGGACTGTCATCCTGAAATAACTTCTTTACAAAAGTATATTTCCATGGAAGATTTGGCTTTTTCTATGCATGATGGCGTATTACTAAAAGAAAAAACAGTTATACGTCACAGATATAGTTGGGAAGAACATGTCAATTATGAAATTGAAACCTATGCTAATACAGTACCTTTTATTCCAAATTCAGAGCCTGATTCGTCTGCTTTCACGCTAGGCGTAGAAAATAATCCTAATTGGAAAAATACTGAAATTGAAATTGTACATGGTTATGTTTTTGAAACTCCAAGAGAAGCTCTGCAATGTGAATTTCTTAAAATGTTAGAACTAGGAATTAAAATCCGTAAATGCGCCGTATGTGACAAATATTTTATTGTAACTGGACATGATGGGAAATGTTGCGATAACCTTTATAAGAATACTGGTTTGACTTGTCAACAGGTTTTTGCTGATCGTAATTATAAGAACAAAAGAAAAGAAAATCCTATACTTAAAGAATACGACAAGGCATATAAACGCATGTACGCCCGATACAGCAATAAAAAGAACTTAGCGTCCGATGAATATGCAAAATGGAAAAATGAAGCTGTTCAGGAGCGTGACAAAGCATTAAAAGCTTATGCCGACAATCCGTCTGATACAGTAATTAATAATTTTAAGCAATTTCTTGGCAATAGATAGAACCGCCCGGCACATTAATTTGTACCGGGTAAATTATTTCTCCTGTTCCAATTTGTTCTAACCCATGCTATACTAAATATGTTGTCCAACCGATACCCGGCAACGGGAGGAGGTGATCTACATGGAAATTGCAATCTCTTTTCTTGTCTCCTGCATGGCTTGTGTAGCTTGCCACTTCATCATCAAATGGTTAGACGGCGACAAGTAGGGCAACACTAACCTAGTGGTTTCTTGTCCACTATAAATAAACAAGAAGAAGCCCCCAGTATTCGCAGTACTGAGGGCTTCACTCTTTTTTGTCCACATGGACTTGCAATCTCTTTTGCCTACGGCAATTATAGCATATGCAAATTTGGAAATCAATATACCAACTTGCTTGAAATCCAAGAAAATTTCCGCTGTTTGTCGTAAAATTGGCATAAAACTGTATTTTGCTAGTTTTTTACATGTTTCTAAATACTGTAAAATCAATGGTTGTAAGCATTCATTCAATAAATATACTATGTTTTTATTCATTACGCAATGCTAGAGTTTGACTTGGTTCATCATATATCAAAAAGCCTGTATTTTCAAGGTTTTTTTGAATTTCTTATAAATCTATGTTTCGTCTGTTTGCGTCTATATTCCTTTGTTTGTCGTAAAATTTGGCGTAAAATTGGCGTAGAAAAAGCCACGCCCAATAGTAGGGAATGGCTTTGATCTTACATATATTTTTCTAGTTTTTTCATTTCATTTTGCATTCTTTCTATACTACCATGATTATAAACATTCATCGTCATGCTAATATCACTATGCCCCATGATTCCCTGTAATATTTTGGGATCCATCCCGGCTTCTGCCATTCTCGTACATGCAGTGTGCCGTAATATATGGGCTGTTATATGCGGTAGCAAAATAGGTTCTCTGTGCTCAGCTGCTGCCAGCTTGGACTCCTTTTTATTATACGCGTTGGTAATATTCCGCAGTACATCATTGAAATTAAATGGCAATATTGGCGTACCGTTTGAAGTGATAAAAACAAATCCCTTAATTCCTTCAATTGGTCTTTCCTTTACCCTCTTTCCAAGAACAAAATCCAATTCTTTCTGCTTTAATAGGCTTTTTCTTGCAATAGCTGTTAATGAGATGTCTCTATTTCCCGAACGGCTTTTCGGTAGCTCAACGTGAAGTTTATAGCCATCTCCAAAATCTCTGTATATCAATTGTCGGCGAACATGAATTAAATTACTTTTTAAATCAATGTCATTCCATGTAAGTCCAATAATTTCACCAATTCGCAAGGCTGTAGACAGGGCAAATGTCAGCATGGGAAGATATACATTATAAGTTTTGCTGTTCTCCACAAAATCAAGTAATATATTTTGCTCTTTTACTGTCAGAGCTTGCCTCTGGCTTGGCTCCACTTTTATCTCCTTCTGACAGCCTTTGCATGGATTCTTTCTTAGCATATCCGAATCAACAGCCATCTGAAAAACTGATGACAATAGTACATGGCAAGTCTGAATTGTAGAGCCTTTAAAATTCCGCTTACTTAGCTCTGCATATAGCTTTTTTACATGAATCTGCTTAATCTGTGATATTTTCATATCACCAAGTATGCTTTGCTTTACACTAATATTCCAGTCATTCTCGTAATTGCACCGGGTTGATTCTCTGATATTTGCTTTACCGTCCATATATATGTTAAATAGCTGATTCAGCGTCATATTTGCAGAATTGGTATTGATACCGTCTTGAATATCCTTTTGTATTTGCTGTTCCTTTTCTCTCAATTCCACCAGGGAAAGCGCGTATACAGTGCCTCTTTTCCCTGTTACTGGTTCAGTCCATCTATAGCAATATCTTCCGTCTTTCTTGTTCTGGCTTTCGCCATTTCGTAATACACGCCCTTTATTATCTGTTCTCCTCGCTCTTGCCATTTCTCACACCTCTTTTTCCGTATTGCCTAATAAAGGAAAGGGGCAGCAGTTACGCCGCCCTATTCCTCGTTTGTAGCTTCCTGTATATACAGGTATTCGAGTAACTTATACACTCTTTTAAAGGTGTACGGTTCTCGCGCTTTTTCTAAAAGTTTTTTTATTTCCTCTTTGTAATCAATATTATTGTCCATCTTTCAGCTCCTTATATTCGAACATTGTTCTAAACCTCCGTACCTTTAGGTACTCTCCTGCCCTTTTTCCTTTTGATATAATCTTTTTGCAAACGCATGAATCATTGCAATAAAAGTTATATTGTGCATTTTTTCTACTATCTCAATAATTTCTTCCTTATAGTCCATATCAGCCCAACGCCTCCAATTCTTTTTCGATCTGCTTAATTTTCTGGATGTAATCCACGCAAATTTCCAACTCAATCGACATGGATGTTTTGTTATATGCAAATTTCATTGCTTCCTCTCGGGATGTAATTTCCTTCTCGTTAAATCCATAGCGCTCAATTGTAGTGTTGAGCATATAGTTAAGTTTTTTAATGCATAACTGCATCTCTATGAACAAATCGTCTCTTTCATACTCCTTATCTTTTAACATTTATTCTTCCTCTTCGCTTTCTTTCGGCTGCTGGTTATATGCTGCTCTAACAAAGTTTCGCGCCATTTCCAGGCATTTATAATCATCAATTCTTAATGTAAAGTCAATAATTTCAATTCGCTTATTTAGAATTTCGCGCTGCCCAAGAACAAATTCCCAATCTTTTTCTGTGCAATCTGCTCTTTCACAAGCTTCTTTCAGTTCTGCTTTCAACTTCTCATTTTCCTTCTGCAAGTCTGTAATGATCTCACTTGCCAACGGCTGATAATTTACATCTTTTGTATTTCCGTTCATTGTCATTTCTCCATAAAATTCTTGCTAGGGGCTAACAGGAATGATATACTTTTCCCTGTAGCCCTGTGATTTGCTTGTTTCCAGGTTACGCGCCCCTGTCGGAGTTGCCGCTCTGGCAAGGGCATTTTTATTAAATTCCTTTTCCATCATGTGTGATCTGAAATAAAATGGTACACATCACACCAGAAAAGAAAATCAATACTGCTTCTGTTGCTGTGAACATCTCTCAAACTCCTTTCTTTTAGTATGCTCTGCATCTACCAGGGGACGAAGTAAAGCAAGTTCTTGATTAATTTGTTGTAGCTCTCCCTCATATTCCGGCTTCCAGTCATTACCGCTATGACAAATAATAAAAGCTTTTCTGCTTGCCAACTGAATATATCTCAAAACCTCTTCTACTGTCATATTGGCTGCACCTGGGATCCCCCGAAAAAGCTCGCCTTATAAGTAGCATCATCTCCCCTGCTGCCCCAAATCAGCGCTGTGCTAAACAATGCCTTGCTTCCGTGAATAACCTCAAATCCAAGCTCTTTCCACCTAGCCCATGTATTAACAGGCTCGGTTACATTTGCCGCCTTTTTGGCTGTTTCAATGCGAGTATTGTTTACTTTCTCAGCCTTTGCAGAAAGCCATGCTCTGTGAAGAGCTTCACCAAAACTGATACCCTTTGTTTTACGGTAAATCTTCCAGGCTTTCAACATGACCTTTGATAAATTGTATCTCATATGTACATCTCCTTTCTCTTCTAGGAATCCCGATCAGCCCCGGCAGGTCTTAAACCAATCTCGACAACTCCTGTGCCTTTGCTTACCCTTGCCCGGTGTTATGTCAGTGTCTTTGGTACATCTTGCGATCTCATCATTTTCACTTTTCGCTGTTCTGTT
>ERZ773147.3941-NODE-3941-length-10793-cov-4.992364_pt1 | contig 10793 bp, 6 predicted proteins | sample MGYA00580851_ERZ773147 | MGnify/ENA primary metagenome ERZ773147 (study PRJEB29015, sample SAMEA2737818) | human gut metagenome | biome: human gut; feature: human-associated habitat; material: faeces | place: China | collected 2012 ... | reverse complement strand
CCTTTCTCTGTGGAGGCGTGAGCAACGCCAATGGCGATTTCGTCATCCCCTGCCAACAGAAGCAGGCCCTTATGAAGGTTTCTTTCGTGGGCTACAAGACGATTTGCAAGCTGGTACCTATTGCCCGCATCGGAAATGTGAGGATGCAGGCGAATGCCTATCAACTGGGCAAGGTGGAAGTAAAGGGCAAGCTGCGTATCGACCACGGCGACCATGCTTCTTATACATTCTCTGACGAACAGATCAGGAACTCACGCCATTCACAGGATCTCCTGGGAACACTCCCGGGAATCTATACCGATCCGATGACCGGCAAGACATCCAGTATGACCGGCAAATCCATCAAGATTCTCATCAACAACGTGCCGATGACGAGCGAGAACGACTTGAAGGCTATTGCCGCCAACAAAATAAAGAAGGTGGAATACTACGAAGATCCTCCTATCAGATACGGCGATGTGGGCATCTTGATGAACATCATTACCAAGCCGCTTGATACGGGTTATACTACTGGTTTTGATGTGTCCAGCGCCTTGACCACAGGGTTTAGCAATGATAATGTGTATTTCAAGTACAACAAGGGCAATCATCAGTTTTCCTTCGATTACAGCATCAACGTGAGAAACTATCGTGACTGGATAGAAGACAACCAGTATTCCTTTACGCTTGACGACCAACAGGCTGTCTATGATTACCATCTGCACAAGCGTTTTGGCTATACCGACAACAAGTTCAATCTGAAGTATGCTTACAGCAAGCCAGACAACGTAACCTTCCAGGTCACCTTTTCGCCAGAATTGTCACATAAGTTCAACAGGGGAAATAGCGAGGTTGCAACGCAAGGAAACGAGGCTTGGCAGGATGGTTTCGGAAACACGAAGGATATTGTAGATTACGTGAAACCCGCAGTAGATCTCTATCTCAGCAAGCAGTTTGCCCATAAGCAGACACTCGATGTGGACGTGCTCGGCTCTTACTTCAACACCAGGCAGCAAATGCTCAACCGGCAATGGACTTCCGACAAGGATAGCATCTTGACCGATGACGACATGCACTCCAGGAGCCACATCTATTCCCTGATAGGAGAAGCTGATTATACCAAAGAATGGGAGCAGGGAGAGCTGTCGGCAGGAGTATATACCTGGAACAAGTGGAGCGACTATAATGTGCGCAATATCCTTTCCGGCTATGAGCCATCCAAGTATTCTTCATGCATCAAGATCAATACGGTTTATGCCCAATACCAGAACCATATCGGCAAGTTTACCTATCGTATAGGCGTAAAGAGCACGTGGAGAACCCAGAGCTATCAGGATCTCACCTATAACAACAACTATATTCTTCCGTTGCTGTATTTATCTTATAAGCTGAAGAACGGTTCGTTGCAGCTGCTATCATCCAGCGGCACCAATTACCCCGCCATCTCAACATTGAGCGAGAACATGACGATTGTCATCCCCGGACTGATGAAGCAGGGCAACCCGAATGTAAAGGCTACGATGGAATGGGGACCGATATTCAGATACACCTATAATGATGCGATGCTCTACCTGCAAGTAGCACTTTATGGAATCTATAATGACAAGGTAATTACACCTTATTATTATTGGACCACGGTGAACGACAAGCGCAGCATAGTTTCTACCTATGAAAACGGCAGTTTCTATTGGCGTTATGGCACAGGCTATTATCTTCAGTTCAAGCCGTTCAAGAACGAGATTTTGAAACTGATGGTGGGTGGAGGTTTTGAACGGGAGGTAATCAGCAATTCCTATGGTCGCCATTGCTACTGGTGGAGTCCTTTCAAATATGGCATCTATTTCCGGAAGGGAAACTGGGGAGCATCTTACCAGGGAAATATTCCTTCGAAGATGGCAGTCCTGAACTATCGCAAGGCAGATGAGTCCAAGAGTGAATTCTCTGCTTTTTACCAGAAGGGAGCCTGGCGTTTCTCGTTCTATGGCTTGTGGATGTTTGCACCAGCCAAGTACGAGAGCCAGTCGTTCGACAATCCGATTATGAACCAGACGGAACAGCACATCATCAAGGATAATCGCCGCATGCTGATGCTGGGTGTCAGCTACAACTTCTTCTCCGGAAAGAAGAAGAACATCCGGAAGAACATCAACAACTACGATGCTGATGCTGGCGCATTCAAGTAATTCCTGTATTACATTTTATCGTCTATAGACGATGAAAACGACGACTTGTAGTTATAAAAAATATTCTGCTAAGGGTTAGGAAAATGAAAATTCGATTGTAATATAGGCAAAAGAAAAGAAATAAAGTAATGCAAATAAACAAAGAAACGATAGAACAGCTCTTCCGGCAGCATTATCTGAGGATGTACCAATTGGCCAGGGTACTTCTGAAGGATGATGCAGCCAGCAAGGATGTGGTGAGCGAAGTCTTTGCAGATGTGCTCGACGGAAAGATTCAACTGGGTCTTGATAACGAGACTATAACCAGCGATTCGCCCCTGCCTTCCACTAACGCCGGGAGCTATCTTCTGGTGTGTGTGCGCCATAAATGCCTCAACCTGTTGAGCCGACAGAAGATGAAAGACCGGGTTCATCATCTTCTGAAAGCCGATACTTCGCCTTCGATAACTCCCCTGGAAGCGACGATTGCCGAAATAGACAAGGAGACCGAAAAGTACGAGGCAATTCTGGCTTATATGAATGCTGAGCTCACGCCACAAACCCGCAAGGTACTCGATCTCCGCTTTCGGCAGAAACTGAAATATCGGGAGATTGCTACGGAATTGGGCATCAGCGAAGTGGCAGTTTATAAGCATCTGGCGCAAGGCATCAGAAAATTAAAGCAAAAGTTTAACCCTTAGCAGATTTATTATGGACAAGTTTGAAAAAATACTGGATATCATCGACCATCAGGAGAAGTATTCTGATGAGGAGATTCGTGAAATATTGCAGGATGAGGAATGCCGAAAACTCTATCAGACGATGATGGAAGTGGATTCTGCACTTGAAAGCCCCTCTCCTATTATTAATGTAGATGAGGAATGGGAGAAATTCAGCCAGAAACATCAACTTCAGGAAGAAGCAACTCATCCTATAACTTCCTGGCGTAAACTGGCAGCATCCATCGCCGGCTTTGTCTTGATTTCGGGTATTGCCTTTGCCGCAATCCATACTTACATCAAGCGCAGCCAGGAAACAACCCAGGTAACCGCAGATACTCATCCGGAAGTCATAAAATCAGATTCCGCAAAGCAGGTAGCAGCAAAGGATTCCCTGACTCATCCGAAACCAGAAAAGCCAGTCATTCACAAGACTTTCGAGAATGTGGCTTTCGAGCAGATGATTTCAGAGATTGCTTCTTATTATGATTTACAAGTGAAGTTTGAGAATAACGAGGACAAGACCCTCCGCCTCTATTACGAATGGAACAGTCATTCGAGCATCGAGAACATCGTAAAAGAACTGAACCAATTCGAGAATGTAAACATCGAATTGCAACAAAACGAGCTGATTGTAAAATAACAAATAAAAAGCAACATCATTATGAGAAGATTTTCAGCCATCATATTCCTGCTGTGCACGTTCGCCCTGGCGATGAGCGCACAGCACATCCAGCGCAACTATCACGACCGCAGCATGTCGGACGTACTCATCGACCTCGACAAGGCTTCCAAGCGCTACAAAATCAGTTTCATCTACAACGAACTGGAGGATTTCACAGTTACCCAGAACGTGAAGACTACCAATATTCCCGATGCCATCCGCAAGGTAATCGGTTTCTATCCGATGCAGATGACCGTGGGCGACAGCCTCATCACCGTGGAGTGCATACGCAAGAGCGAGCGCAAGCTGATAGGCAGACTGATAGACAATCACAATCTTCCTGTAGAATTCGCCAACATCCAGCTGCTCAACCCGAAGGATTCCTCCTTTCTCTGTGGAGGCGTGAGCAACGCCAATGGCGATTTCGTCATCCCCTGCCAGCAGAAGCAGGTCCTCATGAAGGTTTCTTTTGTAGGCTATAAGACCATTTGCAAGCTGGTACCTATTGCCCGCATCGGAAATGTGAGGATGCAGGCGAATTCATACCTGTTGAAAGGTGTGACCGTTGAAGCCGCAAGGGTTGTAGAAAAAGTAGATAGACAAATCATCTTCCCTACAAAAGAGCAGGTGAAAACGGCTTCCAATGGTTATGATCTGTTGGACAACTTGTCTTTGCCTACCATTATCGTAAATCGAGCAGAACGCAAAGTTCTGTCATTAAAGGGCGGAGATGTGCAAATACGCATCAACGATGTCAAAGCTAGCATGCAAGATGTATTGGCTTTGCAACCGGATGAAGTTACAAAGGTGGAATTCATCAATGTTCCAGGACTCAAATATGGAGACAGCAATCTGGATGCAGTCATCAACTACCAGGTCCGCCGACGTTATGCCGGTTATGTGGGTGGAGTTTCTACGATGCAAGGCACCAAGGCAGGTTTCAATAATAGCGACGGTTATTTCAAATACAATGTGAAGAAATCGGAATTCAGCATCAACTACAGTTTCTCCTATCGCTCGGTAGAGGAACGAAGCTATGAGAGTCTCGGTACTTATCATCTGCCCACAGGAGAAACTCTACATCGCAATTATTTAGGTTATGATTCTCCGTTCCTATACACCACCAATAATGTACAGTTGGGTTATAATCTTAGTGAGCCAGACAAATATACATTGAATGTACGGTTGAATTTCTACAATCACAACAGTCCTGTGAGAGGCATGAACCAGCTTTATCAGGAAAGCGGCAAGGCAAATCAATATCTGCAAAACAACAGAAAAATGCTGGAGCAGATTCCATCTCTGGACATTTATTATTCGCTCAACATGCCCCATGACCAGAACCTGGCTCTGAACCTGGTGGGTACTTACATCGGCACAGATTACCAATATCGTATGAGGGAATATACGTTCAACAAATCGCCGGATGAATCTGTAAAGAACGCTCCGCTGACCGATTACAGTTATGATGCAACTGGTAGAAAGCGCTCTCTTATTGGTGAAGGAACATACAGCAAGAACTGGAAACAGATGGCTTTATCGGTAGGTGGACAATATAATATCAGCCACACAGATAACATCTATGTGGGAAGCAGTAATGCTGATACGGAATTGAAGTACAGCAATCTCTATCTTTTCACCCAGCTACAGGGACAGCAGAAGTGGTTCAGTTATCAGGTGGGAGTTGGCGCAACCAGGTCTTCCATCCATCAGGGGGAGAACGGATACAGCAAATGGCTGTTTCGACCACAGGTAACTTTACAGGCAAAGGCTAGCGACCGTCTGAGTTTTAAATGGAGCAGCAAAATCACATCAGACATCCCAAGCCTTTCCGACTTGAGCGAGTTGCGCCAATATTCCAACAGCTTTGAGGCGCGTGACGGCAATAGCGGTCTGAAGCCATTTACCGGCTACAACAATACCTTGTCGGCTTCCTGGAACATTCCGCTGATGTCTGTGTACCTGGAGGGAAACTGGACGTATTACGACAAGCCTATAGCTACTTCTATCTTGCCCGAAAAGCGGGAGGATGGCTCTTATCTCTTTGTGAGCAAACCAGAGAATCAGAAGAGTCATGATTACAAGCACCTGCTATTGACTCCTGAAGTTCACCTCATCAAGGATCATCTGGATTTGAACCTTATGTGCGAGTATCAGAATGTCAAGACAAAGGGTTTGGATTATTCCCACGAGTTCAATTACTTCAGTTATGGAGCAGAAATTCGGTACATGACAGGCAATTGGAACATTGGCTATGGTGCCTATAAGGTGGAAAAGAGTTTTTGGGGAGAAAAGACAAACGGCGGAGAGCCAACCTCCAATCTTGCCGTAACCTACAGTTATAAGAACTGGCAGTTTGGTGTTCTCGGATTATTCGTATTCTATCCTCATGGCTGCGTGTATAAGGATGAACTTTTCAACAAGTATGTGCAGCAGAAGAACAAGGTACGCCTTGCTGACCAGGGCAACATGCTTGTCTTTACTGTCAGCTTCAACTTCAGCCATGGCCGCAGATACCATACAGGCAGCCGTAAGCTGAACAATAGCGATAGAGATAATGGTATCAGATAGAACGGCGACTTGTAGTTATAAAAAATAATCTTTCTAACTGGGAAAATATTTTTTTCCAGTTAGAAAGATGAAATTCTATTATTCAGTATTCGTTATGGAAAACCTTATAGGGGTCCATCTGCTGCATTTTTTCCTTGATTTTCTGCTCTATTCCCTCTGATGGTTCCGGAATTTCGGCACCCATTTCCTTGGCAGCAGCCTCATCCTCGGCAGCACCGGCGCACTATCACCCAGACTTCTGCGAACCTCGCTGCGCTCGCGATACGCATCAATAGAGAAAGGATTTACATCCATCACCTTACCGTAGGTCTGTTCAGCCTCCTCCATCTTTCCCTGCGCCTTCTCTACACGAGCCTTCAGCAACAGCACATCCTCGTTGCCCGGAATATGCTCATAGAGGAAAGTTGCATCGAGTTCTGCCTCGGAAAGCTGAGCCTGATCCAACAGGATGCTGCCACGAAGCAATCGGGCGGCATAGAAATCCTCACGCTTGCCTATCGCCTCAGTCAGCATCGACACGGCACGGATGGGTTCGCCCAATCCCCGGCAAGCCTTGGCATAATAGAGATAGGTCTGCAGATTCGATGTGTCCAGGTGAAGAGCCTTATCGCATACCTCCGACATGGCAGTATAGTTCTCCATCATATACGCCACATCCGCCATACGCAGCAACACCGCCACGTTGTCAGTCTGGGCTTCCGAGAGAATCTGCAACTGCTCATAGGCTTTCTGCAGATCACCCATAGAGATGTAAGCCTGCGAGAGATAGTCGCGGCATTCCAAATCTTCGGCATTCAACTGCAGAGCGTGTTCCAAAGACTTGGCTGCAAGGTCAAATTGATGCATGCGGAGAGCACGAACACCATCATATTTCACCATATCGAAGTCTTTTTCCTTCTCCTGTTTCACTTCTTCAGTAGTCTTTTGACCACCAAATAGCTTTTTCAATATGTTCATAATTCAACAGTTTATTTAGGTTTTGAATTGTTTATTGTTGAAATCGTATCAAACGACAGGGCAAAGATACAAATAAAAGCCCAAAAACGCCTGCTTTTTGGAAGAAATATTTTCTTTTTTTTGATTACGAGAAGAAGGTAACAAACTTAGACGCACGAATACCATCCACATAAACATCTGCTTGATAGGGAGTTAGAATTGTTTTTGATTTCAGCTAAAGGCATCAAAAATCTCAGTCTCAGTTGTCTCAGTTATTTTTCAAGTACCCCCTCTTTTTCTTTTATTCTTATATATCTATTATATATTTATATATAATTAATTAATAATCAATAAGTTACAAAAACAGCAAAAAGGAAAGAAAGAGAAAAATGGGAAAATGATACCCCCTTATTTTTTTACTGAGACAACTGAGACTGAGACTGCTTCCAATTAATTGGAATGCCACTTTTTTTATTAACTATCTGATAATAAGCCTTCTAGAAAAAGAGGAAGCGTTCCAGTTCCAGTTGTTCCAATTAATTTTTCAACATATCCCTCCTACCCCTATTTTTATATATATATTATATAATATGAAGAAGTAAAGAGAAAGGACAATCGAAAGATATGAACCCACTCAAAATTAATTGGAACAACTGGAACAACTGGAACGCAGCCCCTAGAAAATCCCCTTTTCTCTAGAAGGCAAGACCTATCCATTTACTTTTCACCTTAGGAACAGAAAATCATAGGAAAAACATTAAATTTCCTTAAACAAGCCGTTTTCCTGGATTATTTCAAAGTATAGTTAGAAATATTTTCGTATTTTTGCAAAGTATACTTTAAAATATTTCTGTATAGACAAGCAAATTATTAGAAATATCATCATAGACTGTAAATAAATGCAGAGGATAACGCATAAGAGAATCAGAATTTCCTGGCTGCTACTATTGGTTTACCTGCCGATGCTGCTGGTCATTACGTTTCACCATCATGGTGAAGCGCAGGGAACTCATGCTGATTTCTATTGTGCTGATTGCGCCCATCATGTTCATCACGACGGACATCTGATAGCCCTGCAGAATACCATGCACGACTGTGTGCTCTGCCAATTGCAAAGCACACCTTATCTGGCTCCATCCCTCGTGGTTTGGGTTGCCATCGCCGTGCTCCATCTCTCCCCTCGCCGTGCCTTCTGCTCTCCTTGCTTGTGCAGGGCGAAGGGGGTAAAATCTACCCGTGCTCCACCTTATTATCAGTTTTTATAAATAATTGAAAATTAACATAATAAGGCAATAAATAACATAATGGAAACAATATTGAAATCAATATTGCTGATGAGCCTATGCTCGTCGGCAACAGCCCCTGCTATGGCTATAAACGGAGCAGATAATAACAAGGAAAAGTCAAGCATTCATGATATGGAAACCAGCGATTCCATCAAGCACCAGCCTCTGACGGAATCGAGCGTGAAACTGAACGAAGTGGTGGTTACAGGATTGACTGGCAGCCAGAAGCTCAAGCAGTCGCCAGCACCCATCTCCTTCGTTTCTGCCCACCAGCTCGAAATGCAACCTTCTACCAACATCATCGACGCCATCGCTCATCAGCCAGGCGTTTCACAGATTACCACGGGAAGCGGAATCTCAAAGCCCGTGATACGTGGATTGGGATTTAACCGTGTGGTCGTAGTGAATGATGGAGTCAGACAGGAAGGACAGCAATGGGGCGATGAGCACGGAATAGAAATCGACCCGGCTTCGGTTCATTCCGTAGAGATCCTGAAAGGTCCTGCAAGTCTCATGTATGGCTCGGACGCGATGGCTGGCGTCCTTATCTTCCATTCCGCTCCTACCCTTGCCAAGGGCGACATGAGAGCAAATTTCTCAACGGGTTATCAAACCAACAACGGACTTTTTGATTATTCGCTCAACTTTGCCGGCAACCAGGGCGGATTTGTATGGAACACCCGCTACAGCGGAAAGATGGCGCATGCCTACAAGAATAAATACGATGGTTATGTATTCGGTTCATCACTCAGAGAGCAGGCATTCTCGCAGCTTCTAGGCTGGAACTACCGCCAGGGGCATTCGCATCTCACACTCGATTATTATCATCTCACTCCAGGCATCGTAGAGGGAGAAAGAGATGAGAAAACGGGCGAACTGGAAATTCCGGAAGGCTACGATGCCAAGAGTTACGGCAAGCCGATGCCTTATCAGCAGATTCATCATTACAAGGCTGTACTTGATAATTCCTGGTTCCTGGGCGACGGCAATCTGAAGTTCCTCCTGGGTTATCAGCAGAACCGCCGTCAGGAGTTTGAGGAGGAAGAGAATCCGAAGGAATGCGGACTCGATTTCATGCTCCATACCATGAATTACGACCTGCATTATCTCTCGCCGGAAATGAATGGATGGAAGTTCTCTACGGGCATCAATGGCATGTGGCAGCAGTCGATTAATAAAGGTTCTGAATTTCTGATTCCAGCCTATCATCTCTTCGATTATGGTGTATTTGCCACGGTGAGCAAGGAGATAGGCAAACTGAACCTGAGCGGCGGCATCAGATACGATCATCGCCATCTGCACAGCGAGGCGGATTCTTTCCGCTTCCAGGCCTTTAAGCGCAGCTTTGAAGGAGTAACCGGAAGCATCGGATTGGCTTATGAAATCCTGCCTGATTTCAATCTGAAGCTGAACCTGGCAAGAGGATTCCGTGCTCCAAACATCAGCGAATTATCATCGAATGGTGTGCACGAGGGAACCCAGCGATACGAATTGGGAAATACCAGTCTGAAGCCTGAGAACAGCTGGCAATTCGACCTTGGTCTGGATTATTCTTCGCCTATTATTTCGGCAGAGCTCTCGCTGTTTGCCAATCGCATCAACCATTACATCTATAGCGAGAAGTTGGCAGATGAGAACAATCAGCCTGTCCTCATCGACGACACGCCAGCCTATCAGTTTACTTCGGGCGACGCCCGCATTCTGGGTGGTGAGGCGAGCATAGACATCCACCCTGTGGAGCATCTGCATATCGGCAACACCTTCTCGTATGTCAACTCGGTTCAGTTGCATCAGCCATCCGAATCAAAGTATCTGCCATTCACCCCAGCCCCTCGCTGGGTTTCGGATGTAAGGTATGAGTTTGTCTGCGACGGCAAGACTTTCGACCATCTCTTCGTAAAGCTACAGATGGATTGCAATCTCCGCCAGAACCATTATTTCGCAGCCAACGATACGGAGACCGCTACGCCATCGTACACCTTATTAAATATGTATGCCGGTACCGACGTGAAGCTCCATGGCAAGCGCCTTCTCTCGCTCTATCTTTCGGGCGAGAACCTTACCAACCGTGCTTACCAGAACCACCTGAGCCGTCTGAAGTATCTTGACGTAAACCAGGTTACAGGCAGAAGAGGCGTTTACAATATGGGCCGCAACTTCAGCATAAAGATAGTGGTTCCGATAGAGCTGTAACTCCCCTTTTGGAATAAGTAATTCCCCTTTTAGGATAAGTAATTCCTCATCAGGAATCAGAATTTTGAATAAACAAGTGCCGATAAAGATGCCAAAAGCTGCCGGAAAAGCAACTTTTGGCGCCATTATCGGCATTTTTTTCGTCTAATTATTAGACAAACATTACTACTTTTCTATGATATTTCGTAACTTTGCACCATGATTAAGAAACAAGGAACAATATTGATTGTTGATGACAACCGCAACATTCTTACTACGGTGAGGATGCTGCTGGAACCCATAT
>ERZ773147.3940-NODE-3940-length-10795-cov-7.471415_pt1 | contig 10795 bp, 9 predicted proteins | sample MGYA00580851_ERZ773147 | MGnify/ENA primary metagenome ERZ773147 (study PRJEB29015, sample SAMEA2737818) | human gut metagenome | biome: human gut; feature: human-associated habitat; material: faeces | place: China | collected 2012 ... | reverse complement strand
GTCAGCGCAAGGAAGTTCATGGCTTTCTGACCCGCATGAGCACCAAGAACGGCCGTAAGGTCATCAATGCTCGCCGTGCAAAGGGCCGCAAGAGCCTGACTGTCTGATCTCTGCCTTGCAGGTGAGATCCGGCGCAGAAATGAATATGCGCACAAAAGACCGCTGATATCCCATTGGCGGTCTTATTTTTTTACCCGTCAAAAGTTTTTTCGTAAAAATGCCCGGATGGGCTTTTAAACTGCAAAAATTTTTGATATACTGGCTAAAGAGTGCACCTATGTGCACCCGGACGAAAGGAGGTGCCGATGTTATGCGTTATCGTCCGATCCGCCGCAACAGCGAGTTTGGCCGTGTGTACGCCCGCGGCAAGTCCTATGTGAACCCGGCACTGGTACTGTATGTGCTCAAGACCCGGGGCCGCAACACCCGGGTGGGTCTGACCGCCACCAAAAAGATCGGCCACGCCGTGCAGCGCAACCGCGCCCGCCGCGTGATGAAAGCTGCGATTGACGAGCATCTGGATTACAATATCGGCGGCTACGATCTGATCTTCGTGGCCCGGGGCATGACCCCCAAACTGAAAAGCTGGCAGCTGAGCAGCGTTGTGGCAAAGCTGTTTGCCCAGGCCGGTCTGCCGGATAAGGCAAAGCGCCCGGACGCAAAGCCGCCCGCCACCGTGCCCCCTGCCCGCAAACAAAAGCCGGAGTCCCGCGTGTGAACCGGCTGCAAATGCTCTGCCGCAGGGCATTGTGCGTGCCCATCCGCATCTACCAGTATACCCTCAGCCCATGGATCGGCCGCAGCTGCCGGTTTTCGCCCAGCTGCAGCAACTACACCATGCAGGCCATCCTGACCCACGGCTGTGTAAAAGGCATTTTGCTGGGCGCATGGCGCATTGCGCGGTGCAATCCGCTGGGCAAGTGGGGCTACGACCCCGTGCCGCCGCCCGGCCGCTGGCAAAGCCCTGCCCGCAATTTACAGCCTGCAAAGCTGTTTGAAAAGCGGCATAGGGGATAAAGTTTTCGCTTCTTGTGACGCGCTGCACTGTGGGTGGCGTGTCCTACGATAAAAAAATAATGCGTCCCGGGCCACAGCCGGGGCAGAATGGACAAAGGTATGAACTTCTTTTACATCCTGAGCGGTCCTCTCGGCTATGTCATGGAGTGGATCTACAAGCTGCTGCCGAACTACGGCTGGGACATCATCCTCTTCACCCTGCTCATCAACATCGTCAAGATCCCCCTGCAGACCAGCCAGCAGAAGAGCATGGCGAAAATGTCTGCTTTCCAGCCCATGATCGCGGAGATCCAGACCAAGTACAAGAATAAGCCCGAAAAGCAGCAGGAAGAGCTGATGAAGCTGCAGCAGGACTTTGGCTATAAGCCCACGGCCGGCTGCATGCCCATGCTGCTGAATTTCCTTGTCATGTTCGGTGTTATCGGCGTGGTGTATAACCCGCTGGAGCGTATTTTCCACATCAGCGCCGCTGCACTGGCCAGCGCAGGCGAGGCACTGACCGCCGCCGGTATCTCCTTTACCGCCATCACCCGCGATACCAACATCATCGCCGAGGTGGTTGCCGGCAACAGCGGCGTGCTGGGCTGCTTTACCGCACAGCAGATCGCTACCATCACCGAGTTCAGCCAGCACATGAACTTCTTTGGCATCGACCTGACCCGCATCCCGAAGCTGGGGCTTTCTCTGGATATCGTGCTGCCGCTGCTGTCGGTCATTACCATGTTCCTGTCCACCCACATCAGTATGAAGGCCTCCGGCCAGCAGATGCAGGGCAGCATGAAGCTGACCATGTATATGATGCCGCTGATGTACCTGTTCTTCTGCTTTACCTACCCGCTGGCATTCTCTCTGTACTACGTCATTTCCAACATCGTCATGACCGCACAGACCCAGGTCATGCGCAAGTTCTACGACCCCGAGAAGATGCGCAAGGAAGTGGAAGCGGAGATCGCCGCCAAGCGCAAGCAGGAAAAGCGCGGTGTGAAGAACACCACCATCACGGTGACCGACCCCAAGACCGGCAAGAGCGTGGAAAAGAACCTTTCCGCCAGCGAGATGAACAAGCGCCGGCTGGAGTATGCCCGTCAGCTGGACGCCGAGCGCTACAAGGACGAGCGCACCGTGCCGCTGAGCGAGCTTGACAAGCAGGATAAACAGTAACAAGGGAGGTAAACGGTTATGATCCGTACACAGGAATCCACCGGCAAGACGGTGGACGAAGCCTTTGCCAAGGCCTGCGCCCTGCTGGGTGTTCAGGCTGAGGATGAGAATGTCAGCCGTGAAGTGCTGGAATATCCCCAGAAGACTGGTTTTCTGGGTTTAAAGATCACCCCCGCCAAGGTGCGCGTGAGCGTGGAACTGCCGGATGCCCCCGCCGCTGTGCCCGCAAAGCCGGTAGAGCCGGTGGCAGAGCAGCCTGTTGAGACTGCCGCCCCCGTGCAGGAGACTGCCCCCGTGGCAGAGGAAGTTCCCGCTGCTGTGGCAGAGCCTGCCGCTCCCGCCGCAGAGCAGCCCCCCGCTGCCCAGCAGCCCGCCGAAGCTGCCGAGGAGGCAGAAGAGGTGGAAGAGCCCATCGTCATCGACGAGAACGCCAAGGTGAAGGCCGCCGTGGACTATCTGCGGGAGGTCATCACCCTGATGGGCGTGGAGAACGTGACCTTCAGCGCCGTGCAGAAGGGCGAAGCCACCATCATCCGTCTGGACGGTGAAAAGCTGGGTGCCCTCATCGGCCGCCGTGGCGAGACCATGGAGAGCCTGTCCTATCTGGCAAGCCTTGTGGCAAACCGTCTGGAGGGCGATTACATCAAGCTGGGTCTGGACGTTGCAGGTTACCGCGACAAGCGCGAGAGCGACCTGACTGCACTGGCACAGCGCATCGGCGCCAAGGTGCGCAAGACCGGCCGCAGCTTTGCCATGGAGCCCATGAACCCCTACGAGCGCCGCATCATCCACTCTGCCATCAGCAAGATGGAGGGCGTGCGCAGCGAGAGCAAGGGCGAAGGCCGTGACCGCCGTGTGGTCATCTACTCCACCGCACCCGATGCACAGACCGAGAACACCTATGGCGAGCGCCGTCCCCGCGGCGGACGCGGCAATGGCCGTCGTCCCGGCGGCAGCCGCAATGGCGGCTATCGCGGCGGGAACCGTTCTGAGCATGGCGACCACAATGGAAACCGTGGCGGTTACCGTGGCAGCCGCAATGGTGCACCCCGCGGCCCGCGGCCTTCCGGCGTGCCGGAGCGCACCTATGCACCCCGTGATGCAGAGAATGCAGCACCGGTAGCACCCAAGCGCACCGAGCGCGTGGACGATTTTGCCGATTTCAGCTTTGGCAAGATCGAGCTGTAATGCGGAATTACTTTTGAAATCAGGGTCTCCGGAAAATCTGCGGATTTTCCGGAGACCTTTTTTCACGCAAAAAGGATTTTACCAAAAACTGACGCCAAGGTGGTTCCGGGTCGGGCAGCTGTTGCGGTATACTGAGCATAAAAAGTCATTCTTCTCAAAATTTGGAGAAACTGCCTGTTTTTTGCCGAAATCTTTCTCTCAAATGGCAATTGTAAAACAATTGGTCAAGGATTTATACTGTAGTCAGGAGCGTTCTGTTCGTGAAGAACAGACAGAATGATGAAAAGAGAGGTAATCGACTATGTCTCAGAGCAAGATTTCCCGCCGCAGCTTCCTGCGTGGTGCAGGGGCATCCGCGACCATCGCAGCCGCCAGCTGCATGGCACCCTCTGCAGCCGCCTGTGACATCAAGTCCCTGTGGAGCATGGATCTGCAGATCCTTGCCACCAGCGACACCCACGGCAAGTTCGACCCCTGGGATTACGCCGCCAACAAGGCAGATGCTTCCGGCAGCGTGGCCCAGCAAGCGACCGCCATCAAGCAGTGCCGCACCCGGAACACGCTGGTGGTGGATGCAGGCGATACCATTCAGGCCAACTCCGCAGAGCTGTTCCTGAACGATGACCTGCATCCCATGATCGCTGCCATGAATGCCATCGGCTATGATATCTGGACCACCGGCAACCATGAGTACAACTACGGCATGGATGTGCTGAAAAAGGTCATGGGACAGCAGAAGGCCAAGGTGCTCACCGGCAACGTTTACGCACCGGACGGCACCCCGCTGGCCGACGGCTACACCATCATCAAAAAGGGCACCGTCAAGATCGGCGTCATTGGCATGGTCACCCCCAACATCATCCGCTGGGATGCCAAGAATCTGGAGGGCTGGAAGGTCACCAACCCTGTGGACGAGAGCCGCAGGATCATCGATAAGATCAAGGATCAGGTGGATGTGCTGATCGGCGTCATGCACATGGATACCGAGAACGAGTACGGCGTCTATGGCTCCGGCGTCACCGATCTGGCAAATGCCTGCCCCGAGTTCGACGTCATCGTGGGCGGCCACGGCCACAGGAGCATCCCCAACATGATGATCAACAACGTGCTGGTGGTGGAGAACAAGAACGCCGGTGCCACCCTGTCCGAGATCCACGTCTATCTGGAGCGCCAGCTGGACGGCAAGTGGAAGGTCGTGAACCGCACCTCGGAGAACCTGCAGATCAAGGAGTACGAACCCGATCCGGAGCTGACCGCTCTGCTGGCTCCCTACGACACCCGCGCCAAGGAAGACGCTGTTACCCCCATCGGCGAGCTGAAGGGCGGCGATCTGGCCCCCGAAAACGAGATCGACTGCCTGCCGCAGGCCATGGTGCAGGACACCGCTCTGCTGGACTTCATCAACGAAGTGCAGATGTACTACACCGGTGCGCAGGTCTCCGCAACGGCCCTGACCTCCATGACCTCCCAGATGCGCGCAGGCACCATCCGCAAGTGCGATATGGCCAGCATCTACACCTACCAGAACACCCTGTACAAGCTGCAGATGACCGGCGAGCAGCTGCGCCGCTTTATGGAGTGGTCCGCAGCCTTCTTCAAGACATGGAAGCCGGATGAAGTGACCATCGCCTTTGACCCCTCGGTGCGCTACTACCTGTACGATGCTTTTGAGGGCGTCAACTACGAGCTGGACGTCTCCAAGGAGCCGGGCCACCGCATCAAGAACCTCAAGTGGCCGAACGGCAAGGCCGTGAAGGACACCGACACCTTTGTTGTGGCAGTGAACAACTACCGTGCCACCACCCAGCTGCTGACGGCTGCGGACATCTTCCTGCCCGGTGAGGATCTGCCCAAGCTGCTGGAGATCGATGTGCGCGGCGATGTGGGCGGCATCCGCGAGCTGCTGGGCGAGTACATCCGCACCGTGAAGGGCGGCACCATCGAGCCGCACGTGAACAACAACTGGAAGATCGTGGGCAACAACTGGAAGGCCGCCGATCACCAGAAGGCTGTGCAGCTGCTGCGCGAAGGCAAGCTGGCCCTGAATGAGAATGCCGATGCACGCACGCTGCCCGGCAAGGCCATCACCACGGCAGAGATCGCCAAGTTCTAAAAATCAGTTTCCTGTAAAAAGGGGCTTTCCGTGTTGGGACGGAAAGTCCCTTTTTTGTGTGAGAAACGGGCGGATTTTCAACCGTTTCCCGGGAATTGGTTGAAAAAACAGTACCATTCCGCAGCATTTCGTGGTACAATGAAACTGTATTGGTCTCGCTGCTGTGGGCAGATGGGAGCAAGCGGCCAGATCGGGCGCGGAAAGGAAGCCAGAAAAAACCATGCAGGAAGCGACCATTGCAGCAATTGCAACAGCACCGGGTGCGGGCGGCATTGCCGTGGTGCGCCTGTCCGGCGCAGAGAGTTATACCGTGGCTGCCCGGGTGTTCCACCCGGCAAACCCGGCAAAAAAAGTGGAAGAGGCCAAGGGCTACACCGCGCTGTTCGGGCATTTCGTGGACAGGGAAGAAGCCTTTGACGAGGGCGTTGCCCTGTTTTTCCGCGCGCCTCACAGCTATACCGGCGAGGATGTGGTGGAGCTTTCCTGCCACGGCGGAAATGCGGTGGCGCGGCGGCTGGTGGAAGCCTGTCTTGCAGCAGGCGCACAGCCTGCCGCCCCCGGCGAGTACACCCGCCGCGCCTTTTTGAACGGCAAGCTGGGTCTGACCCAGGCCGAAGCGGTCATGGACCTGATCTCGGCAGACGGGCGGCAGGGGGCAGCGCTGGCAAATGCCGCGCTGGGCGGTGCGTTGGCGAAAAAGATCAACGCCCAGAAAGCCCAGCTGACCGCCCTGCAGGCGCATCTTGCCGCTTGGGTGGACTTCCCGGAGGAGGATGTGCCGGAGCTGGACCCCTCCCATCTGCGCACCGTGCTGGGCGCGGTGCAGCAAGAGCTGGACGGCCTGATCCGCAGCTACGATGCCGGTGCGGTGCTGCGCGAGGGCGTGGACTGCGCCATCGTGGGACGCCCCAACGCGGGCAAGTCTACCTTGCTCAATCTGCTGGCAGGCTTCGACCGTGCCATCGTCACCCCGGTGGCGGGCACCACCCGCGATGTGGTGGAGCAAGCGGTGCAGCTGGGAGATATCCGGCTGAACCTTTTTGACACCGCCGGTCTGCGGGAGACAGAGGACGCCATTGAAGCAGAGGGCATCCGTCGCAGCTGGAAAAAGCTGGAAGAAGCCGGGCTGATCCTTGCCGTCTTTGACGGCTCTGAGCCGCCCAGCCGGGAGGACTTGGCGCTGGCGCAGCGCTGCGCCGGTCGCCCCGCCATTGCCCTTGTGAACAAAGAGGACAAGCCCACTCAGTTCGATGCGGAACTTATTGCCCCCTATTTTGCCATGGTGCTGCCGGTCTGCTGCCGGGAAGAGGGGAGCCGCAAGGTCATCGCCGCTGCGGTGGCGCGGCTGCTGGGCACAGGCAGCATCGACCCCCACGCCGCTAGCCTGTCCGGGCAGCGGCAGCTTTCTGCTGCCCTCCGCGCCCGGGACGCCGTAGCCGGGGCACTGGATGCCGCCGCCGGCGGCTTTGGACTGGACGCCGTTTCGGTCTGCGTGGATGACGCACTGGATGCCCTCTGCGACCTGACCGGCGAAAACGCCTCGGAAGCCGTCATCGAACAGGTGTTCGAGCGGTTCTGTGTGGGAAAATAAATTCAAATCATTGATTAGAGGAAACCCGAAAGTATATGAACCACTTAGGAGATTATGATGTCATCGTCATTGGCGCAGGTCATGCGGGCATCGAAGCCGCCCATGCAGCTGCTGTGCTGGGCGCAAAAACGGCCGTCTTTACCATGAGTCTGGACGCCATCGGCAATATGCCCTGTAACCCCAGCATTGGCGGCACTGCCAAGGGCACGCTGGTGCGGGAGGTGGACGCGCTGGGCGGCGTGATGGGTCTGGCGGCAGACGCCACCTATCTGCAAAGCCGGATGCTGAACAAGGGCAAGGGACCTGCCGTGCACGCACTGCGGGTGCAGACCGACCGCCGCCGCTACAACGAATACATGAAGCACGCGCTGGAACAGACCCCGGGTCTGGCCATCCATCAGGCCGAGGTGGTGGCGCTGGAAGTGGAAAACGGCCATGTGAAGGGCGTTGTCACCCAGCTGCACGGCGAATACACCGCAAAGTGCGTGGTGCTTGCCACCGGCACGAACCTCGGCGGCAAAATTTTTGTGGGCGATGCGTGGTATGCGTCCGGCCCGGACGGCATGCACGCCGCCAACGCCCTGACCGACAGCCTGAAAGCTGTCGGTCTGCCGCTGCGCCGGTTCAAGACCGGCACCCCCGCCCGGGTGCACCGCCGCAGCATTGATTTTTCCAAGCTGGAATGCCAGCCCGGCGACCCGGACAGCGAATTGCAGCCCTTCAGCTTTTTGACCGATGCACCCATGCACAACAAGGTGGAATGCTGGATCGCCTACACGAACCCTGAGACCCACAAGATCATTCTGGACAATATCCAGCGCAGCCCGCTGTACGGTGGCATGATCGAGGGTGTCGGCCCGCGCTACTGCCCCTCCATCGAGGACAAGGTGGTGCGCTTCTCCGGCAAGGATCGTCACCCGCTGTTCGTGGAGCCCTGCGGCGAGAACACCGAGGAGATGTATTTGCAGGGTGCCTCCAGCAGCCTGCCGGAGGATGTGCAGAACGCCTTTTACCACAGCATCAAAGGCTTTGAGCATCTGGAGATCATGCGCCCCGCCTACGCCATCGAGTATGACTGCGTAGACCCCACCAGTCTGGAAGCCACGCTGGAAAGCAAGGTAGTGCGGGGTCTGTACGGGGCAGGGCAGTTCAACGGCACCTCCGGCTACGAGGAAGCCGCCGCGCAGGGTCTGCTGGCGGGTCTGAATGCCGCCCGCAACGCGCTGGGCAAGGAGCAGCTGGTGCTGCCCCGGCACACCAGCTATCTGGGCACGCTGGTGGACGACCTTGTCACCAAGGGCGTCATGGACCCCTACCGCATGATGACCAGCCGCAGCGAGTACCGGCTGACCCTGCGGCAGGACAACGCCGACCAGCGCCTGACCCCCATCGGCAGGGAATACGGCCTTGTGCAGGATGACCGCTGGGCAAAGTACCAGCACACCCAGCAGATTTTGGAAGCCGAGCGCCGCCGCCTGCACGAAGCGCATCTGCGCACCGCAGACCTGCGCGCCGCCATGGAAGCCGCCGGTCTTGCCCCCGCCGCCGAGGGCGGCATTGCCGAGGAGCTGCTGCGCCGTCCCGAGATCAGCTACCCGCTGGTGGCGGGCATCATCGGCTGGGGAGAGGAGATCACCCCCATGCTGGCGGAGCGACTGGAGACCGAGATCAAGTACGCCGGTTACATCGCCCGACAGGACCGGATGATCCGGGAGGTGGCACGCCACGAAAAGACCCTCATCCCGGAGGATTTCGAGTATGCCGCCCTCACCGGCCTGACGCTGGAAGCCCGGGAAAAGCTTGCCCGCATCCGTCCCCGCAATCTGGGGCAGGCGGGGCGCATCCCCGGCGTTTCGCCCTCTGATGTGGCGCAGCTGAGCATCGCACTGGCAGGGAAACAACAAAAATAATACGAATTTGCGATAAAATAAACGATTGCGCTACCCCAACCACCTGACAGAAAGGAAAACACTATGATCGACAAACAGCGGTTGGAGGAAAAGTGTTCCACATGGAACATTGCCCTCACCGGCACCCAGCTGGATCAGCTGGATGCCTTTGCCCAGATCCTTGTAGACTACAACCAGAAGGTCAACCTGACCGCCATTACCGACCCGGAGGGCATCGAGGACAAGCATTTCCTCGACAGCCTGCTGTTTGCCAGCCAGCCGGAGGTTGCCGGGCGTATGGTGGACGTAGGTGCCGGGGCAGGCTTTCCGGGCATCGTGACCAAGATCTTCAAGCCGGAGCTGGAACTGACCCTGATGGAGCCCACCGGCAAGCGGGTGGATTTTTTGAAGTACGCCTGCGCCCAGCTGGGGCTGACCGGGGTGGAGTTTGCCAAGGAGCGCGCCGAGGAAGCCGCCCGCAAGGTGTGGCGGGAGCAGTTTGATCTGGCTTCTGCCCGCGCCGTGGCAGCCCTGCCCATGCTGGCAGAATACTGCCTGCCGCTGGTGAAGGTGGGCGGCAACTTCCTTGCCATGAAGGGTGCATCCGGGGAAGAGGAGCTGACCGCCGCCCGGGGCGCTATCAAAAAGCTGGGCGGCGAGTACCGCGAGACCCGCACTTTGCACCTGCCCGGCGGCGACACCCGCACGCTGATTTTGTGCAAAAAGATTTCGCAAACTCCGACAGCATACCCCAGAAACGGCGGTAAAATTGCAAAAAGCCCGCTGAAATAACGCATAACCTGACGCAACCTGTAAGACCCTGCCGAACGAAATTTCTGGCGGGGTCTTTCTTTGTGTGCTACACTGAAGCTGAACAGGTTTTCCACGATTTCCCGGAGAAATGTGGAAAAACCAACCGTTTATTTCGCAAGAAAGGGGCAGCATCATGTTTGAACGCAAGAAACCGTCCGGGAAATTACTCTCTCTGCCCATCGACCAGATCCACCCGTCGCCCTTTCAGGCGCGGAAAAGCTTTGACGAGCAGGAGCTGACGGCGCTGGCGCAGAGCATCCGGGAGAACGGTCTGCTCCAGCCGGTCACGGTGCGCAAAGCGGCAGAGGGCTACGAGCTGGTGGCAGGGGAGCGGCGGCTGCGCGCCTGCCAGCTGGCAAAGATGACCACCATCCCCGCCATCCTGTGCAGCTACGCCGACGACCGCACCGCTGCGCTGGGTCTGCTGGAAAACATCCAGCGCGCCGACCTGAACCCCTTTGAACAGGCGCAGGGGCTGCGGGATGTGATGGTGCTGTGGGACTGCACCCAAGCGGAAGCCGCCAAGCGTCTGGGCATGGCGCAGCCCACCTTTGCCAACAAGCTGCGGCTGTTGCAGCTGACGGCAGACCAGCGGCAGTTCGTGCTGGACAACAACCTCACCGAGCGCCATGCCCGCGCGGTGCTGCGCCTGCCGGAGAACCGCCGCAGCGAGGCGCTCATCACCATTGCCAAGCGCCGCCTGAACGCCCGTCAGACCGACAGCTACATCGAGCAGCTGCTGAACAGCCCGCCCAAGGCCGGGCACCGCATCTCCATGGTGCGGGACGTGCGCATCTTTGTCAATACCATCGACCACGCCATCCGGCTGATGACCGACAACGGCGTGCCCGCCACCGCCCACCGGGAAGAGAAGGACGGCTACATCGAGTACACCGTGCGCATCCCCACCGCCGCCGCAGAAAAGTAAAGTGTTCCATGTGGAACAGGGGAGAGGGGAAGAGGATATAGCCGAGGGATGTTCTCTTTTGACACCAAAAGAGAACCAGAAAAGTGCCAGCGATT
>ERZ773147.3937-NODE-3937-length-10799-cov-3.279970_pt1 | contig 10799 bp, 9 predicted proteins | sample MGYA00580851_ERZ773147 | MGnify/ENA primary metagenome ERZ773147 (study PRJEB29015, sample SAMEA2737818) | human gut metagenome | biome: human gut; feature: human-associated habitat; material: faeces | place: China | collected 2012 ... | reverse complement strand
CCAGCCCCTGACCGGCATCACCAGTGAAAAGCACGATGGTTTTGTCAGCCCCCAGCCGGACGGCACCGCCATCATGGAGTTTTCCGGCAAGGAGCTCATCAAAGGCGAACCAGATGCTTCCTCCTTCCCTTCCGGCGGCCTGCGCGCCACCTGTGAAGCCCGCGGCTACACCGCATGGGACCCCACCAGCTATGCTTTTGTAAAAGATGACGTGCTGTGCATCCCCACTGCATTCTGCTCTTACACCGGCGAAGCACTGGATAAAAAGACCCCGCTGCTGCGTTCCATGCAGGCCATCAGCGACCAGGCCTGCAAGGTACTGCACCTGTTCGGCAAGGATGTTGAGCGCGTTGCCACCACCGTTGGCCCGGAGCAGGAGTACTTCCTGATCCGCAAAGAGGATTACAACAAGCGCCTGGACCTGGTTCTGACCGGCCGCACCCTGTTTGGCTCTGCACCGTCCAAGGGCCAGGAACTGGAAGAGCACTACTTTGGTGTGATCCGCCCCATTGTCTCCGACTTTATGAAGGATCTGGACACCGAGCTGTGGAAGCTGGGCATCCCCGCAAAGACCAAGCACAACGAAGTTGCCCCCTGCCAGCATGAGCTCGCCCCCATTTACGATACCACCAACGTTGCCATCGACCACAACCTTCTGACCATGGAAATGATGAAGAAGATTGCCGATAAGCACGGCCTGGTCTGCCTGCAGCACGAAAAGCCGTTCGAGGGCGTTAACGGTTCCGGCAAGCACAACAACTGGTCCATCAGCACCAAGAGCGAAAACCTGCTGGATCCCGGCGATACCCCGATGGAAAATCTGCAGTTTATGGTCTTCCTGACCGCCGTTATCAAGGCAGTCGATGAATACGCTGACCTGCTGCGTACCTCTGTTGCCACCCCCGGCAATGACCACCGCTTGGGCGCTAACGAGGCACCCCCGGCCATCATCTCCATCTTTGTCGGCGAAGAGCTGGAAGCTGTTATCGATGCTGTCTGCACCGACAGCCCCTATGCCGGCCCTGTTAAGATGAAGATGGACCTTGGCGTTGATGTTCTGCCCAAGTTCAGCAAGGACACCACCGACCGTAACCGTACTTCTCCGTTCGCCTTTACCGGCAACAAGTTCGAGTTTCGTATGCCCGGTTCCGCTGAGAACCTGAGCGATGCCAACACCATCCTGAACACTGCTGTTGCCAAAGAGCTGAAGCAGTTTGTTGCCGATGTGGAGGGCGCTGCTGACTTTGAGTGCGCTGCCGCCGCCTGGGTCAAGAAGACCCTGAACGACCACCGCCGTGTGATCTTCAACGGCAACGGTTATTCCGAAGCCTGGGAAGCTGAGGCTGCCCGCCGTGGCCTGCCCAACCGCAAGTGCACCCCCGATGCCATGGTCGCCCTGAAGGAAGAGAAGAACATCTCCCTGATGGAAGAGTTCGGCGTTCTGACCAAGACCGAAATGCTGAGCCGTTACGAAGTTGAGATGGAGCACTACTCCAAGATTATCAACATCGAAGCCCGCACCATGCTCAAGATCGCATCCAAGCAGCTGATTCCTGCCGCCACCAGCTATATGGGCGAAGTTGCCAGCACCGCCGCAGCCAAGACCGCTGCTGTGGAAGGCATCTCCACCAAGTCCGAAGCAAAGCTGTTGACTGCACTTTCCAAATACACTGACGAGATGTCTGATGCAACCGACGCTCTGAAGGCTGTGACCGATAAGGTCAGCGCCCTGGACGATGAGACCGCTAAGGCTCATGCTTTCCATGATGAGGTTCTGCCCGCCATGGATACCCTGCGCGCCGCCGCTGACGCTGCTGAAGAGCTTGTCGATGAGGATTACTGGCCGCTGCCGTGCTACAGCCGTATGTTGTTTTACACTGAGTAAGCAGTGACCCAAAAAGCCCCCGGCAGCAAGGGTTTGTGCTTTGCACAAAATGCCGGGCACGGCTTTTTAACACGCCATTCTCCTTTTCCTATTTCTTACACCAGCTCGAAAGGCCCGCCGCGAGGTGGGCCTTTCGAGTTTAGGTAGGAGTCAGTTGAAAGTGAGGAGTTAGGAGTTTATTGGGTTCAATGCTGAATAAACTCCCGGCACTCGTCCCGCCCTATCGACCATACCGGAACTTTGCTCCATATGCTATAATGGGATTAACCAAAAGGCAACGGGCGCACAATGTGCGCCCCTACGGAATTTCTAATTGCTAATTCCTAATTGCATCAACTCCTCACTCCTACCTCCTAACTTCTCCCCCCTCTCTGCCAAATCTGCAGCCTAAATTTGGAGGATTCCACCATGAAGCATACTGCACAGGATATCCTGAACTATGTCGAAGATAACGACGTAAAATTTGTACGTCTGGCGTTCTGCGATATTTTCGGCAATCAAAAAAACATCTCTGTCTTTGCCGGGGACCTTCCCTATGCCTTCGAGCAGGGTGTCTGCTTTGACGGCAGCTCCATTGCCGGGTTTATGAACACTGAGGAGAGCGACCTTGTGCTTTGGCCGGACCCGGACACGATGACCATTCTGCCCTGGCGCCCCACCGAGGGCCGTGTAATGCGCATGTACTGCGATATCACCCTGCCCAATGGCCGCCCCTTCGCCGGCAACAGCCGCGGGTACCTGCAATCGGTGGTCAAGCGCGCCAAGGCCATGGGCCTGCGCTGCGATGTGGGCTGCGAATGTGAGTTCTATCTATTCCAGACCGACGAGCACGGCAACCCCACCCGCATCCCGATGGACCACGGCGGCTACTTTGACATTGCCCCTCTGGACAAGGCCGAGAACATCCGCCGCGAGATCTGCTTTGCCATGGAGGATATGGGCCTGCGCCCCCAGCACAGCCACCACGAAAGCGGCTTTGGCCAGAACGAAGTGGACTTTATGTATTCCACCGCGCTCAAATCGGCCGATAACCTGAACACCTTCAAAAGCACCGTCAAAGCTATTGCGGACCGCAACGGCCTGTTTGCCAGCTTTATGCCCAAGCCCATGCAGGATCAGGCCGGCAGCGGCATGCATGTGAATGTTTCCATCCACCGGGATGGCAAAAACCTGTTCCAGGGCGATATTGCCCCCGACAGCGAGGCCGGACATTTTATTGCCGGTATTCTGGCGCACGCACGGGAGCTGACCTGCTTCTGCAACCCGATTCCCAACTCTTACACACGGTTTGGCAGCTGCGAAGCCCCCAAGTATGTCAGCTGGAGCCGCCAGAACCGCAGCCAGCTGGTGCGCCTGCCTTCCGCCACCGGCGAATTCTGCCGCCTGGAGCTGCGCAGCCCCGATCCCTCCTGCAACCCATATCTGGTCATTGGCCTGATTCTGGCCGCCGGGCTCGACGGCATTGAAAAAAAGATGCCGCTGCCCGCTCCGGTCAACCGCAATCTGTTCCACAAGAGTGCCGCCGAAGGGCTGGAAAGCCTGCCCGAAAGTCTGCGCGAAGCCATCACCATTGCCGCACAGAGTGACTTTATCGCCAAAGAGCTGCCTGTGCCGCTGATGAACAAATACTTTGAATACCAGACCCAGTTGTGCCATGGTTACGAAAGTGCCCCCGACCCCCAGGCATGGGAGCGTGAAAACTGCTTTTTGAAGATTTGATGTTTCCCAAAGCAGGGCAGATTTTGTAATTTAACAGATGGGCGGTGATGTGTTTGTGCCTTCAGCTTTGATTGCCTCTGCGGGGAACAACGCAAATGAATACCTGGCAAAGCATGTAGCGGAGCTGGGTTACCTGCGCCCCACCATTGTGGCCAGCGGCGGCGAAGCCCGCCGCCGCATGGGGGATATTGATTTCGAGGTCGTGATCATCAACACCCCCCTGCCGGACGAGTTTGGCCACGAACTTTCGACCTATGCGGTAGAAAAATCAAACGCCGGTGTCATTCTGCTTGCCAAGGCGGGCACCGCAGACCAGATTTCCGATAAATTGCAGCAGCACGGTGTGTTGGTGTTGGCAAAGCCCTTTACTGGGGTGCAGTTCCGCCAGGCCGTTCAGATGGCCGCCGCCTGCTGCCGCCGCCTGGATTATCTGCGACAGGAAAACGCCAAACTGCGGGATAAGATTGCCCAGATCCGGCTGGTGGACCGTGCCAAGTGCTATCTGATCGAGCACAAGGGCATGAGCGAAGCGGAAGCCCACCGCATGATTGAAAAGACCGCCATGGATACCCGCCGCGACCGTGCAGAGGTTGCCGCAGAGATCTTGGAAGAAGAGTAACGCAAATGCGGCAGGCGCAAAAACCTGCCGCATTTTTTCAGCCTATTTTCAGCTAATTGTGGTATACTGTATCTATAAATTGAAGAAAGCCGAAGGAGATTTGCCGGTGAATATCCTGATTGTAGCGGACGAACCCCGGCCAGACCGTGCAGGGGGATGCCGCCTCCCTGCATCGCTTGGCGGTGATCCTGCTGGATAATGCCATCAAGTACGCGGGCACCGGCGGCGCCGTGACCCTGCGGCTGGCCGCAGCGGGCAGCCAGGCGGTTTTGACGGTGCACAACACCGGCACGCCCATCCCACCGGACCGGCTGCCCCATATTTTTGAGCGCTTTTACCGCGCGGACCCATCCCACACCGGCAGTGGAACCGGGCTGGGGCTGGCGATTGCACAAAGCATCTGCCAGGCACACCACGCCGCTATCCGGGCGGAATCCGGGCAGGATGGCACGACATTCCGGGTAGAAATCAGGAAAGAGCAAGGTGAACACCATGGAAATTGAACGCAAATGGATGGTGCAGGGCTGGCCCCAGGAGCTTCCCCTGCTGGAAACTTACCGCATGGACCAAGGGTACATCAGCGTGCGCCCCACAGTGCGCATCCGGCGCGAAGCATTGCAGGGCGGCCGCACCGCGCTGGTACTCTGTTTTAAGGGCGCACCGGACAAAACCGGCCTGATGCGGGAAGAGATTGAAACCGAGATCACGCCGGAGCTGTTTGAAAAGCTGGAACGCCTGATCGGCAAACCGCTGATTGCCAAGGAGCGCCGCACCTATGCCCTGAAGAACGGCCTGAAGCTGGAAGTGAACGATGTGGACGCCGGGCTGCCCAGCCATTTTATGTATGCCGAAGTGGAATACCCCGATGAACCCACCGCACGCGCCTGGACCCCCGCCGACGATGCCCTGACCCATTATCTCTCCAATGAATGCACCGGCCAGCCGGGAGCAAGCATGGGAGAGTACTGGACCGAGACGAGAAAATAAGTTAGGAGGGAGGAGTTAGGAGTTATTGCGGCGGTTTTAGGTTTTGCAATTAACATTATAAAATATCTGTAGGGAACGGTCTTGACCGTTCCGTTGCCTTGGCAAACATCCCATGTGAGGAGATGATTTTGAGGTTCCGGAACGGTCAAGAACGTTCCCTACATTTTAATTTATATATTTTGGCCGACCTTTAACGGTATCTGCGACCCAAAAAACTCCTACCTCCTAACTCTCAATTCCACTTTTCCTCCCCCGTTCTCCCCGTTGCTTACGGTTAGGGTGCCGTTATGGGTTTGGGCGGTGCGGCGGGCGGCAGCAAGGCCAAGGCCCCAGTGCTGGCCGCGGGCGGCATCGGTGGTGAAGAGTTCCCGGCCCGCTTTCTGCAGGGCTTCCGGGCTGAACCCCGGCCCGGTATCCGTTACAGTGAAAACAATTTCCTGTCCCTCTTCCACAGCATCCAGCGTGATGGTTCCGCCAGCGGGGGTAAAGCGAACGGCGTTTTCTAAAATATTATCCAGTGCCCGGCCCAGTGCCTGCCTTTGTGCGGGGATGGTTCGGGCGTTTTCCATTGCGTTGTTTAGTACAAATTGTATACTTTTATTTTCGCACAACAATTTGGCATCATTAGCGCACCGTGTCAGAATTTCCTGCACCTGCACCCGCTGCATCGGCTCCTGCGGGCTGGTTTCGGCGGTGTTGACGGCACGCAGGGTTTGCAGGTAGCGGTCTGCTTTTTCCGCGGCGCGCTGCATGGCGGCAATCTGGGCTTTCTGGGCTTCGGTCAGGTTCTCATCCTCCGCCAGCAGGTCGGCGTTGCCGGTTATGATCGCCAGCGGGGTTTTCAGGTCATGGGCCAGGGCGGCGGTCTGCTCGGCGCGCTGCTGTTCCAGCTTCCACTGGCTTTGCAGGCTGGCTGTCAGTTGGCTGCCCATTGTCTGCATAGCCCGCAACGTTTCGGCGAACTCCCTCACCTTAGCGCCGGAAACCTCGATTTCTTCCGGGCGCTGGGCGGCGATTGCTGCGGAAGCTTTGGTCAGCTTGCGGGTCTCCCCCGTCAGCACCTTCACCGTGCAGTGGGTACACAGCGCCAGCCATATCACCTCCAGCAAAATCAGCAGCAGAATATACATGGTCTGGAAATCCGGCAGGACTTCCCGCAGCGCCGGGTCCGCATAGGGCACCGAATAATCATACTGCAAAATGCAGCGTGCGCCATCCGCCATATCCACCACGTATTGGTACGATGCCACCACCCACTGCCTGCCGCCCGTTAATATGTTCCTCGCTTTTTTCAGCTGGCTGGCTGTCATGTTGGTTTGCAGCACATGCGCTGTCCCGGCCTGTAAGATGGCATAGCGGCACAGCGGGTCAATGGCGTTGGGGTCAAAGGTTTCAACGGTGGCGTTTGCGGCGTAATCCCGTGCTTCGCTGCACACCTGCGCCCCGGTAACGGGAGGCAGCAAAAACCCATTGCGTATAAGCGACATAAACAGCCCCCACCACACCAGCAGGATCACAATGCTTCCACCGCCGCACACCACAAGGTAGCGCACCAGCACATTGCGCAGCGGGGTCAGGTTTCGCTTTTCCATTGGTAGCCCACTCCCCATATTGTTTTCAGTACGGTTTCCGGCGCGGCAACGCCCGCTGTGCGCAGTTTGGCGCGGATATTTTTAATGTGCTGGGTCACTGCCGTATCGTCCGCTGTGCCATCATAGCCAAAAACAGCTTCATATATCTGTTCTTTGCTGAACGTCTGCCCCGCGTGCAGGGCCAGATACTCGCTGATTGCGTATTCCGACCGGGTGAATGGCAGCGGTTGCTCCCCCACCATCGCGGTTTTGGCCGCCAGGTCGAACCCGATTCCGCCGCGCACCATGCGGCTGGCGGGGGCGCGGTTCTGCCGCCGCAGGTGGGCGGCCACGCGGGCGCGCAGCTCCGCCACGCGGAACGGCTTGGTCAGGTAATCGTCCGCCCCAATGCCAAGGCCGGTCAGAACCGACTGTTCATCGGTGCGGGCAGTCAAAAATAAAATCGGTGCCTGCGTTATGGCGCGGATGCGGCGGCAGGTGGCAAAGCCATCCTCGCCGGGCATCATCACATCCAGCAGGATGCAGTCCGCCCAGCGGCACAGGCTTTCCGTCACGGTCACGCCGGATGTGCGGATTTCTACCGCGTGGCCGTCCCGTTCCAGTGCCGTTTTCAGCAGTGTGCAAAGATCCGGGTCATCATCAACCGCAAGAATATGCGCCATAACATCTTCCTCCTTTTTATGCAATCAGGCGATACACCAGGCAGGACACCCCATACAGCAGGTAGACATGGGCCGGGTAGAACCAGTAAAACAGCTGTTTATGCCCGCTGCCGCGCGTGCCGTTGTAAGCCAGCATCAGCACCGCGGCAGCCACGCCAAACCATTCGTAATAGGTGGTAAACATCTGGGAAAGTTCAAACCCCGGCTGACCGCGCAGCTGCAGGTACACCAGCACAAAATCCCACAAAAAGCTGTACAGCGCCCACACAGCTACCTGTGCTTTGCGGTGGTTCCGCAGCAGATACAACAGCACGCCGCCAACCAGGTAGCTCCAACCACCGTCCGTGATGCTGGTCCACATGGGCACTGGGCTGGTAATGACAAACGCCAGCACGGCGCTGACAATCGGCCTCTGCATAAGCTGCGGGAACATTCCCAGCACTGCAGCAAACAGGTACGGCCAGCCGACCACTGCCGCGATAGCGGCAATGCCCTTCCCATACTTTTTGGCGCGCACCCAGTCGATGCCCTGCCAGATCACACAGAGCAGAACAAAATCCTGGAAGATCGCGTTCTGCGGGTAAAAGCCATCCCCGCGGCGGAACGCCTTGGCATAGATCATGAAAAATTGCACCGCCGCCATGCCCGCACCGATGCACCAGATACGGAAGAAATACCGCTTGCGGTCATGCGTATGGGCAAAGCCTTCCACCGTGCAGAACAAAAACAGCGGTGCCGACAGGCGCGCCAGCATGCTGAACCATTCCGGGATGCATCCGGTAAACTCAAAAAAGTAGTGAATATGATCCATCAGCATCAGTACCAGCGCAATGGTTTTGAGCGCCGTGCCGGACAGACCTTTGTGTGTTGTTTGCAGCATCTCATCATCCTCCTTATGTTTGCTACACATTCAGTTTACGGCTGAATTGTGTAGAAACCATAAGGATGAATACGATTTCCTGCCATAAATTCTATAAGGCAATACCGCATAATTCTAAGTGCCGATACAGCGAGCGAGGTGCGGCAGATGCCGGAGCGGTGCTTAAGCCGCAAGGCGGGAATTGTGCGGTGTTGCCATAACAAAAATGCGATCCTCACATTCAGCAAGGACCGCAGCGGGTTCAGCAATTATTTTGCAGTTTCAACGGTGTAGGTAAAGCCGTACTCTGCCTGCAGTTCCTTTACGGCGGGCTCCAGGTCCTCGATGAAGGTCGGGGAGTAAACGCTCTGGCCGTTATGGGCCTTCTTGTAATCTTCCAGCAGGGCGGTCAGCTTCTCCCAGCCTTCGTCTGCCTTTTCCTGAGAAACCTCTTTCGGGAAGTCGATGATAAATTCGCGGTGTTTGGGAATGCGTGCTTTCATGGTGATTCCTCCAGATAAATTGTTTGCGGCAAAGGCTGCACAGCTTGGTGCAGCGCTGCCTTATTGATTGAAGATGCGTTTTGCATTTTCAGCGGTCAAATCCAGGACGCTCTGGGCATCCATCTGCCAGATCTCGCCGATCTTGGCTGCCACATGGGCAATGTTCCGGCTGTCGTTGCGGGTGCCGCGCACCGGTTCGGGGGACATATAGGGGCAGTCGGTTTCCAGCACAGCCAGTTCGTGCGGCACCATGGCCAGCACCTTGGCCGCGCGCTTGGCTCCTTTATAAGTCACAGCGCCGCCAAATCCAAGGGCCATGCCCTGCGCCGTCAGCCAGGCGGCGTCCTCAGCGCTGCCGCTGTAACAGTGCAGCACCCCGTGGGGGCGGTACTGGCGCAGCAGCTCATACATTTCGGCGTGGGCTTCGCGGTCATGCACCGAGACCGGCAGGTCCAACTCCTGCGCCAGCTGCAGCTGCGCTTCAAACAGGTCGTACTGTTCCTGCGCTGGCAGCGGCCAATGGTGGTCCAGCCCGATTTCCCCCACCGCGATCACAGCGGGGTCATCAAACAGGGGGCGCATGGCGGCAAGCTCGGCCCGCCAGTCCCCGTGGTAAGTGGCCACAGTGGCGGCGTCCTCCTCGCCAAGGCTTTCGGGGTGGATGCCCAGCGCGGCATGTACAAAAGGATATTTGTGGGCCAGTTCCAGCACCGCAGCGGCATCGCCGGAATGCGTTGCACATTCCAGCACGCCCACCACGCCGCCTTCCCCCAGCGCCCGCATCACCGCATCCCGGTCCGCATCAAACTGCCGGGACGAATAATGCGCGTGGGTATCGAAGATGTTGGTCATAGCTTTGCCCTTACGTTGAATGAGGAATTCGCAATTAGAAATTGCCAAACATTGTTCCTAATTTCTCATTACTAATTTCTAATTCCTAATTTTCCTTTTTCTTCCCTGCTGCCGGCCTATTAACCAAATAGATCCCCCCGCACACCAGCACAAGGGCGGCAAGGTATTGCCATTCGAACAGGGGCTCACCGTTCAGGATGGCGGAGAGCAGAACGTTCATGATCGGAATGATCAGGCCGAACACGGCAATGCGGGAAACAGGGTTGTTTTTCATCAGCAGTGCCCAGATCACATAACCGGCACCGGAGATAAATGCCAGGAAAAGCAGCACCGGCACAGCGCCAAAGCTTTGCGGGTGCAGGCTGCCGCCCAGAACAAGGCCGATGACCAGCAGCGCCGCACCGCCGACCCCAAGGTTCAGGCAGGAGACGGTGAACGAATCCACCTTTTGGGTCACGGCTTTGTTCCACGGCCCGGCCAGTGCAAAAATCACCGAAGCGATCAGCATATAGGCAACGCCCGCCGGGCTGCCGCTGCCGTGGTTGCCAAGAGTTGCCACCAGCACACCGCTGAACCCCAGCGCACAGCCAATAGCTTTACGCGGCGTCATGCGGTCGGCTTTGCCGTACAAAAAGTGTGCCAGGATAACCCCCATAAAGCTCTGGGTGCTGTTCAGAATGCCGCCCATAGCCCCGGTCAGCAGGGCAACGGCGGAATAATAAAAGGTATACTGTGCAGCAGTCTGCCACAGGCCCAGCCCGCAGCAGGAAAGCAGATTTTTGCCCTTTGGCATGGGCAGCGGCCCGCGCCGCAGCGCCGCGCCCCCGGCATACACCAGCAGCGCGCTGAGCATAAAGCGGACACCGGCAAAGCACATGATGGAAGCGGTATCGGTGGCGTCAATAGCAAACAGCCGGTACCCCATTTTGATAAACGGAAACGCCGACCCCCACAGCACATTGCACACCACCGCCATGCCCACCGCAGCCGCCGGGTTGCCAAAAAAGGCATCCAAACGAGAGGGAGAGGAAGATTTTGTCATAATTTTTTGGGGAAGCGGGAGTTAATTAGGGCAATACCGCATAATTCTAAGTGCCGATACGGCGAGCGAGGTGCGGCAG
>ERZ773147.3927-NODE-3927-length-10819-cov-3.145764_pt1 | contig 10819 bp, 7 predicted proteins | sample MGYA00580851_ERZ773147 | MGnify/ENA primary metagenome ERZ773147 (study PRJEB29015, sample SAMEA2737818) | human gut metagenome | biome: human gut; feature: human-associated habitat; material: faeces | place: China | collected 2012 ... | reverse complement strand
ATCTCACATTCCCATCGTAGCTCCGGATCATTTTGAAAAAGAGCCTGTGGATGGCATACTTATCGTAGCTCCGGGATATACGGAGGAGATTGCGGGAATCATAAGAGAAAGATTTGGAAGCAATGTGGAAATTATGACCCTGCGGAGCAGACATATTGAGAAAAAGTTGTGAATAACCAAAGGAGCGTATTACGTTTATGGAGAATATCGTCATCACCGGGGCTACCGGATTTTTAGGGAGCCATCTGGCCCAGTGGTTTCTGGAGCAGGGAGACCGGGTCTATGCCCTGGTACGGCCGGGATCGGCTAAATTACAGTATTTACCGGAGCACAGGAATTTGATTCCCGTGTACGGAACCATGGAAGAGGCGGCGGACTGCGTGGAAGAAATCGGCCATGCGGATGCGTGGTTTCATTTCGCCTGGGGCGGGGTGAACCGGGAAGAGATTGACTCGCCGGAGGTTCAGGCGGGGAATATAAGAGGCTCTCTGGCCTGTGTGGAAGCGGCGCACCGTCTGGGATGCCGCGTATTCATGGATGCGGGCTCCCGGGTGGAATACGGAGTGATCGAAGATGGCCGCGGTGTGATGACGGAAGAGATGGAATGCAGTCCTGTCAATGAATACGGGAAGGCCAAGCTGGAATTTTTCCGGCAGGCAGTGCCGGTCTGTGAAAGGTATGGCATGAATTTCTGCCATCTGCGATTCTTCAGCGTTTATGGGTACGGGGACCATCCGTGGTCCATCATATCCACGCTTGTGAGGGAACTGCCGCGTGGAGGCCGGGTGAGTTTAAGCGCCTGCCGCCACGAATGGAATTTTATGTACATCGATGATGCCGTGGAGGCGGTGGGCCGCCTGTATGAGCAGGTGAAGGACAAGCCCTGCAAAAAGGGCGCGGCAGTCAATATTGCCAGCCGTGACACAAGGGTACTCAAATCTTTTGTGGAAGAGGTTTTTGAACTTGCCGGAAAGCGCGGAACGCTGGAGTTCGGCACCTTTGTTCAGGCAAAGGAAGGCGCGCTGTCCATACGTCCGGATGTCAGCCGCATGGAGGCCATGACGGACGGATTTAAAGAGCGCTATACGTTTGGCCGCGGCATTACGGAAATGATAAAGAGAGAAATGGAGCACCAGGATGAAGAAAATTAGCGTATTGATTCCATGTTACAATGAGGAGGAGAATGTCGTACCGATCAGCGAGGCGGTCATTAAAACGCTTCAGAAGGACCTTCCGGAGTACGATTACGAACTTGTTTTCATCGACAATGACTCGCAGGATCATACAAGGAGCTTAATCAGACAGCTGTGTGATGAGAATCCGAAGATTAAGGCGATCTTCAATGCACGGAATTTCGGGCAGTTTAACTCCCCGTATTACGGGATGCTTCAGATCACGGGAGACTGCGTGATCGAGATGGTAGCGGATTTCCAGGACCCGGTGGAGCTGATTCCGCAGTACGTTCATGAGTGGGAAAAGGGATATAAAATTGTCATAGGAATCAAGACCAGCAGCAAGGAAAACCGGCTGATGTACTGGCTGCGGGGCTGTTACTATAAGATGATGAAGAAGCTGTCTGACGTGGAGCAGATCGAGCAGTTTACCGGTTCCGGTCTGTATGACAGGGATTTTATCGAAGTGCTGCGGAATCTGGACGATCCGACCCCGTTCCTCAGAGGTATCGTCGCGGAACTCGGTTTCAAGATCAAACAGATTCCCTATGAGCAGCCAAAACGGCGGGCGGGTGAGACGAAAAATCATTTTTACCAGCTTTACGATGCGGCAATGCTCAGCATTACTTCCTATACGAAGGCGGGACTTCGTCTGGCGACTATTTTCGGAAGCATCTGTTCTCTCATCAGCATGGTGGTGGCTGTGGTCTATCTGGTCATGAAGCTGATGTACTGGGACCGTTTTCCGGCAGGTATGGCGCCGGTGCTCATAGGCATGTGTTTCCTCGGGTCCGTGCAGATCTTCTTTATCGGCCTTATGGGAGAATACATTCTGTCCATCAATGCTAGGGTGATGAAGCGGCCGCTCGTCATTGAGGAAGAGAGACTTAATTTTGCGGTGGGAAATGCGGCGGAAAAAGAGGAAGACGGCCTGGAAAACTGTGAGGACGCGGACCTTTTCGCGGCTTCCTTAGAGGATGGAGAGAACGTATGAAATACAAGATCGATGTGGCGCGTATCCGCGAAAATTCAATCGTATTAAATGGCTGGGTGATCGGAAGCAGTCCGGAGGCAGAGGTTTTATTCACTGTCCAGGATGAGAATCAGAAGAACGTGGAGTTTAAGTACGTTCCGGTGCGCCGCGATGACGTCAGCCAGAACTATTTTAAGACCGTATATGAGAAGGACTTCGGATTTGATATCCGCATTCCTTATGTGAGAGATGATAACGAGGACCGTTTTCTGGTGATTCGGTGTGACGGAAAGACCTCCAGGGTGAAGCTGAACACGGAGATCATCGAGAAGCACAACAGCTCCGCGCATAAGAAGCACGCGAAGCTAAAGAGTATGATGAATAAGGAGACGCTCCATTCGGCAATCGAGTTCTGGAAGGAAAACGGCTTAAAAGCGTTTCTTTTGAAGTCGAGCCACAAGCTTCAGGGGATTGACAGTGATTACGATTATCCGGAATGGTACCAGCTGACAAAGACGACTGACGAAGAGCTGGAGGCGCAGAAATCGATGGAATTCGATTATATGCCAAAGCTGTCCGTGGTGATTCCGGCTTACAAGACGCCGGAGCGGTATCTGGCAGCCATGCTGGATTCCTTAAGGGCACAGACCTATAAGCACTGGGAGGTCTGCGTGGCGGACGGAAGCCCCAGAGGCGAGAGCGCGGAGCGCGTGCTTAAGCGGTATGCCATGAAGGACGAGAGAATCCGCTACGTGGTTCTGGGTGAAAATAAGGGAATCGCGGGAAATACCAACGCTGCCATTGATATGGCGAAGGGCGATTTCATCGTTCTGGCCGATCACGACGACACGCTGGCGCCGGATGCGCTGTTTGAGTGTGTGAAGGCGATCAACCGTGATCCGGAGATCGACGTGGTCTATACGGATGAGGATAAGCTGGATATTGACGGCGGGGAATTGTTTGAGCCGCATTTCAAGCCTGATTTTAATCCGGATCTGCTGACGAGTGTGAACTATATCTGCCATTTATTCGTGGTAAACCGGGAATTATTAGATGAGGTCGGGGGCTTTTTAGAAGAGTTTGACGGAGCCCAGGATTACGACTTCATTTTCCGCTGCACGGAGAAGGCCAGAAAGATTTACCATGTGCCGAAGGCGCTGTATCACTGGCGCTGCCATCAGAATTCCACCTCCAGCAATCCGGAGAGCAAGCTCTACGCCTTCGAGGCGGGGGCACGGGCTATTCAGGCTCATTATGAACGCATGGGAATCCGGGCGCTGTCTGTGGAAAAGGGCGTGGACTACGGAATCTACCATACGAAATTCGAGATAACCGGGAGTCCTCTGGTCTCAGTCATCATTCCGAACAAGGATCATACCGCGGATCTCGATGTCTGCATGCGTTCCCTGATTGAGAAGGGCACCTATAAAAATCTGGAATTCATCATCGTGGAGAACAACAGCACGGAACCGGAGACATTCCAATATTATGAGCGGATTCAGAAAGAGTTTGATTTCATACATGTGGTAAAATGGGAGCGGGAATTCAACTATTCCGCAATTAATAATTTCGGTGTGACGGCGGCCTCGGGAGAGTATCTCCTGTTCTTAAACAATGATACGGAGCTGATTAATCCCGAGAGCATTGAGGAGCTGCTGGGCTTCTGTCAGAGAGATGACGTGGGAATCGTGGGAGCCAGACTTCTCTATTCCGACGATACGATTCAGCATGCGGGAGTGGTCGTGGGATTCGGCGGCATCGCCGGTCATACCTTTATCGGCCTTCACCGGGCGGAGAGCAGCTATTTCAACAGGGCTATGTGTGCCCAGGATTACAGCGCGGTGACAGCGGCCTGCATGATGAGCAAGAAATCGCTGTTTGAAAAGGCTGGCGGCTTCGCGGAGGAGTTAGCCGTAGCGTTTAATGATATCGATTACTGTATGAAGATCCGGTCCCTGGGCAAGCTTGTGGTATATGCGCCGTATGCGCTTTTCTACCACTATGAGTCCAAATCGCGGGGGCTGGAGGATACGCCGGAGAAGGTGGAACGGTTTAACCGGGAGATTAAGCTGTTTGCGGACAGGTGGCCGGATATTTTAAAGGACGGAGATCCATATTACAATCCCAACTTGACGCTTCGCAAATCCAACTTTGCCTTACGCGACCTGCGCAAGGAGAAAATCGGGGAGCCTTATCGGCTGGAGGTATGAGATGGCAGGTAAAGTAACAGTCGTTATTCCAAACTATAATGGCCTTAAATTTATGGAACCGTGTTTTGCAGCCCTGGAGGCACAGAGTGAGAAAGACTTTGATGTGCTGGTGGTGGACAACGGTTCGACGGATGGAAGCGTGGAATGGCTGAAGGAGAGTGGAATTCCTTCGGTATTTCTTCCTGAGAATATTGGATTTCCGGGCGCGGTCAATATTGGCATCAAAAAAGCTGAGACGCCCTACGTCATCCTGTTAAATAACGATACGGAGCCGAAGCCGGATTATATCCGGGAAATGATCCGGATGATCGAGCGGTCTCCGAAGATATTTTCTGTGAGCAGCCGGATCATCCAGCTGCATCATAAGGAGCTGATGGACGATGCTGGGGACATGTACAGCCTGCTCGGCTGGGCGTTCCAGAGGGGCGTCGGACAGCCGGTTGCCGGATATAAAAAGCCCTGCCGGGTGTTTGCGGCCTGCGCGGCGGCGGCGATCTACCGGAGGGAAGTCTTCGAGGAGATTGGATACTTTGACGAGTCGCATTTTGCCTATCTGGAGGATGTTGATGTCGGCTACCGGGCGCGGATCTACGGATACGACAATGTTTACTGCCCTGCCGCAGAGCTTTACCACGTGGGAAGCGGAACCAGCGGTTCCAAGTACAATTCCTTTAAGGTAAAACTGGCGGCGAGAAACAATCTCTATTTGAATTATAAGAACATGCCGCTTCTTCAGCTGCTGTTTAATCTGCCGTTCCTTTTGATTGGGACCGGTATTAAATACCTGTTTTTCAAAAAAATGGGCTTTGCTGCCGATTACGCGGAAGGCTTTTCTGAGGGAATTAAGACCCTGGGAAAATGTAAAAAAGTGCCGTTCCGGGCAGAACATATCGGGAATTATCTGCAGATTGAATGGGAACTTTTTACCGGCACACTTCTCTATGTATGGGAATTTCTCAAGAGAAGATTAAAAAAACTTACGGCGATTTAAGAATTATTTAATGGCATCATGGTACATTATCATGTATAATATACGAGAAATTATCATGGACAAGTTAGGTTTTCGTCGTACGACAGGAAGGTTATGCTGCTATGATAAAGGACAATCAGAAAAAACTGAACGGATTTCATGTAGTGCTGGATGGGCTGGTTATTATCGCCTCCTATGCGCTGGCGTGGTTTATCCTGCTTATGGGAAACCGGTTATTCAGCCCTGAAAAGAAGCTGCTGGCACCGCAGTATTATTTTGCTGCGCTCATCATAATCGTACCGGGATATCTGCTGCTTTACGGCATATTCCACCTCTATGCGCCGAAACGGGTGCAGCAGAGACGATATGAGTTTGCCAATATCTGTAAGGCCAATCTTATTGGGTTTCTGCTTGTTACCATGGTCTTGTTTCTTCTTAACAAGAATCCATACTTTTGGAACTTCTCGAAGAGAATGGTATTTTATTTCTTCGCGATTAACATCATACTGGAAACGCTGGAGCGGAATCTGATCCGTTACGTACTTCATTCCATGCGTTCCAAGGGTTATAATCAGAAGCATATTCTGCTCATTGGTTACAGCCGCGCCGCGGAAGGCTTTATCGACCGGGTGCAGCAGAATCAGGAGTGGGGCTATCAGGTCAAGGGCATCCTGGATGACCATAAGGAATGGGGAACCGAGTATAAGTCGATCCATGTGATCGGCACGGTGAGCGATTTGGATGAGATCCTGGCGCTCAATTCTCTCGATGAGATTGCCATCACGCTGAGCATTGACGAATATGCAAACCTGGAAAAAATCGTGGCTTCCTGTGAAAAATCAGGCGTCCATACCAAATTTATTCCCGATTATAATAATATCATACCGACCCGTCCCTATACGGAGGATTTACAGGGGCTGCCGGTTATCAACATCAGGCACGTGCCGCTGACCGATCCGGTCAACGCCATCATGAAGCGGATTGTTGATATCTTCGGCGCCATTGTTGCGCTTGTGCTGTTTTCACCGGTGATGCTGGTGACGGCCGTGCTTATCAAGCTGACTTCCCCGGGACCGCTGATCTACAGCCAGGAACGGGTGGGACTTCATAACAGACCATTTAAGATGTACAAGTTCCGGTCCATGGTGGTTCAGGCGCCTTCTGAGGAGAAGAGCAAATGGACGACGCCCCACGATTCGCGTGTGACACCGGTCGGCCGGTTTATCAGAAAGACCAGTATTGATGAGATGCCTCAGTTTTTCAACGTTCTGATGGGCGATATGAGCCTGGTGGGACCGAGACCTGAGCGTCCGCTGTTTGTAGAGAAGTTTAAAGAGGAGATACCGCGGTATATGATTAAGCATCAGGTCCGTCCGGGAATTACCGGCTGGGCGCAGGTCAACGGCTACCGTGGAGATACCTCCATCACGAAACGAATCGAGCACGATTTATATTACATCGAGAACTGGACCCTTGGATTTGATTTTAAGATTTTGTTTCTTACTGTGTTCAAAGGGTTTATCAATAAAAATGCGTACTGAGTAATGTCCGGTACAGCAGGCACCAGAGGATGAGGTTATTTACATGAGCAAGGAATACGATGATGAGTTAGACCGCGCTTCCGGCCCGAATGGGCGGAGCAGGGCCAGAAACAGTGAACACGGAACTTCGGAAGATGCTTACTATCTGGATGATGACTTAAGTACCGCAGGATATAGCGATGCGGACGGTGACACATATGGAAGACAGCAGACGGGAAGACCCATGGGCCGCCCGTCTGAGAGTGCGCAGGGAAATGGCCGGCCTTCCGCAGGTACCGGCAGAGCATCGGGAAACGGCGGACCGCAGGGCGGGAACACCAGAATGCAGGGCAACAGCGGAATGCAGGGCGGCAGCGCCAGAACAGCAGGAAGTGCCGGTGCGCAGGGTGGAAGCTCCAGAGCCGCAGGAAATGGCGGAATGCAGGCAGGAAACTCCAGAGCCGCAGGAAATAGCGGAATGCAGGGAGGAAACTCCAGGGCCGCAGGAAATAGCGGAATGCAGGGAGGAAACTCCAGGGCCGCAGGAAACGGCGGAATGCAGGGAGGAAACTCCAGGGCCGCAGGAAACGGCGGAATGCAGGATGGAAACGTCAGGCAATCCGGAAATAGCGTACCCCAGGGCGGAACTGCCAGGAATGCAGGAAACGGTGCGCCGCAGGGCAGTTTAGGAAACGGATCGAGGAATGCAGGAAACGGACAGACCCAGGGCGGTATGAGACAGGCCGGAGCGGCGGGTAATGGAAATGGCAGGGCCCGACAGGAAGGTGGAAGACCGGACGGAGGAAATCCGGTTCAGGGCGGAATGTCGAGAACAACTGGAAGACCTTCCGGGAATGGACAGCCTCAGGGCGGCGCCGGGAGATCCTCAGGAACCTCCGGCTATGAGCCGAGGCGTCAGACGCTTCAGGGAGCCTCGCTTCAGATCGGTGACGGCGGAAGCGGTTCAGGCGGAATGGGAGGAAGGAAGCCTCAGGACGCAGCGAACCGGGCAGCAGCAAGCCGTTCGGCGGCACAGGCTGCGAAGAAGAAAAAAATCAGAAGAATCATTGTTATGGCAGTCGCGGAAGTGCTGACACTGATTTGCATTGGGTTTTATGGTTATGCGCTGCGATTAAACAGTTCCTTGATTCATTCCAACGATTTTGACAAGAGCAAGGTAAAGAATACAGAACTGCCTGTCGCTAAGACGGAACATATGCAGGGATATATGACAATTGCTGTGTTTGGTGTGGACAGCAGAGATGGAAACGTACATAAGGGAACGAATACCGACGTGATCATGCTCTGCAACATCAACCGCGATACGGGAGAGATTAAGCTGGTATCCGTTTTCCGTGATACGTATTTAAACACCAGCAGCGGCGGAACTTATAATAAAATCAATTCCGCCTATGCGAACGGCGGCGCCGAGCAGGCGCTGGCGGCACTGAACCGGAACCTGGATTTAAATATCGAGGACTATGTGACCTTTAACTGGAAATCTGTGGCAGATGGCATCAATATGCTGGGCGGTATCGATGGAATCGATATCAGTAAGGCAGAATTCCGCTACATCAATTCCTTTATTACAGAGACTGTACAAAAGACCGGCGTCCCGTCCACTCAGCTTAAGTCGGCGGGTGTCCAGCATCTGGATGGAATCCAGGCAGTTGCTTATGGCCGTCTCCGTCTGATGGATACGGACTATGCCAGAACAGAGCGTCAGCGTCTGGTTATTCAGAAGGCATTTGAAAAAGCAAAACAGGCCGATCTCGGCCTTTTGAACCGGATTCTTCTGATGGAAGTGGAACAGGTCGAGACATCGCTGTCATTCAGCGATTTAACCAGCCTGATTCTCGATATCGGCAAATACCATATCGGTGAAACCGGCGGCTTCCCATTTGCCCGGGATTCCATGATTATGGGTAAGAAGGGAGACTGTGTTATTCCTCAGACGCTGGAGTCGAATGTAACGGAACTCCACAAATTCCTGTATGGAGAAGAGGGATACCAGACGACTGATTTGGTGAAGAAGATCAGTGCGAAGATCTCGGCTGATTCCGGTATGTATAAAAAGGGAGTCAGTGTAGATCATGTTCCGACGGATCAGGGATACGTTCCAAAAGAGACGAAGGAGACGGATGAGACAAAGAAAACGACGAAGGAATCCGATGAGATTGACGAGCGGGAGTCCACATCAGAGGGCACATCGATCGAGGAGACGGATGAGAACGGAGATCCTATAAAGCCGACGAAACCGGGAGAGACGACATCGGCGGTTAAACCTTCCTCACCGGGAGATGAGACCACGGAATCGTCGGATTCCAGCACGGGACCTGGCGTAAAGCCTACGACGGCGCCTCATGAGTCTACCAGCGCACCGGAGACGACATCTCCGGGTCCGGGCGGTTCAGCAGGGCCAGGAGGCGGAGGAACCGTACAGCCGGGCGGTTCAGGGAACGATGATGTAATCACGGTACCACCGCCAAATGCGGCATAAGGCATACTTAACACATTCAAAAAGACATCTTTCAGGACTTTAAAAGCCCGGAAGATGTCTTTTTTTGCGATTTTCACATATTGAATATAATTTTATCACAAAATAGTCACATTTCATTGATAGACTTCAAATATCAAAAGAAAACAAAGGAAACAGGAAAGGGGATAGTTTTTATGTATAACGAAAATGAAAACAACGATCTGGGCCGTACGACTCCTGAAGAACATAAAGAAGAACCTATTACAACGAACTTTACAATGAGAGATCCGGACCCGGAAGAAGCAGCACGTGAAAACGGCTATGAGAGTAAAGAGACTCAGCCGGAGTACACAAGACAGGAGAGCCGTTCCGTATATGGACAGCAGCCGTATACGGAAAACCAGAGTCAGGGAATGAATCAGAACCAGGGCGTGAACCAGAGCCAGGGAATGAATCAGAGTCAGGGAATGAACCAGACTCAGAATCAGCAGACATACAGACCAGCGCAGCCGATGGGACAGAACCCATACCAGAGCGGTCAGAATGCATATCAGAGCAGCCAGAGCGGCCAGAATGCATATCAGGGCAGCCAGAGCGGACAGAACGCATATCAGGGCAGCCAGGACAGCCAGAACGGTCAAAGCCAAAACGCATACCGTTCCTCCTATGGTTATCAGCAGACGTCACAGAATCAGCAGTCCTATGGCGGGCAGCAGGGAATTCCGCATTATCAGGAACACCAGTATCAGAGAATGACGCAGGGACCCGTTCCGGAAGGACCGAAGCCTCCGAAGAAGAAATCAGGCTTTGCAAAGAGAGCGGCAGCAGTTGTGGGCGCAGCCCTGGTATTCGGTGTGGTAGCCGGAAGTACCATGGTTGGAATCAACTGGGCGGCTGGCAGCTACAATCAGAGAAATCAGGTGGAAATCAGCCAGGCTGAGACATTACCGTCATCAGATGGTTCAGCGGCTGCATCTTCGGACAGCACATCAGGTCAGGTAAGTGGAACGGCTGCCAATATGGACGTATCCGCGATTGTTGATAAGGCAATGCCGTCAGTCGTCGCCATTACGAGCAAGGTAATCTATGAGAGCCAGACATTCTTCGGCCCGATGCAGAGAGAGGGCGTAGGCAGCGGCTCCGGTATTATTGTAGGAAAGAATGATGATGAACTTCTGATTGCAACAAATAATCATGTTGTAGACGGTGCGACGACACTCAGTGTATGTTTTGCCGGAAATGACCATTGCCGGAGATGATATCTTTTTATCAGCTTTATTTGGCGGTATTCTTTCCGGAGTTGGAACAGGGATTTTATTTGCAGTACATGCCACTACAGGGGGCACGGATATGCTTGCAGCCCTGCTTCATCTGAAGATCCGTCAATATTCTGTATCTCAGATCATGCAGGTCCTTGATGCAATGGTAGTACTGGCAGGTGCTTCTGTATTTGGACTGGGATCAGCATTGTATGCGATGATAGCGATCTATGCAG
>ERZ773147.3924-NODE-3924-length-10830-cov-2.472390_pt1 | contig 10830 bp, 9 predicted proteins | sample MGYA00580851_ERZ773147 | MGnify/ENA primary metagenome ERZ773147 (study PRJEB29015, sample SAMEA2737818) | human gut metagenome | biome: human gut; feature: human-associated habitat; material: faeces | place: China | collected 2012 ... | reverse complement strand
ATTGTGCAAGCATAATTACTATAAATGCATGTAAATCCTATGCTTATGTATTTTATTGCAATCTAACATAATACATTTTTTATTTTCTTTATTCCGGATGGCATCTGCCACATGGTTCATATCCCTGCTGCTGAAGTTCTGCCGCGGTTCCGGTAAATTCCTGCCCAACTGGAAGCAAATCGGTGATGATTACGTGATTCTGAGGCATTTCCTGTTTGTTAATATGGATGGACCAGGTAATCTGACGTCCATCCCATTTTCCCTCTTTGGAGAGGACCTGGCCGCCCGGGATACTGCCTGCTGCCGGCTTCGAGCGGATCACATGGTCTGCCACATAGGCCGTCGCCACGTTGGTGATCGTTTCGCCTCCGTTTAATCCCTCCTGATACGCAGTCTCAAATACTATTTTCAGGGGGATATCAAGCCCTTCCGGTATATCGAAGCTTAATACCCTGCTCTCTTCATCGTAGGCGTCCGTGATTCCGTGTCCGGAAAGCTCAGTCAGCTTCAAACTGTTGTCTTTTCCCTCATAGGAATACACTTTGAAACTGCCGCTATAAGTCAGTTTCTCATTCAGTTCATCTGAAATGGTAAAGCCTTCCTCCAGATATGCCCCTCCGGGATTCACCGTCAGCGTCCACGGCAGAATCCCGTTTTTCATCTCCCCGGCCGTTTTCTGCAGCAATGCCGCCGGATAGGTATATGTCTGATCGGCCGTATCAAGCGCCAGATCGCCGACGGTAATACTGGCCTGATTTTTAATTGTCACCGGTTTGTCGACGGCGCCGGCAGCGTCCAGATCCATAACCGGTTTTGTCTTTACGGTCATGGTCACCGGAGATACCGTATCCCGGAGGAACGTCACCGCAAAACCGTGTATTTCCGGTATCGCTTCGATTGCATAGTCCTCAGTATCAAGTGCTTTCCCGTCTGAAGCGACCGTTACCTCATCCTCCAGCCAGACAGAATTGTCGCTGTAGATATCACGGATCACGGTGCCCTCCGGAAATTTTGCACCATTTGTGGTCTTTGCGGTAATCTCCCAGACCGCGGCTCCTCTCGAGTCCCGGAAGGAAAATTCCTTTGATATCTTTATCTGCTCCTTCTTATCCAGAACAGGCTCCTGAAACTGAAGGGAAATGTCACCGAAGCCCTCAAATGGAAGAACCGTCTCATACACATCCTTACTGCAGATATCGCTCCATTCCACACTTCCCGATACCCGGAAGGAGAACCAGATGTTGCTCACCTCGATGATGTCCTCGTCCGGCTCGTCGTCCGACAGCTGGGAGACCGTGGCCACCGACGGAGATGCCTTCTTCTGCTGTATTCTCCCGTTAAGCCGCTGAATCTTTTCAACAAAGGAGCGGTTGAACCGCACAGACGCGAAGCTGCCGCGGCTGGCAGTACTGTCAGAAGCCGTGGCCGGCACCGCCTGACGGAAGGTGAAGGTCACGGTTCCTATCACGTGGTTGTTTTCTCCAAGGCGGTCATACAGCTCCGCGTTTGTCTCATTTTTCTTCAGGACAAGCTCCAGCATTTCCTGATTGCCGGAAACCGGAAATACATCCGGCAGCGGAATCTTATATTCCACTCCCGCCGCCAGCGCTCCGTCAAGCAGCGCTTCCGCAATGTCGCCGCTCTGGTACGAGGCCGATACGACATACGTTTGCTCCGGATCCAGATCACTGAATTCATCTCCCGGCGCCGCTTCTTTTCCGTCGAACAGAACGGTGATGTCATCTATATAGCCCAGCAGGGGATACTCTCCCGCCTCCTCTTTCTCTGACGCCCATGCCGTTACCGCGGTCCCTGGCAGCACATACGATACTGTGATGACAACCGTAAGCAGCCATGTAAACGCCCTCTTTAAATACGAATATCCTTTCATCCATTTCCTCCTGTTTCCATTGAAGTCCGGTTTCTGATTATAGGGGCGCTCAGTTACAGACCGGTTACAAAACGTGATATTTTCTCCATTTTACTTAAGTCGATATTTTTTTACTCAAATAGATTTGGACGCCGCTTGTGTACACCCTTTTATTCTTGTGCTATACTTCATGTATGTATATCTGTCTGCGGACCGTTACTGTCCGCAGGCCCTTTGATGGGAGGCCGCCATGGCATTAAAACAGAAACGGGAACAGACTATTTTTCAAAAACAGCTGGAAAAAGCGGCAACCAGAAATATTGTTTTCCTGGTTTTCATCGGATGCCTGTTTTTTTCAGCCGCCATTTTCGGGATTAACTATTTAAACACCAGGTTTAATGTGCAGGAACACATTGAATTTTTGACCAGCACCTTTCAAACGGCTTATTATGCCACGGATTCCTACTTGAACGACACGGAAAATGACTCCTTTTTTACACGGTGCATCGAGGATGGGACGAATGGCAGCGAGGTGCATTACTCCTTAAGCAAGTACAATGTAGACAGCCCGATCCGCCTGAACTTAATTCTGGCAGACCGGGACCGGAATATCGTCTATACCAGCTACGGCGCCGATGATATGAACCTGCACCGGATCGCATTTAACGGCATTGTCTGCGACAACACAGCCGAAAACGGCCCAGACCTCTATCACACCGTTTACTATTTTACCGGGGACACCTCGGAATACGTCTTCTCCAAACCCCTTTACCGCGGCGGCGAACTTATCGGGTTCGTGGGCGCCTATTTAAACGGCCATGACTGGGCCCGGCTGTTTTCCGATTATCAGTACGACAACATCATCACCACCGCAAACGGGGATATCATCTTCCGCTCCCGGGAGGGATTTCTGCCGGAGCGGAATACCAATAAATTCAGAAATGAATCACAGGAGCGCATGGTCTTCCTTCACGGAAACCGGTATCTCCTTTCGTCCCATTTTATGAAGGATGAGGGCGTGTTTCTCTATTCCTTTATCTATTACCCGAAAAATGTGCTCTATCTTACCATCGGTATCCTGACCATCGTGTTTCTGGGCGTGATCTGGTTTATCATGACCTTGAGGCTCTCCAAGCTCATGGCGGAAAAGAATGCCCGGTCGGTCGGCATGCTGGCCGATGAGATGAGAATCATACGCCACGGCGACAGCGGCCATGTGATCGAAATCCATACCGGAGATGAATTCGAGGAGATCGCCAGCCAGATCAACCGCATGGTTAAGAGCATCAACGATCTGAACACGCGCAACACCGATTTAATCCGTTTAAACAGCATGATCGAGATCAGCAACCTACAGACCCAGATCAATCCTCATTTTATCTATAACACACTGGACACCATCAAGTACCTGATCATGTCGGAGCCCGACAAAGCCGCTCACCTCATCGAGAAATTCACGCATATTCTGCGCTACAGCATCAACAACACGAAGCAGGATGTCATATTGCTTGAGGATATGCGATATATAGAAGACTACCTCTATATCCAGCGGACCCGGTTCGGAGACCGTTTTCTCTGCGAGACCGCCCTTGCGGACGAGTGCATGAGATACCGTGTTCCGAAGCTGCTTTTACAGCCCATCATCGAGAACAGCATTAAATACGGTTTTAAGAAGAAGATGGAAATCCGTGTCGCCATACGCGGATGGTGTGAGGAAGACTACCTCTATCTGAGCGTCGAGGACGACGGCCCAGGCGTTCCCCGCTCCACGCTGGAGACCCTGCGGGCCATGTTAAAATCGGAAGAACTGAAAACTGAGCACAACGGCCTCCAGAATCTGGCCCGGCGCATTGTGCTGGAATACGGGGACAACAGCGAGATGACCATAGACAGCCGGGAAGGGGAATATTTCCGGGTGGATATCAGATTAAAAAATAAGGAGAGGAAACCTTGTACAGTGTAATATTGGTAGAGGATGAGGACATCATCCGTAGAGGAATCAAAAACTCCGTGCCGTGGGAGGAATTTAACTGCAGTGTCGTCGGGGAGGCACGAAACGGGGAAGAGGGCGGCGCTCTGATCGCAGAGCGGAACCCGGACATCGTCATAACCGATATCAACATGCCGGTGGAGGACGGACTCCAGATGATCGCCAGGACGAAATGTGCCTATGATTACGTCGCCATCATCCTGACCGGCTACTCCGACTTTGAGTATGCCAGGGAAGCCATCCGAAACGGCGTCTCCTATTATGTATTAAAACCCCTGGATATGGAGGAAATGAAGGAAGCGCTGGAACGGGCGGCCCTGGAACTGAAAAATATCGGAATTCTCCGCCGGGAGATGGAGGACCGGGAAAAGCTGAAGCATTCCGTTCTGATACCGGAGCCGGACTCCATGGGCGGCATGGACCCGGTCGCCTCTCAGATTCTCGATTTCATCGCCAGAAACTACGATCAGAAGATTGCGCTGGCCGACCTGGAAGAAGAGCTGCATTACTCGGAGCGCTATTTAAACCAGCGGTTCCAGAAGGCGTTAGGCACCACCGTTATCGAGTATCTGAACCGGTACCGCATCCAGAAGGCCCTGGCCATGCTGAGGGACGAGGGGAATGCCATTTCCGATATCGGATGGAAATGCGGGATCGGGGACTATAAGTATTTCAGCTACGTCTTCAAGAAGTACATGGGTTGTTCCCCAAAAGAATACCGTACAAAGATTATATAAAGGCATTTGAACTTGTACACAGCGGATACATACGAAAATACCGAACAGATCTCACTGATGTGTTCGGTATTTTTGCTGTTTGTTCGGAAATTCAGGTATTATCTTTTATGCATATTTACTAAAATAGAGATACAAACAACAATCGAAGGAGGATTTACTATGAAAAAAACAATTGCATTGGCAATGGCGCTCACGATGACGGCAGCGGCTCTGGCGGGCTGTTCTTCTTCCTCTTCCACACCGGCGACAACGGCGGCTCCGAAGGCAGAGGCAGGCACCGAGGCAGCGGGCGATACAAAGGCGGCAGAGCCGGAAGCGAAAAAGGGCGGCGGCAAGCTGGTGGTTTACTCTCCCAACTCCGAAGGACTCATGAACGCGACAATCCCGCTGTTTGAAGAAAAGTACGGTGTTGACGTGGAAGTGATCCAGGCCGGCACCGGAGAACTGGTCAAGAGAATCCAGTCCGAGAAAAATGATCCGTACGCCGACGTACTCTTCGGCGGCTCCTGGTCCCTGGCATTTGACAATGAAGACCTCTGGGAACCATACGTATCTCCTAACGATTCCGGCGTACTCGACGCCTACAAGAATACCTGCGGCTTCATCACCGGCAACGTACTCGACGGCAGCTGCTTAATCGTCAACACCGACTTAATCGGGGATATCAAGTTCGAGGGCTATGCCGATCTGTTAAATCCGGAATTAAAGGGCAAGATCGCAACGGCCGACCCGGCCAACTCCTCCTCCGCATTTGCGCAGCTGACCAACATTCTGCTGGCAATGGGCGGATATGAGGACGACGCAGCCTGGAAATACGTGGAAGATCTCTTTACCAATATCGACGGAAAGATCATCGAGAGCTCCTCAGGCGTATACAAGGGAGTCGCGGACGGCGAGTATCTGGTGGGTCTTTCCTATGAAGATCCGTGCGCGCAGCTTGTAAAGGACGGAGCTCCGGTCAAGATTATTTATCCAAAGGAAGGCAGTGTTTATCTTCCGGCATCCGCAACCATTGTAAAAGGTGCGAAGAACATGGATAATGCAAAGCTGTTTATCGACTTCATCATCAGCGAGGAGGTTCAGAATATCTGGGGAACAACCCTTACCAACCGTCCGGTATTAAAAGACGCAAAAACCAGTGATTTCATGACACCAATGTCTGACATCCATGTAATCGAAGAGGATATCCCGTATGTGAGCGCTCATAAGAAAGAGCTCGTGAACAAGTATACCGATATTTTCACAAGCATAGAGTCATCCAAGTAGAGTAAATGAGAGGGCCGGAGGTTAAAGATGAGTAAAATTATTATAAAAGACGCAGTTAAGAAGTATGGTAATAACACGGTCATCCCGGACTTAAATGCCACCATCAGGGACGGGGAACTCTTTACCCTCCTTGGGCCTTCCGGCTGCGGTAAGACCACACTTCTTCGTATGATCGCAGGATTCAACTCCATTGAGGGCGGTGATATCTATTTCAATGACACCCGTATCAATGATATGGACCCCAGCAAGCGGAATATCGGCATGGTTTTTCAGAACTATGCCATATTCCCCAATATGACGGTACGCGACAACGTTGCTTTTGGTTTAAAAAACAGAAAGATTGAAAAAGAAAAGATAAAGACTGAGACAGATAAATACTTAAATCTGATGCAGATCATGCAGTTTGCCGAGCGTATGCCCAACCAGCTCTCCGGCGGCCAGCAGCAGCGTGTTGCGCTGGCCCGGGCGCTGGTCATCACCCCGGACGTTCTGCTGATGGATGAACCACTGTCGAATCTGGATGCCAAGCTTCGTCTGGAGATGAGAAGCGTGATCCGCCACACCCAGAAGGATGTCGGCATCACCACCGTCTATGTCACCCATGATCAGGAGGAGGCGATGGCCATCAGCGATACCATCGCAGTCATGAAGGACGGCGTCATTCAGCACGTCGGCACTCCCAAGGACATATACCAGAGACCAAAGAATGTCTTCGTCGCCACCTTTATCGGCAGAACCAACATCATTCCCGCCCGGGTGGAGAACGGCGCTATCGTTTTCGGCAACGGATACCGGGTGGAGATGGACTGCTTAAAACAGACGGCCGGCCAGGAGGTCTTATGCTCCGTGCGCCCGGAGGAATTCGTCATCTCCCCGGATGGAACGGAGGGCATCTCCGGCGTCGTGAAGGAATATACGTATCTCGGCTTAAATACACACTATTTCGTGGAGACTGACGACGGGCAGAAGACGGTGGAGATCGTCGAGGAGTCTTCCATCGAAGACGAGCTGAAACCGGGACAGAGGGTACTGCTCCAGGTGAAAAAGCATAAGATCAATGTCTTTAACAAGGAAGGCAGTGTAAATCTCGTAAGGAGTGAGGCATTCTATGAAGGATAATAGCAAATTCCGGCTGGACATATGGGGAATCATCACGCTGTGCACCATCGCAGTTTATGCCCTGTTTCTGATTTATCCTATGGCCCACTTAATTCAGCAGTCTGTCATAGATGCCGAAACAGGCCAGTTCTCCATGGCCAACTTTACCAAATTCTTTTCTAAGAGTTACTATTTCAACACCCTGTTCAACAGCTTTAAGGTGTCCATCGCGGCGACGGTTCTGTCCATTGCGATTGGAACGCCGTTAGCCTATATCTTCTCCATTTATAAGATAAAAGGAAAATCTCTGCTGAACATCCTGATCATCGTGGCATCCATGTCCGCACCGTTTATCGGCGCTTACTCCTGGATCCTTCTGTTGGGCAGAAGCGGTGTCATCACTACATTTTTCAAGAATATCGGAATCACCATACCGGATATCTACGGCTTCGGCGGGATCGTGCTCGTCATGACGCTGCAGCTGTTCCCGCTGGTATTCCTCTACGCCAAGGGCGCGCTCAAAAATATCGACAATTCCCTGGTGGAGGCGGCTAACAACCTGGGCTGTTCCGGCATTAAGTGCTTTTTCAAGGTTGTCATTCCGTTAATCATGCCAACGCTTCTGGCCGCGGCCCTGCTGGTATTCATGCGTTCCTTCGCGGACTTTGGAACACCGATGCTGATCGGCGAAGGGTACCGTACCTTTCCGGTCGTCCTCTATACGGAGTTCATCAACGAGGTGGGCGGCAACGACGGATTTGCGGCGGCCATCGCGGTTATCGCCATCGTCGTCACCACTGTCGTCTTCCTGGCGCAGAAATACGTGTCCAATAAGAACGCATTTTCCTTAAACGCCCTGCATCCCATTGAGGAGAAGGCGCCGAAAGGGCTGGCCGGCTTCCTGGCTCACGCGGCCTCCTATCTGGTCGTGGGAATCGCGATTCTGCCCCAGATATACGTCAGCTACACCTCTTTCAAGAAGACGGAAGGAAAGATTTTCGTCCCCGGCTACTCGCTGGAAAGCTACGCTTCCGCGTTTGGAAAGTTGGGACGGAGTATTCAGAACACGATTATCATCCCGATCTGCGCCCTCGTCATCATAGTCCTGCTGGCGATCATGATCGCCTACTTAGTCGTCCGCAGAAAGAACGCGCTCACCAGCACAGTGGATATCATTTCCATGATTCCTTATATCGTGCCCGGCACCGTTCTCGGTATTGCGCTTCTTACCGGCTTCAATAAAAAGCCTGTCATGTTAAGCGGTACCATGCTGATCATGGTTGTCGCCCTCGTAATCCGGCGGCTTCCATATACGATCCGCTCCTCGGTGGCGATCCTGCAGCAGATTCCGATGAGTATCGAGGAAGCGGCCATCTCCCTCGGTGCCTCGAAGATGAAATCATTTTTCAAGGTCACCGTACCCATGATGACGGCCGGAATCGTCTCCGGCGCAATCTTAAGCTGGGTTACCATGATCAGCGAGCTGTCCACGGCCATCATCCTCTATACAGGCAAAACAAAGACGCTGACGGTAGCCGTTTACACGGAGGTGGTACGAGGCAACTACGGCATAGCGGCAGCGCTGTCCACCATACTGACGGTTCTGACGGTCGTTTCATTGCTGATCTTCAACCGGGTAAATGGAGGCAAGGATCTGAGCCTGTAGATGACAGACGGCTGTCAGACGGGGTGCCAGAGTGTACAGGCAGCAGGAATGAATATATAAATCGGCTCCTGTCCTGATGTAAAAAATCTAATACCATGACAAAGCCATATAGTTCCCGGCCGGCTCACGAAAATGTGATGAGCTGGCCGGGAACTATTTTTTACCGCTCAGCCGCTCTGCTATGGAAACAGGAGGATTATTTTTGCTTCCGCCATATTTCCTGCAAACTTTGAATCTGATTCAAACTTGACAGCTCCATCTTTTTTCGCTATACTGTTATACATATATATAACAGTATAACAGGAGGCCTCTCCATGGATTTTCAAAATGACCAGCCGATCTATATCCAGATCGGAACCTTCATAAAAGAACAAATCATAAACGGAACCATACAGCCCGGAGAGAAACTGCCTTCCGTGAGGGAATACGCGGTGCTTTTCGAGGTCTCCCCCCTCACGATCCACCGGACTGTCCAGTATCTGGAGGCGGAGGGAATCATCGTGACCCGGAAGGGCATCGGCAGCTTTGTCCGAGCTGAGATACAGGAGAAGCTGTCGGAAGACATGGTAACGGGATTGATACAGGACTTTATAGGCCGTATGAGAAACTGCGGGCTGACAGATGACCAGATCAGAGCTGCGGTTTCACAGGAACTGGAGGGAGGCCCGAAATGAGGGCTGAGGATATGAGGGCTGAGGATATGAGGACTGAGGATATGAGAAAAGATGATATAAGAACTGAGGATATAACAGCGGCATCTACCTGTCTGCTGCGTTTGCAGGATGTCATTAAAAAACGAAATGGCTGGAGGGTCTTGGATCACGCCTCTGTCACGGTCCGGGAAAACCGGATTATCGGAGTCGTGGGTGACAACGGAATCGGAAAGTCCACGCTTTTAAAATTGATGGCTGGTCTGCTCCGGCCGGATAGCGGGCAGATCATCCGCGAGGAAGCACTCCCTTCCTACATTCTTTCAGGGAGTCACTTTTACGAATGGATGACCGCGGACGACTGTGCAGGCTTCTATCGGGATTTTTATCCCGACTTTGATCGGGAACGCGCCCTGATGATGCTGGAGCAGTCGAAGATCGACCGCAGGACACGGCTCTGCCGCCTTTCCAGGGGAAAACAGGAACGGCTCTGCATGATTCTGGGGCTGTGCAGGAAAAGCCGCCTCTATCTTTTCGACGAGCCCTTTGATGGAATCGACCCGTATTTCAAGAAAGATATGAAGCGCTTCCTCCTGAAGAATATGGCAGACAACAGCTCCATCGTCATGGCGACTCATCTGCTGAAGGATCTGGAGTCTCTGTTCGATGAGGTCATATTCCTCGCTGACGGGCGTGTCTGGCAGATGGAAACGGAAAAAATCAGAATGAAGCACCACAAATCCGTGGAACAGTATTATCTGGAGGAGATCAAACATGATTAGAGTATGGAAATCTATAAAATGGCAGCTTCAGGCAGTATTTTATGAGATACGGACAGCGGCGGCATTTTTCATCATTCTGAATGGGCTGCTTTTGATTCTCCCGCTTTCCGCCTGCCGTGTCATCGATAAAAAAGCTGGATTACTCGTCCTGCTCATCAGTATCTGTTACGCAGCTTCCCTGCTTTTGGGACTGTTTTACGGGATGAACCATATGCTGGAAAAGCCGGACGCCCGGCAGAATGAGCTCTGGCGCCTGGCCGAGCCCAATCCGTGGCTGCGGATATTCTCGCGCCTGACTGCGGTCGCGGCGGTCATGGCGTTTTCCTTTTTCAATGGGCAGGCCGGCACCATCCTGATGCAGAAATTCGCGGACGCAAACCATTCCTATTTCAGAATGCAGATGAAGGATGATATTCCCGGCGCTTTCCTGCAGTTCGCGCTGCTGCTTCCGCTCCTTTATCTCTTTTTGACACTGTCTTCCAGCAGGAGGCAGAACGGCCGCGGAAAAGCCCTTAGGCTGATCGCCGCACTGTTCATCGGCCAGATGGTAAGCGATGCGTTAAAGAGCCTCCCCCTCATAGCCGGTGTCCCGGCAGGAACTGCGCTTCTCTTCTTCCTGCTCTGGCAGTCCGGTAAGCTGGAGGAGGAGAGAGATGTGCCATAATACCGTATCCTCACAGCGCCCTGTTATTCTTCCGATACTCCTTCGGCGACATCTGATACCGCTCCTTAAAAATCCGGTAAAAATAACTGGTATTGTCATATCCCACC
>ERZ773147.3921-NODE-3921-length-10835-cov-10.516419_pt1 | contig 10835 bp, 14 predicted proteins | sample MGYA00580851_ERZ773147 | MGnify/ENA primary metagenome ERZ773147 (study PRJEB29015, sample SAMEA2737818) | human gut metagenome | biome: human gut; feature: human-associated habitat; material: faeces | place: China | collected 2012 ... | reverse complement strand
GGTGGCGGACCTGGGCGAGCCAGAGCGCTACAGCGAGGAAGGCTACAAGCGCCTGCAGCTGCTGGCGTCGCGGCTGCGACAGCTGCGGCGGCTGCGAATAAAATTCCACCCGAAATCTGCACGGTTTCGCCAGTCTCAAAGGCTCACTTCGGTGAGCCTTTTCTTTCTTTTTCTGTATTTATTCGGATAAATCGGGAAAAATATCTGTATTTCGTTAAAATGTTTTCAGAACTGTGCTCTGCATATTGCTTTTTCTGCGCCGAAAGGCTATAATCCAATAGTAACATGGGCGAGGTATTCGCCCGGCAGGCGGCGGACGCTTCATCGGAGCTCTCCGCCACTCAGTATAAAAGATCGGAGGCGCAGTATGCGCATCATAATTGTAGGCTGCGGCAAGGTAGGCTCCGCACTGGCGGAGCAGCTCTCCGCAGAGGGGCATGATCTGACGCTCATCGACCTGTCCGAACGGCGTCTGGAGGAGCTGACCAACCGTCTCGACCTCACGGCTGTTGCCGGCAGCGGCACAAGCTATCAGGTTCTGCTCGAGGCGGGCGTGCAGGACACCGACCTCGTCATCGCGGTCACGACACACGACGAGATCAACCTTCTCTCCTGTCTGATCGCCCGAAAGGCTTCCGACTGCCATGCGATCGCGCGCGTGCGTGATCCGCAGTATGTGGCCGATCTCGGCTTTATCCGCGACGAGCTCGGTATTTCCATGGCGATCAATCCCGAGCTTTCGACCGCCCGCGTCGTTTCCCGTCTGATACGTTTTCCGTCTGCGATCGGCGTCAGCACGTTCGCACGCGGCCGCATCGAGCTGCTCGACGTCCGCATTCCGGCTGAGTCCCGTCTGGAGGGCATGGCGGTATGCGAGGTCAATCCCCTTCTGCGCACCAATGTGCTGCTGTGCATGGTCCGCCGCGGCGACAAGACCTATATCCCCAAGGGCGACTTTATCCTGCGGACCGGCGACGACATCACGGTCATCATCCCGCCGAAAGAGCAGAAGCTCTTTTTCGACCAGGTCGGCGTGCCGAGTACGCCGATCAAGACCGGCCATGCCTTCAAGGGCTGGTACACGTCTGCTTCTGGCGGCAGCTTGTACAACACTGTGACCATCACAGCGGCAAAGACGTTCTACGCACAATTTACCGCCAACAGCTATACGCTGACGTGGGATCTTGGCAATGGCACGACAGAGGAAACGAAGCAGACCTATGGGGAAAAGCTGACGTTGCCGACTGAGCCGACGCGCAAGAATGCCGAGTTCCTCGGCTGGTTCACGGAAGCGAACGGCGGCACACAGGTCGATGCCAACACCATCTACAAGACAGATGGTGACAGCACCTACTATGCGCATTGGGAAATTACAGAGGTTTTCTCGGTCACGGTTCCTGTTACACTGCCGCTCATCGTAGACGAAGGTGGAGAAGTTCATGTTGGCGCAGCGGAGATCATCAATGCGTCTACCGGTGATGTCATCGTGTCCAGTGTTTCAATTTCTACCAAGAATGGCTGGCAGCTCGTACCCTACACGACCGATATGGCGCACGCCAAAGTCGATGCGAAACAGCTTGGTTTCAAAATCAACGATTCTGTGACGACGAAAACCGGTGATGCAGAAACATTCTCGCTGACCTCACCGTGGACGATTGCGGAAAATGGAAAACTGCCGCTCTCCTACGATGCCGTTGTGTCGGCGGTCTCGCAGCCCGTTACCGAGCAGGATGTCCTGTCTGTCGTATTCGTGCTGGAATGGAAGGGGGAATAATTTATGATGAAAATTCTGAAGCGCGGAAAGCTGCTCGTTTTCTGCGCACTGCTCTGCCTGCTGTTTGCAACGGTCGCTTCGGCGGCCGGCAGCGGCGATGTGGCATCCGCTGTTGAAAGCACCTGGACCACAGCGTCCACACAGATCAAAACAGTTGTGGATAATGTGGTTTTTCCCGTGATTGACATGGTTTTAGCCATTGCTTTCTTCGTGAAATTAGGCACCGCATACTTTGACTATCGGAAATCCGGGCAGTTCGAGTGGACCGCTCCCGCCATCCTCTTTGCTTGTTTGGTCTTTACGCTGACCGCACCGACCTACATCTGGGGCATCGTCGGACTGTGATACCGAAAACAGCTTGCGTTCGCAGCAAATTACGGGTATAATACAGACAGAAATACAGAAGGAGATGATGAAGCATGGGTGTGCAGGAAGCTGAAAAGCTGAAACAGATCTGCAGCGTGATCCATCAGACTGTGGACACGGAAAAAATCTATCTCTTCGGGTCTTACGCCTACGGTGTGCCAACGCAGAACAGCGATTTTGACCTCTGCGTCATTATCCCGGACAACGACCTCCGCCCGGCCGACGCGATCAAAAAGATCCGCCGCGCATTATATCCGGTGCAGGATATGCCGCTGGATATCATCGTCTATCGCAGCGCGGATTTTACCAACCGTCAGCAGACAGCGTCTCTGGAACGCAAAATCTCACGGGAAGGAGTGCTGCTATATGCATAAAGAATGGTTGGAATTTGCAGCGATGGACCTGGACTCCGCACAGTTCCTGCTTGGAATGCGTCCGGTCCCGGTGGAGATCATTTGCTACCACTGCGAACAGGCCGCCGAGAAGCTCCTGAAAGCCGTGCTGGTGGCAGCAGATGTGGAACCGCCAAAAACACACGATCTGATCCAGCTCTGCAAAAAATGTGCGGAACTGGACGAGGAATATGAAGCTCTGGCAGACGCCTGCATTGAACTCTCGCCGTATGGCGTGCAGGTTCGGTATCCATCCAATCTGGATCTGAACGAGGACGATATGCAGTGCGCGTTGAATATGTGCCGCCGCATTGACGCGGCTGTGCGTGGAAAGCTGGCAGAGAAAGAAGAACAATAAAAACGCAGAACCAAGCCGCCGCACTGTTTTGTGCGGCGGCTTTTTGCGTTTATCGGAGGTGATGAACGATTTTTATCTGGGACTTTGTAGCCGACACGATTTTGGAGCAGATCATGGACTGGGTCTACAAGCAGATCATCGGCTTCCTTGCAAACTTCTTTGCAGAGATGGGCAACATGGGAGCCGAGATGTTTGAAATGAGCTGGGTGCAGAGCATCGTCCTGTTTTTCTCGTATCTTGCTTGGATTTTGTATGCGGTCGGCTTCGTGGTCGCCTGCGCGGAATGCGGATTGGAGTATTCGTCCGGAAGAGCCGACATCAAAGGAACCGCCATGAATCTCATCAAGGGATTCATGGCGGTCAGTCTTTTTACGGTTGTACCGATCAGGCTTTATGAGCTTTGCGTGTCCTTGCAGGCGAATTTTGGATATGCCATCAGTGGTGCGGGCGCGAGTTTCGGCACGGTTGCCGGAAATATCATCGACGAGCTGACCGTTGAAAACTTCGTAGATTTTGCTACGACGCACGTCGGCGGCTTCGGTTCGGTTACCAGCCCGATCATGGTGCTGTTCTGCATCATCCTCATGGCGTATGCGGTCATCAAGGTATTCTTTGCAAACTTGAAGCGCGGCGGCATCCTGCTCATCCAGATCGCGGTCGGCAGTCTGTATATGTTTTCTGTGCCGCGCGGGTATCTGGACGGGTTCTATCAGTGGTGCAAGCAGGTCGTGGGGCTTTGCCTCACGGCTTTTTTGCAGGCCACGATTTTAATTGCAGGCTTGTCATTGTTCAATGAACACGCCCTGCTCGGCTTGGGGCTGATGCTCTCCGCCGGAGAGATCCCGCGCATTGCGGGCGCGTTCGGTCTGGACACGTCCACACGCGCGAATCTGTCCAGCGCGGTTTACACGGCGCAGACGGCGATCAACATTACAAAAACCGTCGCAAAGGCGGCTGCGGCATGACGGAGGTGCGACTATGGATACGAGCTTTTTAGATGAAGGCTTAGACATGATCGAGGTTCTGGATCGTCCTGCGCTCTTTTCAAACGGAAGAATCCCGCGCGCGGCAGTGCCGGAGGGTCTTTATGCGTATGACCTCTATGAAAGCTGCGACACAGGAGACTTTTGTTATATCGCGCCACGGGTCATTGTCAACCATGGCGGTACGGTGCTGGTCAAAGAACCCATTGACTTCGGCGGCGCGGACAGAATCAATCTGACGGAAGACACTTCGCCCAACTTCCTCGGCGGAGCTATGCGGGTGCATGACTTCATGGCGGCGTCTCTGGACGAGCTGCGGCAGTACAGTGTGGAACCGCAGTTCGGAGGAATGTAATGCCGGAGCTGACGATGGGCAGTCTGTTCGATGGCATCGGTGGCTTTCCGCTGGCTGCGGTGCGAAACGGGATCACGCCCTTGTGGGCATCTGAGATCGAACCGTTCCCCATCGAAGTCACGAAAACACACTTCCCCGACATGACTCATGTCGGGGACATTACAAAGCTCAACGGCGCGGACCTGCCGCCCGTAGACATCATCTGCGGGGGCAGCCCGTGCCAGGACCTCTCAATCGCGAGCTGCACCCGCGCCGGTTTGCAGGGCGCACGCTCCGGCCTTTTTCTGAAGCAGATTCGGTTGACAAAGGAGATGAGAGATGCAGACATACTTCGAGGGCGAACAGGCAAGCTTGTTCGCCCCAGATACTTTTGCTGGGAGAATGTCCCAGGCTGCTTCAGCTCAGGCTCGCCGCACGGGGAGGATTTCCGGATTGTCCTGGAGGAAATTGTTAGACTACATCGCCCCGGATTATCAGTTCCTCGACCTCTCTTCGGACGCTGGAAACCTGTTGGGGCAATACGAGTGGACGACACGTTCAGCCTTGCATGGCGGGTGTTGGCTGCGGAATACTGGGCCCTCGCCCAGAGACGCCATAGAATCTTTCTTGTCGCAGATCTTGCAGGCGCATCCGCCGAAAAAGTATTATTTGACTACTGCGGCGTGTCTCGGAATCCTGCGCCGGGCGGAGGAACGTGGCAAGCCATTGCCGAAGGCATTAGACACTGCTTTACGGATACAAGCTGGCTTGATTGGCTCGACGAACGGCAGAGGGAAAAAGAATCCAAGTGACGAGCCCGTTGCCTTCGCACAGAACCAGCGCGACGAGGTGCGCGATCTGCACAACATTGCCAGTGCGCTCGGTGCGCAGCCGGGGATGAAGCAGCAAACGTTCATTGCTTCCTTTTCCGCAGGCGCCGGTGCGACTGCTGGAACAATTGGTTACGCCGAAGAAGTAGCTCCGACGCTCAAGGGCAGTCCCAGCGGCAACTGTATGCCGTCCGTCATGTGCCTGCATGATCAGGGCGGGCAGCGGATGGATGTGTGCGAGAATATGACCGGCACGCTTCGCGCCAACGAAAAGGGGCATCAGCCCTTGGTATATGAGAATCATGGTGTTGATGCCCGTATCCGGGAGTCCGGCGAAGTCAGTCCAACGGTCACAGCACGCTATGGTACAGGCGGCGGCAACACTCCGCTGGTGCAGGAGCCAAACGAAGTCTACTGTATCGTCGGCAACATCATCGACCGCCAGCCGGAAAACGGCGGCAACGGCTGTGGATATCAGGAAAATCTTGCATACACGATTACAACTGTAGACCGCCACGCGGTCTATGCACGGCAGCGTGTGGACGAATTCAAAAATGATGATATTGCCAGCACGCAGAGCGCACGGCAGGCCAAGGATGCTACGGATCTGGTTGCAGAACCGGAATGGCAATATGCGCAGCTCATTCGAAGACTTACTCCATGGGAATGCGAACTTCTTCAAGGGTTCCCGCTGGGGTGGACAGATATCCCGTCCGCGTCGGACTCTGCCAGATACCGTGCTCTCGGCAACAGCATTCCTGTGCCGTGCGTGGAATTCATTATGAAAAGCCTGCAAGCAGTTGCCGCAATGGAGGCTGATGTCATGCAGAGCCAAGTACAAGGAGAGCATCATGCAGAAGAATGAATTTGAAACCATGGTCAAGGAACTGCTACCAGCCGTGACAGAGCAGGCCATGGAGAAGTGGACGCAGTATGCACAGGAGTTGGAACAGGACGGCACAGAAAAGCAAAGCGACCTTTATGATGCCGCCTATGTGGAACTGCGTCTCATCAAGGAGCATCAGGGTGAATCAACCGCAGTGAGCCTGTTCAACTACGGGGAGCAGTTCGTGTTCAATTATTTTGAACTGCGCGGTGCGGCGGCGAAGCTCACCGAGGGTTGGACGCTGGAGCAGATCCGCGACTATACCATTGAAAACGGATGCGACCCCACCGACGAGGAATACCGGGAATCCGCACAGGCGCTGCAGGCGTTCCGCAGCCAGCAGGAGCATACATTTTCCGGCGAGATGTGCTTGTAATATGCTTCGTTTTGCGGCGATTCTTTGTTGCTTATTGTGAATAGCTTTGTTCCGGCGCTTACAGTATGCTTGCTTTGCAAATCAAAAAGGAAAGGACGAAGCCCAATGGCAGACAAGAAAAACCTCTGCGCGCAAATCGACACAGCGCTCCATATGCGTGTGCGGCAGGAGCAGGAGCAATCCGGCAAGACACTCAGCGAATTCGTAGAACAGCTTATCACAGATTATTACAAAATGAAAGAAGGAACCAAAATGACAGGCGACATGAGAACAATGGCGATCCAGCTCCCGGAAGAACTCTTCGAGCGGCTGAAGGCGTATCTCAAAAAGAACAACCTCAAGCAGAAGCAGTTCATCATCGGACTGATCGAGGACGCGCTGGAAGAAGACGAAGCGGAAGAAAACTCGGTGCAGTCGGATAAGGAAGAAGCTGCCGAGCCGGACGCGGATGTCAACGAACTGCAAACATCCGGCTGATGTGCCGGTCTGGCGCTGAAGGGTGATCCGGAAACGTATTTGAAAATGCAAACTCCTTAGATGACTGATGCGCGGTCGCCTGCGGGGAAACTCCCGCGGGCGGTTTGCTATAAAAGACCTTGTGTTTTTCTGAACACGGTGTACAATAGGTTCAAAACAGGCAAGGCGGTACAAGGCTTATGAAGAAAACAGACCCCCGGACAGTGCAAACCAAAACAAATATCCAGCAGATTCTGCTGGAGTTGCTGAAGCAGATGCCTTTTGATAAAATCACGGTTTCCAATCTCTGCAAAGAAGCCGGAATCAATCGGGGAACGTTCTACCTGCACTACTGCGATATATATGCAGTGCTGGAGGAACTGATGGAGCAAATCCTTCGGGATGAGCCAACGCAAGAGCCGTACCATTGCGCCTTGACCGCAGAACACTACCAATGTCCCTACGGCATCTGTGACAAAATCCATACGCACCCTGAATACGGCGTAATCTTCTTTGACGATTCTCTGACTGGAAGAGTTATTGAGAAAATCGCAGAGCAGTCGAAGGATAAGTACATTGCATCCCTGGTGCAGCAGCTTTCCCTGACGGCGGAGCAAGCCGAAACTATCTTTTATTTTCAGCTGAACGGCTGCCTTGCGGTAAACAAGAAAATCTATCGCAGCGGAAGCAGGAACTGGGAAGCCAGCCGTGACCTGATCGGCGGATTCATCCAAAGCGGACTAAAACGGTATGCAAAGTGACTTCCTCAACAGATTCAAAATTGTGTTCATTGCATCTTTATCGTTTGCCTGTATAATAGTTCCTGAACAATGTGTTTAGGAAGTGAGGGACGACAATGAATCTGATTGGTAAATTACAACCGGTGATTATTATCACAGCGGCGCTGCTGGGACTGCTTTTGGGTGCGTTGACACCGCTTGGCTCTGTGTCCTCCGGGTTGATCGAAGTGTTTTTGATGATGCTTCTGTACATTTTGTTTCTGTCTATCGACTTAAGGCAGATCAAAAAATCTTTTACCAATGTCCGGTTTACCTTGACAGCAGTGGTCATCAACTTTGTGTTTACACCCCTATTCGGCTACCTGCTTGGCAAGCTATTCTTCCCTGATGAACTGGACATCCGCATCGGTTTGCTGATGCTGCTGGTAACGCCCTGCACCGACTGGTATCTGGTATTCACGGGACTGAGCAAGGGTAATGTGGAGTTGAGTATGTCCATCCTGCCGCTAAATCTGATCTTACAGATCGTTCTGCTGCCGGTGTACCTGCTGGTGCTGATCGGAAGCGAGGTAACGATGGATGTGGTGTCGCTTCTTGGCAGCGTGGCAAAGGTCTTAGTGATCCCCTTTGTGCTGGCTTATATCACGAAGCTGTTCACCAAAAACAGTGAAAATTTCAAAAGCTTCTTATCTGACCACGGAGATGATTTACAGCTGCTGTTCCTGTGCCTGGCGGTGGTGGTAATGTTCGCATCCGAAGGCAGGAGCCTGATTGAAAACCCCATGCTGCTGGTGCGGATGTTCGTTCCGCTGCTGATTTTCTTCGTTGTATTGTTCTTTGTGGCGCATCTTGCCGGCAGAGTGATGAAATTCTCCCGGCGGGATATAGTTTCTCTGAACTTTACCACTCTGGCAAGAAATTCGCCCTTGTCGCTGGCCATTGCCGTGGCAACCTTCCCGGATAGGTCCCTGATTTCTCTGGCACTTGTTATCGGTCCGCTGATCGAGCTGCCGGTATTGTCGGTGATCTCCGGCATCCTCAAAAAATGGAACCGAACAGAAGAATAACCACCCAGCGCCGCCGTAGGAGATTCTGCGGCGGTGCTTTTTTGCATTTTGGAGGTGATCGTATTTACATTTACCCCGATAACCTGAATGCCAAAGCCACGCTCTGGCTCTGGCAGCTCCGGGATTTAGCCGTCATCGGCATTGGGCTGCTCATTGCGGTGCTTGCGCTGACGCAGCTGGGGCTATTCCTGCCCATGGTGCTGGTGGCGGCGTATGCGTTTTTGTCCATCCATCTGGACGGACTGAGTGTGCTGGACTTTCTCTCGTTCGTGGTCAGCTTTTATATCACAGAGCAGCAAATCTTTGAATGGGAGGACCCGACATGAAAAAACAGAAGAAAGATAAACGCAGGCAGTCCACGCAGCAGCTCATGGGCATTCAGAAGATCACAGACTACTGCATTTCCACCGACACGGGCGATCTGGTCTTTTACATTGTCCGTCCATCCAACCTCGGTGTTCTGCCCGCGAACGCGATCTATGCCAGAATCGAAGCTCTGAAAAATGTGCTGAGCACACAGGCAAACATCGAGCTGCTGGCGCTCAATTCCAGAGAATCTTTTACGCAGAACCGTGCGTTCTACCATGACCGGCTCCAGCAGGAAACGAATCCGGAGATCCGGCGCCTGTTGGAACAGGACCGACAGCATCTGGACGAGATGCAGGTGGAAATGAAGCTGGCGCGAGAGTTCTATCTGGTTGTGCGGCTAAAGAATGAAAAACGCGAAACCGTCTATTCGCTTCTCTCCACCATCGAGGAATCCCTGCACAAGAGCGGTCTGCCTGTCCGCAGAGCAGGACGCGAGGATCTCAAGCGCATCCTTGCGCTGTATTTTGAAGAAAACACGACCTCGGAGCGGATGGAGGACTACGACGGTCAGCGGTTTCTGGAGGGATGAGCATGGCGCTTTTTAAGAAAAAACAGCGCGCCGATCCGGAAGCGGAAAAACTGAAATCGTTTCTGGATATGATCGCGCCATCGCTGGTCAAATTTGAATTTGACCGCTATTTCTGCGGCAACAGCATCCGGTGCGTCTGGGCACTGCGGGAATATCCGACCGCCACGGACGATCAAGCCATCCTGCGCCACTTAGGTGAGATGCACGGCGTAACGCTGCACGTTTATACGCGCATTGTTACACCGCTGGAGGAAAGCCGGATCGTCCACAACGCCGAGATCCGCAACCGCATGAAGCGGAACAGCACGCAGAACATCCAGCAGGCGGTCGAGGCCGAGAGCAATTTGCAGGATGTCAAAACGCTCGTCGGTTCCATGCACCGCAACAAGGAATCCCTGATGCACTGCGCGGTCTATATGGAGCTGATCGCATCGGATCAGACGGAATTCGAAATCTTGCAGAATCAGGTCACGGTGGAGCTGACACGGGCAAAGCTCAATGTGGACAAGCTGAAGCTGCGCCAGCAGCAGGGCTTCTGCTGTGTCAGTCCGTGCGGCTATAATGCGTTCGGCACAGAATATGAACGGGTGCTGCCTGCCGGTTCTGTGGCAAATCTGTTCCCGTTCAACTACTCCGGCAAGACAGACCGAAAAGGCTTTTATATCGGCAAGGATAAATGCGGCAGCAACATCGTGGTCGATTTTGACCAGCGTGATGAAGATAAAACTTCTGCCAATATTCTCATTCTCGGCAATACTGGGCAGGGCAAAAGTTTCTTGATGAAATTATTGCTTTTGAACTTTCTCGAAGCAGGAAAGTCGATCATCACGCTGGACGTGGAACACGAGCAGTGGGAGATGTGCCGCGCGGTCGGTGGATGCTTTGCGGACATCATCGAAGGAACGTACAAGATCAATCTGCTGGAGCCGCGCTGCTGGGACACCGACGCGGACCCGTATGATGTAGACGCGCCGAGCGCCTTCCGCCAGTCCACACGACTGGCGCAGCACATTTCGTTTTTGAAGGACGTACTGCGCTGCTATAAGGATTTCACAACAGCGCAGATCGATACCATCGAAATCCTGCTGATGCGCCTCTATACCGAATGGGGCATTACAGAAGAAACAGATTTCAGCCAAATGAAGTCAGAGGATTATCCGATCCTGTCCGAACTCTATGACTATATCGAGATCGAATACCTGAATTTTGATGAAACAAAGCCGCAGCTCTACACAAAGGAGATGCTCCAGCAGGTGCTGCTGGGTCTGTACTCCATGTGCAGGGGCGCCGATGCAAAGTTCTTCAATGGCCACAGCAATCTGACCTCGACCAGATTCCTTGTGTTCGGTGTAAAAGGGCTGAACGAGGTCGCAGC
>ERZ773147.3916-NODE-3916-length-10847-cov-3.926612_pt1 | contig 10847 bp, 5 predicted proteins | sample MGYA00580851_ERZ773147 | MGnify/ENA primary metagenome ERZ773147 (study PRJEB29015, sample SAMEA2737818) | human gut metagenome | biome: human gut; feature: human-associated habitat; material: faeces | place: China | collected 2012 ... | reverse complement strand
TTGTCAGCGACACGGAGAGGTTCCTCGACAGCATCGAGCCGGTGCTGAACATCAACAAAGAGGCGGCACGAAAACGATTGCAGGACAAGACGAAGGGGTCGATTATCTTAAAGCGGCAGGTCAGCCGCGAGACGGTCGATGCCCTGCGTCAGCTGCGGTCAGAGGCGCCGGAGGACAGCGACTTGAGGGCGCTGTCCTTTGACGAGGATATCTGCCGCTACTACCCATATGGAGCGCTGCTCAGCCAAGTGCTGGGCTTGACGACGGTGGACAGCGAGGGGCAGTCCGGGCTGGAAAGCCGCTATGAGGATGTCCTGCGCGGCACGGAGGGCAGCTACCTGCGGCAGGTGGACGCGCGCAATCGGCAGCTGGACGGCACGGAAGGCTGGTACATCCCGTCGCAGCAGGGGTGCGGTTTGGTGCTGACGATTGACGCGGAAATTCAGGAGATGGTCGAAAAGGCGATGCGCGAGTGCATCGAGGTCAATCAGGCGCAGTCGGTCATCTGCCTTGTCAGCGACGTGAAAACGGGCGCGATTCTGGCGATGTGCATGAACCCATGCTACGACCCGAACGATCCGCCGCGCAATGACGCGGAGACGCTGACGGAGCTGATGCGCCTGACTGCGATTTCCGACGTTTACGAGCCGGGCAGCACGTTCAAAATTCTCACGGCGGCATCCGCGCTGGACAGCGGGGTGACAACGCCGCAGGATTCTTTCTACTGCTCGGCGAAAATCACCGTCGATGGCGATACCATCCGTTGCTGGGGGCGTCCGCACGGCGCGGAGACGATGGCAGACGGACTGAAAAACAGCTGCAACCCGGTGTTTGTCGAGCTGGCGCTGCGGATGGGGACGGATACGTTCTACCGCTACCTGACGGCGTTCGGGCTGGGTAAAAAGACGGGCATTGACCTGCCGGGGGAGTCGCCGGGCATCCTCATCACGTCGCGGAACGTCAAACGCGTGGATCTGGCGCGCATCGGCTTCGGACAGTCCGTCGCGCTCACGCCGATTCAGATGATGATGGCGGCGAACTCCGTCATCAACGGCGGAAAGCTGATGAAACCCTACATCGTCAGCGAAATTCAAACGCCGGATGGGGAGACACTGGAGCGCTTTCACCCGACGGTGATGGCAGCGCCAATTCGCCCGGAAACGAGCGACACGATGCGGCTGCTGCTGGAGCGTGTCGTCTCAGAAGGCGGCGGCAAGAACGCGGCGATTGCTGGCTACCGCATCGGCGGCAAAACCGGCACGGCACAGGTTTACAAGAATGGACGCGTCGTGCGCGACACGCACATCGGGTCGTTCTACGGCTTCGCGCCGGTAAATGATCCGCAGGTGAGCATCCTCGTCATTGTCAAGGAGGCGGACGTGCCGATTGACTATGGCGGCACGACGGCGGCACCTTTTGCCCGGCAAATCATGCAGGAAATGCTGCCGTACCTCGGAATTGACCCGGAAAATGATGAAAAAGATGAAGAAATTGAAGTTCCTGCGCTGAAAGGCTTGACGATTGGCGATGCAAAGCGTAAACTGTCACAGGTGGGATTGGAAAGCGTGACGGACGGCGCGAACACCGTCGTGCTGGATCAATTGCCGCCGGCGGGCGCGAAGCTCGTCAAAGGCGGGCATGTGATGCTCTACACCGCCGGGTCAGAGGAGCTGACGCCGGAAGAGCTGGTCTGTGTGCCTGACCTGACTGGCTTGGGCGATGTGGACTGCGCGCGCCTTGTGCGCCAGCGGGGACTAATGATGTCCATGACGGGGCAGGGGCTGTGCACAGAGCAAAGCCCCGCAGCGGGAGAATATGTACAGCCCGGCACAACGATTTTTCTGCTGATGGCCGGGGATGACGAATAAAGGAGCTAATTGACGATGGAACTGAGACAGCTTGTCAAGGAAGTGCCGTACTTGCTGGAAACCAGGGGCGATATGTCCGTGGAGATTGCGGCGCTGTGTTCCAACAGCCGGGAAAAGACCGAAAACGGCATCTTCTTCTGCTTTGCCGGTGCACATTTTGATGCGCATCAGTATGCCCCGCAGGCGGTGCAAAATGGCTGCGTGGCACTGGTGGTGGAACGCTTCCTGGACGATGTGAACGTGCCGCAGGTGCTGGTGAGCAATGGCCGCGCGGCGATGGCGAGAATCTGCGAGGCGTTCTTTAATCATCCGGAGCGGAAGATGCGTTTCGTGGGCATTACCGGCACGAAGGGCAAGACGACGACCAGCTACATGGTCAAGTCTATCTGCGAACAGGCGGGCTTCAAGTGCGGGCTGGTCGGCACGACGGGCAACATGATCGGCGAGAAGCACATCCCGTCCAGCAAGACTACGCCCGATCCGATTGACCTCATGCGTGACCTGAACGAGATGGTGCAGGCAGGCGTGCAGGTGGTCGTCATGGAGGTGTCGGCGCACGCGCTGGATATGCACCGGCTGGACGGCATGACGTTCGAGTGCGGCTGCTACACCAACCTCAGCCAAGACCATCTGGACTACTTCGGTACGATGGAGAACTACTTCCAGTGCAAAAAGGCGTTCTTCACCTCCGGCATGGCGAAAAATGCCGCCATTAACGCCGATGACGAGCGGGCGGCGGAGCTGCTGCGCGACGTGACAATTCCGCACATGACCTATGGCATCGCGGCGGAGGCGGATTTGTTCGCGCGCGACATTGAGATTACCGAAAACGGCGTGTCCTTTGAGCTGCGGCTGCGCAACGCGGAATACATCCAAATCAACCTGCGCATGACGGGCATGTTCAACGTCTACAACGCCTTGTCTGCGGCGGCGTGCGCGCTGATTCTGGGCGTGTCGCCGGAGAATGTCCGCGCGGGGCTGGAAAGCATCCACAGTGTGCCGGGGCGCATTGAAATGCTGCCGACGAACACGCCGTACCGCGTGATTCTTGACTATGCCCATGCGCCGGATGCACTGAGCAACATCCTGCGCACCTGCCGCACGTTTACCAAGAAGCGGCTGATTGCGCTCTTCGGCTGCGGCGGCGACCGCGACAAGGGCAAGCGCCCGATCATGGGGCGCATCGGCGGCGAACTGGCGGATTTGTGCATCCTCACCAGTGACAATCCGCGCACGGAAGACCCGATGGAAATCCTGCGCGAAATCGAGGAGGGCATCAAAGAGACGACGGGCGAGTACGTCGTCATCGAGAACCGCCGGGACGCCATCCGCCACGCGCTGGAAATCGGGCGGGAAGGCGACATCATCGTCCTGTGCGGCAAGGGTCACGAGACGTATCAGGAGACAATGGGCGTCAAGCGGCCGTTCGACGAGAAAGTTGTCGTGCAGGAGCTGCTGACGGAACTGCGCAGCGAGTAAGCTGCTGCGCATTGAATACCCGATAATAAGGAAGGATTACCTATGCTGACAAATGTACTGCTTGCGCTGGTGCTGTCCGCGGCGATTGCGCTGGCGACTGGCCCGAAGCTGATTGAATGGCTGCGCGGTCACCAAATGAAAACGAGCGAGAACGAACTCGGCCCGAAGGAGCACCTGAAAAAGCGCGGCACGCCGATTATGGGCGGGCTGATGATTGCGCTGGGCTGCATCGTATCGTTTGTGCTGTGCGCGGCGTATACCGGCGCGTGGGTGACGACGATTCTGCCGCTGCTGCTTGTATCGCTGGGGTCGATGGCAGTCGGTCTGGCGGACGACTGGACGAAGGCAGTCAAGCATCGTTCCGAAGGGCTGACCCCGTGGCAGAAGATAATCGGCTTGTCCGTGGTGTGCCTCGGCACTTCCCTTGGGTGATTATTTTTTTATATTGCCGCCGGGTGCGCAAAGGCTGCCGTTTGCGAATACCGAATGGGACTTAGGGCTGTGGTATATTCCGCTGCTGGCGCTGACGGTGCTGTTTATGACCAACAGCGCGAACCTGCAGGATGGCATCGACGGCATCCTGTCCAGCGTGACGAGTGTCGGCTGCATGGGCTGGGCGGTGATTGCGGGCCTCAGCGCCGTGACGGTCTATCAGCACCTAAACGGCGGCTCGTTCGGCATTCCGATGGTGAAAATTCCCGATGACCCCGATGCGGCGCGCGCTTTGCAGGATAATTACAGCGCGATTGCCATCTTCGCGGCGGCGCTGTGCGGCGGCTGTCTCGGCTTCCTGCGCTACAACCGCTATCCGGCAAAGGTGTTCATGGGCGACACCGGGTCGATGTTCATCGGCGGCGCGGTGGTCGGCATGGCGATGCTGCTGCGTCAGCCGTTCCTGCTGCTGCTGATTGGCTTCACCTGCTGCATGTCCAGCGTGAGTGTCATTTTGCAGCGCTACTATTACAAGGCGACCCGCAAAATCTACGGGACACCCCGGCGGCTGTTCAAAATGTCGCCGCTGCACCATCATTTTGAGAAGTGCGGCATGAAGGAAACGCAAATCGTGCTGATGTACACCGTGGTGACGCTGGTGCTGACGGCGCTGGCGGTTATTTCGGTCATCGTGTAAGGAGAGCGAAAAATCATGCGCAATACGGAAAAATACGCGGGCAAGCGCGTGCTGGTGGTCGGTATGGCGCGCAGCGGGATTGCGGCGGCGCAGCTGCTGTGCAAGGCAGGCGCGCACGTTATCATCAATGACAGCAAGGCGGCGGAACAGCTGGGGGACAGCCTGAAGCCGCTGGAAAATCTGCCGCTGGAGCGCCGTCTGGGCTGCCCGGCGATGGAGTGCTTGGACGGCATCGACGCAATGGTCATCAGTCCCGTTGTACCGGACAACGCGCCGTTCGTCTTGAAGGCGAAGGAAATGGGCGTATACGTCACCGGCGAGCTGGAAATGGCGTATCAGCTGTCCTCTGGCGAAATGGTGGCGATTACCGGCACGAACGGCAAGACGACGACCGTCACGCTGCTGGGCGAAATCTTCCGCAATGCAGGACGCACGACGCATGTCGTGGGCAACATCGGCTATCCGTACAGCGCGGCAGGTCTCGACAGTCAGGACGGCGACCTGTTCGTCTGCGAAGTCTCTTCCTTCCAAATGGAGACGGCGGAGACATTCCACCCGAAGGCGGCGGCGCTGCTCAATATTACCGAAGACCATCTCAATCGCCACGGCACGATGGAAGTCTACACGGCGATGAAGATGCGGCAGTTCCAGAACATGACGGCAGAGGACGTCGCCGTGTTCAACGCGGACGACCCGGCACTTGCACCGCTGATTGGGCAGGTGAGGGCGCAGGTGATGCTGTTCAGCCGCAAGCGGGAAGTGGAGCAAGGCGCGTTCGTCCGGGATGGCGAAATCGTCGTGCGCTTCCACGGTGCGGAAGAGACGATTTGCCCCGCGAAGGACGTGTTCATTCCCGGCCCGCACAACCTCGAAAACGCGCTGGCGGCGTGCTGCATTGCGGTCGCGATGGGCGTGAAGCCGGACGTGATTGCCCACACCCTGCGGACGTTCCAAGGCGTGGAGCACCGCATCGAGTTCGTCCGCGAGCTGGACGGCGTTCGTTACATCAATGACAGCAAGGGCACGAACGTGGACAGCACCATCAAGGCGATTCAGACCATGACGCGCCCGACCGCCATCATCCTCGGCGGCTATGACAAGCACTGCGACTTCACCCCGATGGTGCAGGAAATGCTGGCGTCGCCCTACATCAAGGAAGCCGTGCTGATTGGCGCGACCGCCGACCAGATTGAGCGCACCTGCCGCGAAAACGGCTACACGCATCTGCACCGCGCAGGGACGCTCAAAGACGCCATCGACCAGTGCCGCGCGCTTTCTTCCGACGGGTGGAATGTGCTGCTGTCCCCGGCGTGCGCGTCGTTTGACATGTTCTCGGACTATGAGAGCCGCGGGCGCATCTTCAAGGAGCTTGTGCGCAAACTGAAATAATCCCATCCCTGTGCGCTGAGAAAGGAGCAGACATGCTTCAGGTAAAAAGCGCACAAAAGCGACAGACCGCAATACCGCTGAAAAGACGCAATCCCGTGGACGGTACGCTGGTGATCATCCTCATCATGCTGCTGCTCGCGGGATTGCTGGTTCTATTTTCCGCAACGTTCTATACCGGCACGTCCACGCGCAGCCCGTACAGCGAGGTACTCAAGCAGATGCTGGGCATTGGGCTGGGCACGGCGGCGTGCATCGTCACCAGCCGCATTCCGTACCGCTGCTGGCAGCATCCGTATGTCGTGGTGGGCGGATTGGCGCTCTCCGCGGTGCTGCTGGTGCTGGTCATCATACCGGGCGTTGGCGTGTACATCAACGGTTCGCGGCGGTGGCTGTCGCTGGGTGGATTGTCCTTCCAGCCGTCAGAAATCGCGAAATTCGCCGTGGTGCTGTATATGGCGACGACGCTGACCTACCGCGGCGAGCGCATCCGCCGTCTCTTCACGGGCATTGTGCCAGTGCTGGTCGTGCCGGGAGTTGTATTCCTGCTGATTCTGGAGCAGCCGAACCTGTCCACCGCGGGGTCAATTCTCATCGTCAGCCTGATTCTCATCATTATGGCGGGCGCGAAGTGGCGGCATATTCTGCTGATGCTCGTCGGCGGGCTGGGCGTGGGCGCATTCTACGCATGGTCGGAGCCGTATCGGCGGCGGCGTCTGCTGTCCTTTCGCAACCCCTTTTCCATGATGAGCGATGAGGGCTATCAGCTCAGCCAGTCGCTGATTGCATTCGGGTCGGGCGGCATTTTCGGCATGGGGCTGGGCATGGGGCGGCAGAAGTATGCCTATCTGCCGTACCCGGAGAGCGATTTCATCTTCGCCATCGTGGGGGAGGATTTCGGGTTGCTGGGCTGCCTGATTGTGGTGGCGCTGTTCGTGGCGCTGATGCTGCGGGGAATGCGAACCGCCATGCGCTGCCCGGATAAGTTCGGAACACTGCTGGCGGCGGGGATTACCAGCAGCATCAGCGTGCAGGCGTTCCTCAACATGGGCGTGGTTGTGGGCATTCTGCCTACGACAGGGTTGCCCCTGCCGTTCTTCTCCGCCGGCGGTACGTCGATTTCCATCACGATGGCAGCCATCGGCATCCTGCTCAATATTTCCCGTGAATCAGCTATTTGAACTGCGAAATTGGCACAGCGCCTGTTTTCCGGCATAGGCTGAAGCACAGGAGGTGGACGCGGATGGAAGCGTTTGTTGTGCGGGGCGGAAGAAAGCTGGAGGGTACGATGCGCGTTGATGGCGCGAAGAACGCGGCGCTGCCCATTCTCGCGGCTTCGGTGCTGACGGAGGAAACGGTGGTGCTGCAAGGCGTGCCGATGATTTCCGACGTGCGGAAGATGACGGACATCCTGACGATGCTGGGCTGCCGGATTCGCCGTGACGGACACACGCTGACGCTCGACGCGGGCGGGTTGAATCGCACGGAAATGCCGGACGCTCTCTCCAAGCAGATTCGATCGTCCATCTTCCTGCTTGGGCCGATTCTCTCGCGCTTCCGGCAGGCGACGGTTACATATCCCGGCGGCTGCGAAATCGGACTGCGCCCCATTGACTTGCACCTGTCAGGCCTGCGCAGTCTGGGCGTGGCGATTCACGAGGAAGGCGGCGTGATTCACTGCGACGGCGGCAATATGCACAGCGGCGAGGTGCATCTGGACTACCCCAGCGTCGGCGCGACGGAGAATATCCTGATGGCGGCGGTGCTGCTGCCGGGAATTTCTGTTATCCACAACGCGGCGCGTGAACCGGAAATCGTCGATTTGGCGAACTTCATCAATGCAATGGGCGGAAGCGTCCGCGGCGCGGGCAGCGCGGTTATGACGATTGAGGGCGTGAAGCACCTGCACAGCACGCGATGGACGCCCATGCCCGACCGCATTGTCGCCGGAACGCTTCTGGCGGCAGGGGCAATTACGGGCGGCACCATTGAGCTGACTCGCGCCCCGGTTCAGGCGCTGTTGGCGGTGAATGCGAAGCTGCGCGAAATGGGCTGCGACGTGCGCGAGGAAGAAAAACGCGTTATTCTGACTGCGCCGGAGCGTTTGACAGCGTTTGCACAGCTGCAGACGCAACCGTATCCCGGATTTCCAACGGATATGCAGGTACAGATGCTGGCGCTGCTGTCCGTGTCCGAGGGGACGGGCGTGGTTGTGGAAAACGTGTTTGAGAACCGATTTACCCACGCGGGGGATTTGAACCGCATGGGTGCGCGCATCCTATGCAGCGGACGAACGGCGGTTGTCCGCGGTGTCCCGGAACTGTACGGCGCACGGGTGACGGCGCGCGATCTGCGCGGCGGCGCGGCATTGACGCTGGCGGGACTAAAGGCACAAGGCGAAACGCAGGTGGACGGCGCGGAGCTCATCGACCGCGGCTATGAGCATTTTGAGACACAGCTGACCTGTTTGGGCGCGGATATCCGCCGCGTATACGCGAACGCATAATCAGGACAGCACGGAAGGAGGAATGACCCCCGTGACACAGGACAACTGGCAGCCGGGCACGCCGCCGGGTGGCAGACGGCGCACACAGCATCCGACAGCAGAAAACCCGTTTGAGGAACCGGAACAGTCGCCGGAACTGCGTCAGGAACGCTCGCCGGATCTGTACCGGGCGACAAACCCCTTCTGGAATCAGCCGTTTCGGGACGCAGAATCAGCTTCTGCGCCCCCTGATTTGGGTGAGCCGCCGCAGAGCCCCCCGCCGGAAGCGTCGGTGTGGAGCCATCCGCCTGTACTGGACACAGACAGCTACTCGGAAGAAACGCAGAAGCGCCACCACCGCACGCGGCGGGTGTGGAAAGCAATCGTGCCGCTTGCGCTTGCCATTCTCTTTGTCGCGTTCCTGTTCGGGGGTGTGCTGACTGTCCGCAACATCAGGGTGACGGGCAACGTGCGCATCAGCGCGGAGGAAATCATCCGCCTGTCCAAACTGAAACTTGGGCAGTCGTCGTTGATTAATGAGAAAGAAATCTCCAATCGCATCGAACAGAATCCGTATCTGATTTGCCGGATGGTGTCTCTGGAATCTTTCGACACGATTTGCATCGAAGTTAAGGAGCGGCAGGAGGTCACGTTCCTGACTACATCGGGCATCGGCGTAATTACCGACGCGCATGGCTACGTCCTGCGCACGGTGCAGAACGCGAACGAATCGCATCCGGAGCTGGTGCGCGTGCAGGGCTTAAGCGTCAAAAAGACGATCATCGGGCAGAAGCTGATTGCCAATCAGCAGAAGCAGCTGGACGCTGTGACCGAGGTGCTGCTGCAGCTGACCGTCATGGGCGGACTTGACCAGATTGCCGTATTAGATGTCAGCTCGCTGGACAGAATACGGATGCAGACGATGGACGGCATGGAAATTGTGCTGGGGGATTCATCGCTGCTGCATGAGAAGCTGCGGGCGTTCCTGATCGTCCGCACGGAGCTTTCGGCAATGGGCAAAACGGGCGGCACACTGACACTGACGGACGCGGTGAATCCGGTTTATGCGCCGCCGACGGTGTAATACAATCATCATCAGCACCGCAAAACATGAAAATCGGATAAAAATGACGGCGAAAAACATTCAAAACGCCCGAAAGCACTTGCATTCCAGAGAAAAAAGGCTTATAATGAAAAATGGTATATTGGATAGGTGACTGCGCCTGTCTGGCGGGGAAAAGCCGTCTGCTGACAGGCTGGCAGAAACCAAGGTACAGGGGTGTCAGAACCGCAATTTTCCCGGCTTCAGCCGTCCGGCAGAACGGCCAGACCGGGAAACAGGGGGTATGAGAGTTCATGAAGATTACGGTACCGACGATTGACTTTGGAACCAGCAAAATCGTCACGATGGTCGCGCAGAGCAATGGCGAACGCTGTGATATCGTTGGCTCCGGCGCTGTGCCGTACAGCGGATATTTGCAGGATGGCTGGAACAATCCCGATGAGATTCGGGATGTGATTCGCACTGCCATTGATCAGGCGCAGAAAACCGGCAACTGCCGCATTCATGAGCTGAATGTCGGTGTGCCGGGCATGTTTACACGCGTGATTGTCAAGGAAGTGCATGTGTCGCTAACCGGACCTGATCCGCATGTTACAGCGCAGGATGTCCGCGCTTGCTTCAAGCTGGCGGAAGAATCCGGCGGCGACCGCATCATTCATTCCGCGCCCGCGTGGTTCCGCGTGGATGACGGCAAAAAGACGCTGTCGCCCGTGGGTATCAAGGGTCGCGAACTGTCCGCCATGATTGCGCTGGTGACGGCGGACAAGTATTTCATTGATGATATCACCTACCGCCTGCGCGATATGGATATTGAGCCCCGCGAGTTCTACTCCACCGTCGCCGGGGAAGCGACATATGCCCTGAGCCAAGATGAGCGCGACAAGACGGCAATGCTCATTGATATTGGCTATCTGTGCACCGATGTGATGGTGATGGAGGGCGACGCACTGATTTTCCACAAGTGCCTCGACATTGGCGGCGGTCATATTTCGGCGGACATTGCGGAGCAGCTGAATATTCCATTTCCGTTCGTGGAGGAAAAAATTAAGCAGACGTACAGCTTCAACAGCACGAATCAGGATGAAACGTATGTCATTCCCGCGACGGAAGATGAACCCGCCCGCACTGTCCGGCGCGACGAAGTGACCCCGATTATCGAAGCGAAAGTGGAGGAAATCGCGGAGGCCATCAACAAAGCGCTGGAAGAAGGCGGCGTGAAGCTTGGGAAGTGGTCGAACGTCTATCTGACCGGCGGCGGCTTGATTCTCAATAAGGGAGGCAAAGACTTCCTTGCGGGCAAACTCCACCGAATCATCCGGGAGGCCCAGCGCACCAACAACAAAATGACCAGCCATGTTTTCTCCAGCGCCGTCGGGCTGACCATCCTCGTCGTGACGACGCAGGAAGAGCAGAAAGCACCAGAAGGCGGTGCAAAGG
>ERZ773147.3914-NODE-3914-length-10848-cov-3.527101_pt1 | contig 10848 bp, 9 predicted proteins | sample MGYA00580851_ERZ773147 | MGnify/ENA primary metagenome ERZ773147 (study PRJEB29015, sample SAMEA2737818) | human gut metagenome | biome: human gut; feature: human-associated habitat; material: faeces | place: China | collected 2012 ... | reverse complement strand
GGAAGCACATTTTTGCGGCGCCGAGAATATGAAAAGTGAGGAGTTTTTCCGGATGAAGAAACAGCAGGAAAGTCTCAAAAACATGGTATACCAGGCCATTTTGAACGGCATTTTTACCGATGAATATAAACCGAACCAGATTATCAATGAGCAGGAGCTTGTGCAGAAATTCGGTTGCAGCAAGACGCCAATCCGTGAAGCACTGGTGACGCTCTGCAACGAGGGAATTCTCCGCAGCTTCCCGCGCTTCGGCTATCAGGTCGTCAGCGTATCCCGCGAGGAGGCACAGAATATCCTGGATTTCCGTCTCGTTCTTGAAGGCGGATACCTTCGCCAGTCGATCGGAAACATCACCGAAGAAAACCTGGCAGAGCTCGCCGAAATCGACGAGAGATGCAAGCAGAGCACCGACAGCGTCTGGGATCACTGGGAGGCAAATACAGCATTCCATCTGAAGCTGATTTCCTTCTCCGGCAACGCTTACGCATATCAGGAGCTTGAACGCACCATGAACGTCTTAAAACGCGCTTACGCCCAGTTTTACTGGCAGACCTGGTCCAACGTAAACCCGGCATTGGACATTGCGCATCATAACGATATTATGCAGAGCATCCGGGAGAAAGATCTGGAGAAGACGCAGAACTATCTGAAAGAGGATCTGGCGGATTTTTGTGGGTAAGAAATGAGACAGAGTGTATGGGAACGAAAAAATCCCAAGACACTCTGTTTTTTTGCGCGCTGGAGGCCTTTTTCAGGCACGCTCTGGTGCTCGTGATTATCCATGAAAATGCTTCTCCCGATACTGCTGCGGTGTCACCCCGCTGCTTTTCTTGAACTGCCGGTAAAAGTAGGAAACGTTTTCGATTCCGATCTGGTCACAGATTTGCTGGGGGGAGAAGCCGGTAGTGGCAAGGAGGCGTTTGACGGCAGCCATGCGTTCGTCCATGATGTAGCTGCTGAGCGATGCTCCTGCCTTCGCGCTGAAAATGTGGGACAGGTAGTCCGGGTTCATGTGGATTTCCTCGGCGATGGAGGTGCGGCCCAGTTCAGGATCGGAAAGATGCGAACGGATATGAATATCTTGGTATACTGATCTTGTTTCGTGCTAATACTATATCACATTTATAGTATGTTTGCTATGCTGATTTTCTGAATCTTTTATAAAGAGTCCCTGACTTCCGCAAGCGTCGGAATCGATGTGCTGGCGCCCTTTTTCCCTACCGCAATCGCAGATGCCATGGCGGCAGTTTTGAGTGCTTCTTCCGGTGTTTTTCCGTTTATGATTTCACCGACAAAGTATCCGGTAAAGGTATCGCCTGCCGCTGTGGTATCAACGGTTTTTACCGGGAAAATGCCCTGTGCGCAGCGTTTGGTGTGATAGCCATACATGGAACCTTCTTTGCCGAGAGTGAGCACAATTTTGCTATCCGGAAATTTGTAAACCAGTCCGTTCAGCAGAGCAGTGCCATCCGCGTTTTCAGCAAGGGCAGCACCCGTTTCTTTTAAAATTGCAGCGGCCTCAATTTCGTTCAGAATCAGATATTCGGCCTTTTCGAGCGGCATCTGGAAAATCTTTTTATTGACGGGTGAGGGGTTCAGCACAATGTGCATGCCTTTTTCGTGCGCGCAGTCCATCAGATAAGGGATCTCACTGATTTCATTCTGCAGAACCAGATAATCGCCAGGTTTCACGAAGGTTAAGACATGATCTACATCTTTCTTTGTGATTTCCTGATTTGCACCGCCGAAGAGGATAATACAGTTTTCACCTTCCGGTGTATTCTGAATGATCGTGTGTCCCGATGATCCTTCTTTTTTCAGAACAAGATCCGTGTGAACACCAGCATCTTTCAGCGTTTCCAGCAGCGGAGCAGAATCCTCCGCCCCAACAGCGCCGGCATGCCACGTTTCCAGACCATATTTTGCAAAAGCAATCGCCTGGTTCAGCCCTTTTCCGCCGCTGAAAATCTGCCGGTCATCCGCCAAAAGCGTCTCGCCGGGCTGGACAAAATGATTGACGGAGTAGACGTAATCGATATTTAAATAACCGAAGACTAATACTTTCATAGATACTCTCTTTCTGCTTCCTGTTTATTTTACAGAATCAGTCACAAGGAAAATACCATAGCTTTTTGGAAGCGGTAAAGCCAGTACATAGATTCCTTGTAATTCATCATAATGCAGAACCTCCGATTTTTCAAATCAAAATCAGAGCCTGTTTGAAAAAGCCTGTTAAAAAAGGTTTTCCGCAAAATGTGTGTCACAATTTACGGGAGATTTTGCCCGGATGAGGGCATCGTAGAGGTTTTCAGGGTGGACAGAAAGAGCAATATAAAAAAGCCATCTGTGCAAGTCTGCCCAGATGGCTGTCAAGCGTAATACTTTTGTTATTTACAAACTTCGTCAATATCCACACGGTCGATCATAATATTCAGGATCTCCGTATCAGTATCTTTCATGCCGACTCTTCCGATGTATCCCATACTCTTGATCGTATCCTCGACATCTTCCCGCACGATACCTTCTCCCGGCTGGAAGCTTCTGTGGTGCTGACCCATGTAATGAGCCAGAATTGCGGCATCAACAGCGGATGCGATTTTTGCTGCACAGGAGGATTTTGCTCCGTCACAGACGATACCGCCGACGTTTCCGATGGTGTTGACGATGGTCAGGCTGACATCCTCATACGATCCGCCGGAAAGATATGTAATGGCAGCTCCCGCACCGCAGCCTGCGCTGACGGCACCGCAGTAAGCGGAAAGGGTTCCAATTCCGGTTTTCAGGTGAATGGTCACAAGATTGGACAGCACCAGGGCACGGAGCATTTTGTCATGGGAAACCTGCAGTTCCTTTGCAAATTCAATAACCGGAATGCTGGCGGTCATTCCCTGATTGCCGCTTCCCGAATTGCTCATGACGGGTATCATCGCCCCGCTCATGCGGGCGTCGCACGCCCCGGAGGTATAGGAAAGGATACTCGACAGGATGCCGTCTCCCATAATATGCCGCTCCATGTCGCCCCGCAGCAGGCGTCCGAGCGAATGGCCGTACTCTCCCGTAAAGGAGACCTCGGCGGCATGCTTGTTCATGTCTGCCGCCTTCAGTATGAACCGCAACTCGTCCAGCGGAGCGGTATCGGCAAACTCGAACACCTTCTTCAAGTTCAGAGCACAACCCTCCCCGGCACACGATGCACCGGCTCCGGCACACTTCTCCAGCAACACCTCTCCGTTGCATTCAATCCGTGTAAATCCCGTATGACTTTTCTCGATAACGGCCAGCGCCCTGTCGCTCCCAGCAGCCACCTCCACCTCGATGTAGAGGATATCGCAGCCACCCTGTTTCAGCCCTATTTCGATGGGTGTCTCCTCCATATAGCGGCGCCCCTGCTGCACATCCGCAGGAGTCACGTCGCGCAGCACCTCGAGGCCGTACTCCGACTTTCCGAACAGCGCTCCCAGTGCCACGGCAATGGGAAGCCCTATCATGCCGTCCGTACCGGGAATGCCCACGCCCATCGCATTCTTGAGCATGTTGGCGCTCAGCAATACGGAGATACGTTCGGGCCGGCGGCCGAGCACTTCCGCCGCACGCGCCGTACAAAGCGATACGGCAATCGGTTCCGTACACCCTATCGCCGGCACTATCTCCCTGTTCATCAGGGCTATTATCGAACTGCGTTCCGCAGGTGAAATCTTGCAAGCCATATATTCCATCTTTATCGGACGCAAATATAAACTTTTTTGACAGAAAATAAAGGCCGTCCCCGCCTATTTCGGACGCATCCCCGCCGCCATCCGCCGCCTTTTTCTTGCCGGGCCCGCTCTTCCGCACGGACAGCCAGCTCCGGAAAGGTAAAACGCAGGGCGTCTGCACACCCCGCGTCCATACACCTTTGCAGCAAAGGGAATCAGAAACGCGCCCTGACTCCCAGTGTAAGCACACCTGTCGCACCGAAACCCGCTTCGGCGAAACCGGCTATCGTCCGACCGAGCTCCACTCCGATGGGAGAGACCTGGAAAGTGAATGTCGCTGCCGTATCGCCGTCATCTACCGCCGGCCCGACCTGATACTGCCGATCGGCAATCAGCACGCCGGCCGCCAGACGGGAATAGAGGCCCACGATACCGCTCCGGTACCACACGAACTTCACCTGCGGCAGGATGCTGTAAAAGTTATCGTATATGTAGCCTCCCCCCACCGTACTGCTCATGTTTCCCGAATAGACGAACATGCCGCCGACCGTCAGCGAAGGGGTGAGACGGTACATGTATCCCATGTTCACCGACCCCGTCTTCCGCTTCGCTATCTCACCTGTCCCAACGAGCGACGGCAGCAAATCGTCCATGATGCCCGTCACGTCGTTGATGGGCATCACGCCGTATCCCAGCGATACGTCATGAAAAGAGAGCCTCGGATAGGTGTCGTAAGCCGCCGGCAGGTCACGGGCGGGAAACGACGGGGTCTCCTGCGCCGCAGCCGCTCCCGCAACCAATACGGCCGCACAAACCGTCATCAATATTCTCCTCATAGTGTCTGTGTTTTATTACAGTAAACGCGGCATCCGCCGACTATACCCTGACCACGGCCCCGGCCTGTTTCTCGAACTGGACGAGGAGGTTGTTCATCACCCGGTCGATTATCTGGTCGGTGAGAGTACGCTCCCTGTCCTGCAAAACAAAGCCGAGCGCATACGACTTCTTTCCGGCAGGCAGTTTGTCGCCCTCGTACACGTCGAACAGCGTCACGCTGCGGAGCAGCTTCCGTTCGGTCGAGAAAGCGATGGCCCGAAGCCGGGCGAAGGTAACCTCCCTGTCCAGCAGCAGGGCGAGGTCGCGCCTGACCTCCGGGAATCGGGGAAGCTCCGACACGGCGACCGTATGTTTGCGGACGCTGCGGACGAAGAGGTCGAAATCCATTTCGAGGAAATAGACCTCCGCCCGCAGGTCGAACATCTTCCGTATGCTGCCCGCAACGATTCCGAGCGAAAAGAGCTCTTTCCCGTTGAGACGGAAGGAGAGCCCCTCCGAATAGAGTTCGCCTCCGAGCGGCAGCGTCTCCAGCCGGTAGATATCCATTCCGAAACGACCGAGCAGATTCTCCGCCACGGCACGCAGGCTGAAGAAGGTCGCCGGTGCAGCCTTCTCGTTCCAGGAGACGGTCTCCGTAAGTCCCGTCATGACCACGCCGAGACGATAATTCTCCGAATAGGGTGCCAGGCCGCCTTCCGCAGCACGCGAGGCATCGTAGCGATAGACATTCCCGAACTCGTAAAGTTTCAGATTCGGGTTGCGGTGATTCGTATTCAGCGCGACCGCCTCCATGGCATTGAACAGCAGCGTCTGCCGCATGGCATTGAGGTCGGCGCTCAACGGATTGAGGATTTTCACGCAGCCATCGGCCGGATACTCCGTCAGCCCCTCGTAATAGGCCAGCTTCGTGAGCGAATTGCTCATTATCTCCGAAAAACCGTTCGCCGTGAGATACTCCGCCGTTCTGTTCGCTATCTGCTCCCGACCGGGGCGCTTCTCCAGCGCAATGGCCGAACGAACCCTCGCAGGAACCTCTATGTTGTTGTAACCGTATATCCGGAGAATCTCCTCCGTCAGGTCGGCCGGCCGGCGCACATCCACCCGGTAGGGCGGTACGGCCACGGAGAGCACTCCGTCCCGCTCGGCCTCGATGCGCACCTCCAGCGCACCGAGTATCTCTTTCACGGTCGCCTGCGGTATCTCCTTCCCTGTAAGGGCATTTATCCGGTCATACCCGACATCGAAACGGAACGGTTCGGTAATATCGGGTACGGAAACCGTATCGGCAATGCCGGAAGTTATCCGCCCCCCGGCCAGCTCCTGAATCAGAAGCGCGGCACGTTTCAGGGCATAAATCGTGATATTGGGGTCGATACCGCGCTCGAAACGGAACGACGCATCCGAATTGATTCCGTGGCGGCGTGCGCTCTTGCGTATCCAGACCGGATTGAAATAGGCGCTTTCAAGGAAGACGTTCACCGTAGCGTCGGAAACGCCGGAATCCCGTCCGCCCATGACACCCGCGATACACATCGGTTTCTCCGCATCGCATATCATCAGGTCTCTCTCCGAAAGCGTCCGTTCCACCCCGTCGAGCGTCACGAATTTCGTCCCCTCCGCGCAGGTCTTCACTACCACCCGGCCCCCGGCAATCCGGTCGGCATCGAAAGAGTGGAGCGGCTGTCCCAGCTCGTGCAGGACGAAGTTGGTAATGTCCACCACATTATTCTTGGGATTGAGCCCTATGGCACGCAGACAGTTCTGCATCCAGTCGGGTGAAGGCCCTATCCGGACGCCGCTTATCACCACGCCGGCATAGCGCGGGGCCCCCTCCGGACACTCCACGGCAATCTGCGCCGCAGGCAATCCCCCGTCGTCGAAACCCTCCGTACCGGGCAGGGTGAGCTCCGCCCGCCTGCCGTGCGCTTTCAGGAAAGCCGCCAGGTCGCGGGCCACGCCGTAGTGCGACATGGCATCGGCCCGGTTGGGCGTCAGTCCTATTTCGATAACGGTATCCGACTCCAGTCCGAGAAAAGCGGCCGCCGGTGTCCCCGGCACAGCCTCCTGCGGGAGGACCATGATGCCTTCGTGTCCCGTGCCGATACCGAGTTCGTCTTCGGCGCATATCATGCCGAAAGAGTCGGCACCGCGGATGCGGCTCTTTTTTATCTTGAAACCCTCCTGGGCATCCGTCGGATAGAGAACAGCCCCGACGGTGGCGACGAGCACCTTCTGCCCGGCGGCAACGTTCGGAGCTCCGCATACGATTTTCAGCGGTTCCTCACGGCCCACCGCCACCTCCGTCAGGTGCAGATGGTCGGAATCGGGATGGTCGGTACAGGTAAGCACCTCGCCCACGACCACCCCTTCGAGTCCGCCGCGGACACTCTCGAACCGCTCCACTCCATCCACTTCAAGTCCGATATCGGTCAGGACGGTCAGTATTTCGTCCAGCTCCAGGTCGGTATCGATATAGCGTTTCAGCCACTGGTAAGATATTTTCATAGCATCCTGTTATTTTCATGGAAAAACAGGCTAAAGATACTAAGAATCTCGAAAACTATCATCCCGCAGACGAACCGACCGTTTTTTTCGTTTCTTTGAAAGGCGAGGGAAAACTCCTGGCGATAAACGACATACGGCAATTTTAATTTTACATGTAAATTTACAACCACATCATTCCACAAAAAAACATTCCACCAGACAGCGATACGGAACAGAACACCTCTTTTATAACAGGTGCGAACCGAATTCCATTTTTAAATAGAGAAAAACATGCAAATATTTTGATTTGTTAGTGAAATTTATTTTTTTTGCATCCAGATAATAGGCGGGTGTAATTTTCCACAATAGCTTTTTAAACGAACACATGGCATTCTGTCTGTACCACAAAACACAATATTAAATTAATATGATATCGATACCTGTAGCAGTAGAAGAAGTAGTCAAAAAGAAACCTTTCCTCGAAGGGGCATTGGTTGACGGACTCATCAACCTTTCGGCACTGGCCCGCCAGATAAAGCCGGAAGTGGAAGAAAGAATAGGCAAGACGGTGAACGACAGTGCCGTAATCATGGCGCTCAACAGGCTCGTTCCGCGGCTGGAACTTATGTCGGCCATGAAGATAAAGAACGTGGTGGAGAACATGGGCGACATCGTGGTACGTTCCAACCTCTCCGATTTCACGTTCCTCAACACTTCGACGCTTTACGGCCTGCAGGCACGCCTGCTGAACGAAGTGCATTCGCTGAAGAACGTATTCTGCACCTTCTCGCAGGGCATCTACGAGACGACGCTCGTGGTGAGCGACTCCATCGTACCCCTCGTGAAGGAGCTCTTCGCCAACGAACGCATCATCAGTTCGAACACCAACCTGTCGCTCATCACCGTCCGGCTTCCCTCGGAGAATACGGCATGTCCCGGTGTCTATTACTACCTGTTCAAGGAGCTCGCCTGGGACAACATCAACATCGTGGAGGTCATCAGCACCGCCAACGAATTCACAATAGTCGTCGGCGACCACGACATCCACCGCGCATTCACCATCCTGATGGAGGCTAAGCGCAATGTCCAGAACTGACGCGCCGACAGGCAAATGGCCCGAAAGGAAAGGGCGGCGGTAATCTTACCGCCGCCCTTTCCTTTCGGGCCGTTCCGCAGCCTATGCGGTCAGCAGGGCGACAATCGACATGGCCGCATAACTGACGCTCGCCAGACCGTTCACGAGTCCGAACGACGCTCCTATCCGGTCGATGCGCGAGGGACGGTAAAGCACATGCTGCACGACGAGTACCGCCGTAAAAAGCCCGAATCCCACCCAATACCAGACGCCGAGGCGGTAAAGTGCACCGAGCACCGCGACGGCTGCCACGGCAAACACATGCAGCAGGATACTAATGAGCGTGGAGTGCACGGCGGAGAAGCGTGCAGGGACGGAATGCAGTCCGTTGCTGCGGTCGAAAGAGGCGTCCTGCAGTGAATAGAGGATATCGAAACCCGCCGTCCAGGTCAATACGGCTACGGCAAGCAGCACGGGGAAGAGCGCGACGCTGCCCGTCACGGCAATATAGGCCCCCACGGGTGCGATGGCGAGCGCCAGGCCCAGCACCACATGCGACCACGCGGTGAAGCGCTTGGTCAGACTGTAGCCCAGCAGCACGGCGAGCGCCACGGGCGACAGCCAGAGGGCGAGGCAGTTTATCCAAGCCGCCGCGGCGACGAACGCCACACAGTTCCCGATGACGAACGCCAGCGCCGCACGCGGGGTAATCTTCCCGGCGGGTATCTCCCGGCCTGCCGTACGGGGATTCTTCGCGTCGATGTCGCGGTCCGCCCAGCGGTTGAACCCCATGGCAGCGTTGCGGGCGAATACCATGCAGAGCAGAATCTTGACGAGCAGCAGCCAGTCGAACGGCACAGCGGTACTCACCAGGGCATAGACATAGGACAGCAGGGCGAACGGCATGGCGAAAACGGTATGCGAGAACTTGACGAGCGATGCGTAACGGGAAACTACGTTATTCATATCCGGGCGTATTTCATTAATCCTGCAAAATTAATTAACTTTGCATGCCGTTGTATTCCCCCGTCCGTTTTAGGCCCGCTTTCGGGCAAAGGGGGCCCGCAGGCACTTAAACCCCTATATCCGATTCATGAAGAACATCAGGAACTTCTGCATCATAGCCCATATAGACCACGGCAAAAGCACCATTGCCGACCGGCTGCTCGAAGCGACCAACACCGTATCGCAGCGCGACCTGCAGGCGCAGGTACTCGATGACATGGAGCTGGAGCGCGAAAAGGGCATCACGATAAAGAGCCACGCCATCCAGATGGAGTACGAGCGCGGCGGCGAGAAATACATCCTCAACCTCATCGACACGCCCGGCCATGTGGACTTCTCCTATGAGGTATCCCGTGCCATCGCCTCGTGCGAAGGGGCGCTGCTTATCGTGGATGCCACGCAGGGGATACAGGCACAGACCATCTCCAATCTCTATCTCGCTCTCGGACACGACCTCGAAATCATCCCCGTCGTCAACAAGATAGACATGGAGGCTGCCATGGTCGAAGAGGTCAAGGACCAGATAGCCGACCTGCTGGGGTGCAGCCACGAGGAAATCATCGCCGCATCGGGCCGCACGGGCCAGGGGGTGGACGAAATACTCGAAGCCATCGTGGAGCGCGTTCCCGCCCCGAAAGGCGACGAGAAGGCTCCCCTGCAGGCGCTTATTTTCGATTCGGTATTCAACCCTTTCCGCGGCATCATCGCCTACTTCCGCATCTTCAACGGGACGCTCCGCACGGGCGATGCGGTGAAGTTCATCAACACGGGTCACGAATACGACGCCGATGAAATCGGCGTTCTGAAACTGAAACTCGCCCCCCGGCAGGAAATCCGGGCGGGTGACGTGGGCTACATCATATCGGGCATCAAGAACTCCCGCGAGGTGAAGGTGGGCGATACGATAACCCACGTAGAAAACCCCAGCACCGAAGCGATAGCCGGTTTCGAGGATGTGAAACCGATGGTCTTCGCGGGCGTCTATCCCGTGGAGGCCGACCAATACGAAGACCTGCGCGCCTCGCTGGAGAAGCTCCAGCTCAACGACGCCTCGCTCACGTTCGACCCGGAAAGCTCCCTCGCCCTCGGATTCGGTTTCCGCTGCGGCTTCCTCGGCCTGCTGCACATGGAGATCATCCAGGAACGTCTGGAACGTGAATACGATCTGGATCTGATCACCACTGCGCCGACCGTAGTGTATGAAGTTGAAACCACGTCAAGAGAAGTTATCTACGTCGACAGCCCATCCAAGCTGCCTGCGGTAAATAACATCTACGAACTGCGCGAGCCGATTGCAGAGTGTCACATGCTGCTGCCGCAGGCATATCTCGGCAACGTTATTACGTTGTGCGTAGAAAAACGCGGCGTGCAGACCAATATGGTTTACCACGGTAATCAGGTGGCGCTGACGTACGAGATCCCGATGGCGGAAGTGGTGCTCGACTTCTTCGATCGCCTGAAATCTACCTCGCGTGGTTATGCGTCTCTGGATTACAACTTCAAGCGCTTCCAGGCGTCCGACATGGTACGTGTAGACGTATTAATCAACGGTGAACGTGTTGATGCGCTGGCGTTGATCACCCACCGTGATAATTCGCAAAACCGCGGTCGCGAGTTGGTGGAGAAGATGAAAGATCTGATCCCACGCCAGCAGTTTGATATCGCCATTCAGGCAGCGATTGGTACGCACATCATTGCGCGATCCACCGTGAAACAGCTGCGTAAAAACGTACTGGCTAAATGTTATGGCGG
>ERZ773147.3904-NODE-3904-length-10879-cov-4.691888_pt1 | contig 10879 bp, 13 predicted proteins | sample MGYA00580851_ERZ773147 | MGnify/ENA primary metagenome ERZ773147 (study PRJEB29015, sample SAMEA2737818) | human gut metagenome | biome: human gut; feature: human-associated habitat; material: faeces | place: China | collected 2012 ... | reverse complement strand
TATTATATATAAATGCAGGGAGTTAGAACATGAAAAAACAATATGTAACTGTAGGAACAGAAACAATTTCAAGTAATATTTTTAGAAAAATATTACGTCCACTAAACAATTATACTTTTAAGCCCACTGGTGGTCTCTGGGCATCAGAATTTAATAAATATATGGTAAGTGATTGGTATGAGTATATAATATATGAAGGTTCATATCTACAAGCAATAAAAGATATTACTCTAGCAGCTGTCTTTACATTAAAGGATGCTGCAAAAATATTAACCATAGATTCTTGTAATCAAATTAAAGAACTAGCAAAAAAATACCCATCATATCATCACATATTAGGATTATGCGAGCCACTAACCACCAAAAATAAAATATTTGATTTTGAAGAATTATCAAGAGAATATGATGGTGTTTATATTAATTATTATGGAATAAACTTTTCAAGAGAAATAGAAACTTTTAAAGATTGGAGTATAAATACACTTCTGTTATTTAATATTGACTGCATAGAAAAATATCAAAGTATTAATATAATGCCACAAAATCCATACGATAGCGAAGACTTACCTCAAATAATTAGTACAAGTAATGATAAAGCAATAAACAAACCATGTGATATTTACACACACCTATATTTATACACAAAAAACTTATTCAATGAATTAATATCATTATATCCAAACATAACTGACTATGATAATTACCTCGAAACAATTGCGGAAATTATAAAAAGATGCAAAGTATTAATATCTAACGAAAAATCAAAAGAAATTAAAGAACTATTTAAAACATTAGAAAATGAAAAAATACCATTATTTAATGAAAGGCAAAAAGAAATAGCCATTTACAATATTATTTTAAATTATTTATCAGAATATTTAATTAACAGCAAAGAATTTATAAAAGAATTACCCAAATCTATGATAAAGCAAAGAAAATGGTATGAATTTTAACTTGCTCTATCATAAATAAAATGATATAATCTTTATGCGGAGGAATCATTATGATAGATATAATAGTTGATACTATAATAGATGTATTAAAATTAATACCATTTTTGTTTGTTGCTTTTCTATTAATTGAAGTTTTAGAACATAAGTTAACAAACAAAAACAAAAATATTATAACAAAATCAAAAAGACTTGGTCCCGTAATAGGAGCCCTTCTTGGCATCATACCACAATGTGGCTTTTCAGTAATGGGAACAAATCTATACATAACAAGAATAATATCATTAGGTACTCTCTTTTCAATATATTTATCTACAAGTGATGAGATGTTGCCAATACTTATATCAGAAAAAGCAGATATCAAAATAATATTACAAATAATTTTAATAAAAATATTGTTTGGTATATTCTATGGAGTATTAATAGATTTGACTTTAAGAAAAATAAAGAAAAAGCAAGATAAAACAAACTATGAAATATGTGATAAAGAACATTGTCACTGTGAAAAAGGAATACTAATATCATCAATTAAACATACATTAAACATAGTAGTATTCTTATTTATTACTACATTTATAATAAACATAGTATTTCACTATGTTGGTGAAGACTATTTATCAAAAATCTTACTAAAAGGTACTATACTAGGTCCATTCATTACAAGTCTTATTGGGCTAATTCCTAATTGCGGCGCTAGTATAATATTGACAGAATTATATTTAAATAATGCTATAAGTTTATCCTCATTAATCGCAGGTTTATTAACTGGTAGTGGAACAGCACTAATAGTATTATTTAAAGAAAATAAAAATATGAAAGAAAACATATTTATAATATGCCTGTTATATACACTAGGAGTAATATCAGGATTAATTTTAGAATTATTAAATATAATAATATAAAATGTAACTATAACATAGCTACATTTTTTTATATTTCAAAACTAGTGTCATCAATAAAATTATAATTAGTTTTATATTTAAGCTCTCTGACTAATCTAAATAATGCTTCATCCTTCATTTTTGCTTCTAACATAATATCAACATCAGTATTATATTTCTTAATAAGTTCAATAAATTCTATAAAATCATTACTATTTATATAGTCACTATGACTTCTAAAATCTTTTTTATTTTTAGGAGAAGAAAAATGTAATTTAGGTTTAATATTCCAAGTTTTAAATATTCTTTCAATATCAATATCACTTTTATTACATTTATAATGATGATAATCAAGTACAATAGGAACATTAATCATATCAGAAATTTTTAAAGTATCACTAACATTAAATACCTTATCATCATTTTCAATAACAATGCATTTCTTTAAATAATCAGGTAATTTATTAAAATTATTAACAAATCTCTTAATAGAATTATTTTTTCCTAAAACATTACTACCAACATGAAGTATTAGAACCTTATCTTTAATTTTCATCATGTTCAATAATTTATAATGATAATCTAAAATATCAATAGAGTTTTTAACAACATCTTTATTAGTACTATTAAGTACACAGAATTGATCAGGATGAAAATCCACTCTCAAATTATTATCATTAATAATTTTACTAATTCTATTATAATATTTTTTGTACTTAGTAGTATAATTAAATTTTACATCATCTTTAGTAGCAAGTGGAATTATTTTAGAAGACATCCTATAAAAATGAATATTATTTTTAACATTATATTTTAATATTTCTTCCAAACTTAATAAATTGGATTTAATAACATTATCGAGTTTATCAATATTGCCTTTACTTAAATATTCACTATAAGTATAAGGGCTAGAACTAGTAATATTTATCGCAGTACTAATAGCTACATATCCAAGCCTAACTAACATACTATCACCTAATATTATCATTCACATAAAAACGAATTAAATACATATATTTGCATTTAATTTAATTATATGCTATAATACTAGCAATTTTGAGAGGTGACAAAAATGAGTGAAGAAAAAGCAAAATTAATTAAAGATTTAAATAGTGCAGGAATCGATATAAACTTTATAATACAAGAATCATTTTTAGGATATAAATACAGAAAAAAAGTTAATAAACTTTATGAAGAAAAAGCAGAAACACCAACAAAGTTAATTAAAATGTATTATAGTTTAGCACCAGGTAAGGTTGAATTTGACAAAATGAAAAAAGAATTTATTACAAAATACATTAATAACGAAAGTGAACTTGAGGGAACACACAATAGTATAGAAATAAAAGGACTTAAAGCTATGTATGAATATATACATTCCGATGATGTTAATTATTTATTTGATGTATATACTCTTAAAGATTTAAATGCAAAATTATTTTCATTTACAGAATACCCAGAGTATGCCGGAGATTTTAGAAGATTCGATGTATATCTTCCTGGAACTGGTACAGAACTATCAGAATGGTCTATGATAAGACCTGAATTAAAAAAAATAGATATAGAAATACAAAAATTACTAGAAGATGCAAAAGAATTAAATACTAACTTCTCAACTGATAAATTACTTGAATATCTAGATAATTGTGTAGTTATTGGTTGTAAGTTAATCAAAGTACATCCTTTTGATGATGGTAATGGTCGAACAATAAGAGGATTTATTAACAAATTATTTGAAGACGTTGGATTACCACCAATATACATCAAAGCAAATGAAAGAACAGAGTATCATTTAGCAATGAATAAAGCAAATAATGAAGGAAATTATGATTACATTAAAGGATTCTATAGATATAAAGTATGTGATTCAATAATAGAACTAGATATTAATAATAGAATCAAAAAACAAGATAACGAAAAGAAAAAAATAAAAGAATTAAAAATTAATAGTTAATATCACCCCCTATGCAAGTACATAGGGGGGTTATTTTATATAAAAAAAGTGCTAACTATTTCTAGTTAGCATTTATTACTCTCAGAAGTTAATTTCCGAGTTTCCTATCAATTTGGAGCAAAAACAAAGGTTATTCAAAACTCCTAATAGTAAATGTTGATAAACAACTAATCACTAAAATAATAATACCATATATTTTTATTTTTTTAAATACTATTTAATGTAATTTATCAAGTAGTGATAATTTCTTGATTTTAATATTATTATCTTTACCAGTTCCTAATTCAATATCAGGTTTAACAGACTTCCCGTGAAAATCACTACCACCGCTTATTAATAAATTGTATTTATTGGCTATTTCTAAGTAATAATCCATTTCTTTTTTAGAATGACTTGAGTGATATACTTCAATTCCTTTTAATCCACAACTAATCATTTCTTTTAATAAGATTAAAAATTCTTTTTCTGATAACTCTAATGACTTTGGATGAGCTAGAACTGGAATGCCACCACTATTTGTTATTAGTTCTAAACATTCCTGATATTGTAATCCCTTACTTGTTTGTCTTGTTTTATTATGTGCATCTATCAAATACTTATCAAAAGCATCTTGAGATGTGGTTGCATATCCATATTTAACACATAGTTTTGCTAAATCTGGACGGCCTAAATTATGATTAGCATTAACAAGTTCTTTTATATCTTCATAACTAAATCTAATTTCATAATCTTTTTTGATTTGTTCCATTATTGATAATACTGAATTAATACTATTATTTTTTAAGTCTATCACTTTTTTATTTAGTGCTTCATTGTTTAAATCAATACCATAACCTAAAATATGCATTCTTCCTTTATCAGTTTTTGCAGATAATTCAATGCCATTAATAATTTCTATTCCACTATCTACAATTATATCTTCATTCCTATTAACTTTTTTAATTCCTTCAATAGTATCATGGTCAGTTATAGCAAGTGTTCCAATTCTTTTATCAATAGCTAATTTTATTAACTCTTGAGGTGATAAATCACCATCTGAATAGTTGGTATGAGTATGCATATCTATTATTTTTTTACTTTTTCTATATGGATTAATTACTTTATCTAAATATATTCTATTTAGTGTTTCTATTGCTAAATTATCTTCATATTCTTCCATATCGTAATAAATTTCACCAGCAGTTTTTCCCATTAACTATCATCTCTTTAATATTAGTTTTTTGCCTTCTTCAGCAACTTCTACATTTTCAAAGTTTTGTTTTGCTTCTTCTAAATATAATCTTTTATCTTCTTCAGGCCAAAAATGAGTTAATAATAATTTTTGTGCATTAGATTTACTTGCTAAAATACCAGCATCATAAGCAGTCATGTGGGTTTTACTATTAGCATTATGTTTTTGTAAAAAGGAGCTTTCACAAATTATTAAATCAGCATCTTTACAAAAATTTACTAAATTACCTAAATTAGTTGTGCCAATATCAGAAGTATATATTATTTTAAAATCTTTATTTTGTAATTTAACCATATATGATTCAATAGTATGTGAGTTGTTATCTTCAAAAGTTATATCTAAATCGTCAATAAGAAATGAACAAGAATTATCTATATCATAATAATCTGAATAACTTTCATTATTTGAAGTAATTGATGCTTTATTAAATCCAATATCATTTTTAGGTAAATATATCTTTACCTTTTTATCAAGTAATCCTAAATTATGATAAACATAAGAAGCATATTGTAAAGCACCTAAATCACCAAAATGGTCTTTATGGTAGTGAGTAATAATTACATTTAAATCTTTTAAATCGTTAGGAAAATTTAATAATCTTGTTATACCATTACCACAATCTAACAATACTTTTTTATTATTATATTCAACTAAAAATCCTGGACAATTCATGTTTCCTTTTGTATAAGGTGATACTGTTCCAAGTGGTGTAATAATTATTTTACTCATCTTATCAAACTCCTTTTCTTTACTAACATTCTTTCTCTAACTATTGGATCTACATATTTTGAAATATCTTTATCAAGATTAAGAACTTCTTTAACCATACTTGACGATACAAATTGATATTCTTTATCTGCAAATAAGCAAATTGTATTTACTTTATTATTTGATATTTCTTTATTCATTTGTTGTAATTGAACCTCATAATCATAATCGCTTAAACTTCTAAGTCCTCTAATAATTGCTTTACACTCATTAAGCAATGCAACATCAACTGCAGCACCACTAGCAGAAATAACTCTTACATTATTCATTCTTTGATATAACTCTTTAATTATTTCCATTCTTTCTTCTAAAGTAAATAATCCAGATTTTTTTAAAGGATTTTGCATAACTACAATTATTACTTCATCAAATAAATCACTTGCTTGTTCAACAATATTCATGTGTCCTTTAGTCATTGGATCAAAACTTCCAGGATATAAAACTTTTGTCATAATGATTTCACCAACCTTTTAACTATTTCTTTATCATTTGTTTTTATAACATAATCAAAAGCACTTTCATCAAATTCAATACTTGCTTTTTCTCTTAAATCAAATGCTTCTTCAGATATGTTATCTCTTTTCATTGCTCTTTGTTTTCTAATTTCATATGGGATATCTAAAAGTATTTTTATATTACACATATCAAAGTATTTTGAAATTGATAGTAGTAACCAATCTAAAATTATAATTTTATCTTTATGAAGATTTAAAAAGTTATCAATTTCTATTTGCATATATTTCCATGTAATATCAGATAATTTATTCATTTCATTTCTTGAATCGAAAACTATTTCTCCAAGTTTTTTTCTATCAACATTATTTTCTTTAACAACAGATTCTCCAAATGAACTTACTAATTCTTCTTGAACTTCAGGTAATAGTAAAACTCTGTGTCCGACTTTATCAATATCTAAATGTATTGCCTTATTATCTGTTAATTCTATGATTTGATTTGCTAACGTACTTTTACCACAACCTGACTTACCACAAATACCTATAATCATACTTTCCCTCCAATCTACTTGTATTATATTACATTTTTTGATATAATTAAAATACATATTAATTATGTTTGTCATAACGGGAGGTTATTATGAATATAGACTTTGAATTATATAGAATCTTTTATGTAGTAGCAAACCACTGCAATATTACTAAAGCAAGTGAAGAATTAAGTATATCCCAACCTGCAATAAGCAAATCAATCAAAAATCTAGAAGAACAATTAGGTGGTCAATTATTTGTTAGAACTAAACGAGGAGTAGTTCTTACTGAAGAAGGTAAAGAGTTTTATAATTATATAAAACAAGCAATTGAATATATTAATAATGCTGAAAATAAATTTACTGATCTTATTAATCTAGAAACAGGGTGTATAAAAATTGGGATTAGTACAACATTAACAAAAGAATTTTTACTTCCATACTTAGAAGAATTCCATTCTTTATATCCTAAAATAGACATACAAATAATGACTAATTTAACTTCTGATTTGATGCCAAAATTAAGAAACGGATTAATAGATATTGTAATCTTAAACTTAAATGATAAAAATTATGGCAACGATATTGATATTATTAAATATAGGAAGATAAATGATTGCTTTGTAGTAAATAATAAATATAAGGATTTAACTCTTAAAGAAATGTCTATAAAAGATTTAAATAATTATCCTTTAATTTTACAAGCAAAAGGATCAAATACTAGAGAATTTTTAGATAATATAGCAAGGGAAAATGGAGTTGTTCTTAAACCAAATATTGAATTAGCAAGTTATTCATTAGTTGTTGAATTTTCTAAAATTGGACTTGGTATTGGATATGCAACTAAAGAATATATTAAAGATGCAATTAAAAATAAAGAATTATATGAATTAAAAATAAAAGAAAAAATTCCTAGTAGATATATAGGAATAGCATTGTCAAAAAATCATGTACCTAACTTTAGTGCAAAGAAACTTATTGAAATAATAACAAAATAAAGTGTTTTTATAAAACTTATTAATTATAATAATAAACGTTAAAGAGTTTGGTACTAATTTTTTATCTATATGTTTATAACCTAGTGGTGCTCTAGCAAGAATATGTCCTTGTTTAATTGCACCTGCTAGTCCAACTTTAGTTCTTTCTGATGTTCTTTCAATTTCATTTTGAGATACACTCATCATAATACGAGATATCATTTTACCATTAGCAGAAGTAGTATTTATATCATCATTAACACACACAATATCAGCATTATATTTTTCTAGTGTTTTCATAATGTTTTCCCAATCAAAGATACTTCTTGATATTCTATCTAATTTTAAGGCTACTATTGTGTTGATTTTACCACTTTTAATATCTTCCACTAATCTAATGAATTCAGGTCTTTCGTTGCCTGTTTTAGCACTTATACCAGCATCTTCATAATAATCCTTAATCTCATATCCTTTGAACTTACAAAATGCTTTTAATCTTTCTTTTTGTTCTGATAAACTAAATCCTTCACGTGCTTGGTCTTCAGTTGAAACTCTCATATATAATCCACATATCTTTTTATTTTCATCCATTAAAATCAACTCCTTTTACTAAAAAAGGGCAAAGTAGTCTTAACTATGGTTTTTATACTACTTTGCCCATAAATAAATTAAATATAAAGTTTTCTTAATTTAATTATAAACGAAATTCGACAAAATTACTAGTTTAGCGACTTTAAATATGATTCTAACTCTGTTATTTGTATCTTCTTACTTAAATTTTTAATATAAATCTCAGTAGAATAATTAAAAGCAAGAAATGTTATGTCATTGATGATTATTCTATGTGGTTCTATATAAGATAAATTAGTCTTATCAATTTTACGAATACTACCATTAATAAATTTAGAAGTAGTATTGCAAAAATCACATATAAATTCTAATTTCTTTTTTAATAAATCATCAAAACTTATTTCTTGCTCAATAATCTTTATCATAATGTTCACCATCCTTTCTTTTAGGATGATTTCTTTGTATGACTTCCAAGCTGGCACGTGGGAGTATAACAACAAAAAAAATCAATCTTTCGATTGATTTCTATATATCAAGTTCGGATTTTCCGAACAGATTCGTCAATGGAGCAGATGAGGGGAGTCAAACCCCCGTCTCAGCCTTGGCAAGGCCGAATTCTAATCGTTGAACCACATCTGCAATGAATATATATTTATTATATTAAAAAAATATTAAAAAATCAACTGTTTTTGTTAAAAAAAATTAAAAAATAATGTATAATAGGTATTAGGTGATAATTTTATGTTTGAGAATTTAAGTGATAGATTGCAAGATGTGGTTCATAAGATTAAGGGCTACGGCAAAATAACTGAAGAAAATATTAGTGAAATGATGAGAGAAATTAGACTTTCTTTATTGGAGGCTGATGTTAACTATAAAGTAGTAAAAGAGTTTACAAATAATGTAAAAGAAAAGGCTTTAGGAGAAGAAGTTAATAAAAGTTTATCTCCTGGTGAAGTGTTTGTTAAAATAGTTAAAGATGAACTTACTGAGTTATTAGGCGGAGAGAATACTCCTCTTAATATTAGTGGTAATCCTGCTACTCTTATGTTAGTGGGGCTTCAAGGAAGTGGTAAAACTACTACAATTGGAAAACTTGCTAATTATCTTAGGAAAAATAATAAGAAGAGACCTTTACTAGTAGCTTGTGATGTATATAGACCTGCTGCTATTGACCAGTTAAAACAAATTGGTAAGGAACTTAATATTGAAGTTTATTCTGAAGGAAAAGGTAATCCTGTGGAAATATCTAAAAATGGTATTAAATATGCTAAAGATAATGGATATGATTATGTTCTTATTGATACTGCTGGTAGATTACAAATAGATGAATCTTTAATGGATGAACTTGATAATATTCAAAAAGAGGTTAATCCTGATGAAACTATTTTAGTAATAGATTCAATGATGGGACAAGATGCTATTAATGTTATTAATGGCTTTAACGATAAGATTAAACTTAGTGGTGTTATTTTGACTAAACTTGATGGAGATACTAGAGGTGGTGTTGCATTATCTGTTAAACATCTTACTAATCTTCCTATTAAATTTATTGGTGTTAGTGAAAAGATGGATGGTCTTACTCCTTTTTATCCAGAGAGAATGGCTTCTAGAATACTTGGCATGGGTGATATTTTATCTATAGTAGAACAAGTACAAAGTGAAATTGATGAAAAAGAGGCAGAGACGACTGCTAAAAAGATGATGAAAGGTAATTTTGATTTAGAGGACTTTTTAAATCAGCTTAATCAAATAAAAAAATTAGGTCCTCTTGAAAATCTTTTAAAATTACTTCCTGGTGCTAAAAAGATGGGACTTAATAATGTTAATATTGATCCTAAAATTATGAAAAGAACAGAGGCTATTGTTTTATCAATGACTCCAGAAGAGAGAAGAGATCCTAGTATATTAAAGGCTAGTAGAAAAAAGAGAATAGCAGATGGTTCTGGTACTACGGTTACTGATGTTAATAAGCTACTTAATCAGTTTGAAGAAATGAAAAAGATGATGAAAATGATGGGAAACGGTAATTTTAAAATGCCATTTTAGGTGTTGATATGAAAGTACTTACTATAAAGGAACCTTGGGCTAGTTTGATTATAAATGGTTACAAAGAGTATGAGTTTAGAAGCTTTAAGACTAATTATAGAGGTAAGATACTTATTCATGCTGGTCTTAATTTAGAAAGTGATAATGCTTTGAAGTTTAAGGATTATAATCTTAATTATGGTCATGGTGAGATAATAGGAGAGGCGTATCTTACGGATTGTATTTTAGTTACCGATGAATTTGAAAATGAGTTATATAATATTAATCCTTTGGTATATGGGAAAAGTAAACATGCTAGAAAATATGCTTGGAAATTGGATAATGTTATAATGTATGAAAAGAGAATTCCTTATAAGGGAAAACTTGGAATTTGGAATTATGATGGTAATATCTAAATTTATTCTAAAATTAGACTTCTTTACTATTTACATATTTTATGTGAACATATTATATGTGTAGATAGGAGGATAATTTATGAATTTTAGTGATGGTTTTAACCAAGGTATGTATGATG
>ERZ773147.3903-NODE-3903-length-10880-cov-3.423279_pt1 | contig 10880 bp, 9 predicted proteins | sample MGYA00580851_ERZ773147 | MGnify/ENA primary metagenome ERZ773147 (study PRJEB29015, sample SAMEA2737818) | human gut metagenome | biome: human gut; feature: human-associated habitat; material: faeces | place: China | collected 2012 ... | reverse complement strand
ACCGACGGTTCATCGCTACGATCGGCAGCTGAAAGGGCTCGTAAATTTTTCTCAGTTTTTCCTCTGCCTGAGCACTTTCTGTACCAATAATGATCCTCGCGGCATGGAGCGTATCATGCACTGCAGACCCTTGGGCCAGAAATTCCGGATTAGATGCAACCTCAATATGCAGCTCTTTGCGAATCAGGAAATCCTTAATAAACTGCTCCACACGGTCATTGGTTCCAACCGGGACGGTAGATTTTACAACAACCAGACAATCCTGTTCTACGTTTTCCGCAATCTCTCTGCACACAGTCGCAATATAATTCAGATTGGCGGAACCATCCGGCTGCTCCGGTGTCCCAACACCGATAAAAATCGCATCCGGATTCCGATATGCCGATTTGTAGTCTGTCGTATAATGCAAACGTCCGGCTGCATTATTCTTTTGCATCAGCTCTTCCAGTCCCGCCTCATAAATCGGCGAAACTCCTGATTCCATCAGCTTTACTTTATTTTCATCCACGTCCACGCAGGTAACATCATGTCCCATTTCCGCAAAACATACACCTGCCACAAGACCTACATAACCGGTCCCTGCTACTACAAGCTTCATAGCTTTTCCTCCTTGCTATTATACTTTTTTCAATATTACAGAATCTCCATCTTCAGAAATCTGGTATAATGTTTTCTCTTTTATCTCACTCTGAAATAATTCTTTATAATCATTCTCAAATGCAGGTGTCACAGAATATAAATATACATAAGTATATCCCTCTGTCCTTAATTCATCTTCCCAATCCTGCATCGTATAAACATTTTTCCAGGAATCTTCAATCAATTTCCCATTTTCATCATACTTTCCTTCACCTAAACTGTAAGAATCCGAATTTTCGTTAATATGCACCGGAGTTACTTCATATGGAAATATCAGATAATTTATATTATCGCTGTTTTGGTCTACAAAGAAAATCTTATCATTTTCTGTAATCTGATCCGTTACATCTGTAAACTCCTCATGCTCTGGCATTTCTCCAAGGAATTCTAATACCGGAGAAATCACACTAAACAGATTACAGTTCAGCAGCACTGCAATTGTACAAACGATCAATGTCTTATTCTTGTTTCGAAAGTAGTATAGAATGGATACCTCCAACACCATAACCAAAGCAACCATATAGGTTGAATTGTATCTTTGAAACGAAGCAAGATAGACTGCTTCCGATTTTGTGTAAGAAAACTGATACAAAATCAGTAATGAAATTAAATAAATAATCCATCCTCCCAGCATCGCGGACAGTCCGACAATAACTGATTTATCTTTTTTTATTACATAAATATGTAAAAATACAATACACGCAATCGCAATCACAACCAATGTCATATATGAATACGAAACTGCATAACCACCTGCAGTTCCATCAAAAAACTTTTTTACAAAATTTTCCAGGACTTCCATCCTGTAATTTCCTTCCGGATGGCGGAAAATATCCAGTATTGCTGAAGGAGATATTTCGCTCGTATTCCATACCGCCTTAGTGCCTGATAATTTTAAATAAATACTCCAGGAATATTTTCCAAACAATATTGCAAATATAATTTCCGCAATATGCAAAAAGGTATTTTTTCTTGTTTCCTGTCCATTAACATTCTTTTTTACTTCACAACAAAGAATAACTAAAAAGGCAATTGCAGCAAGTCCTACACCCGTTGCCTTTTCCAAACATAAAATTACAATTCCTAAAACAATATCCGCCCACTTTGTTCTTACATCATCAAATAAATATTTGCATATCACATAACCAAACGTGATTCCCAATAAAGTATCAACATAAATAGCTGTATAACCATTACGATATGTCACCGGTAAAAGAATAACTATCAGGCTAAAAATAAGCCACTTTTTCCAGTCCTTTTTATTTTCAATCCAGCTAAAACAAGGAATACTCAAAGACACCAGCAGCATATCCTGAGCATTTATGATAATTCCTTCCGCATAACGAAACCATAATTTTACAGAAAACCATCCCCAGATAGACGCTGCCGGTGGATAATCTTTAAAAGAAGTGGTTGCATTTTCCAGATTTGCAAAATCATTTAAATAGTAAAAATTTTTTATTGCTAATCCCCAATGAGAAAATTCATCGCTGGACAAAAATGTCCTTCCCATATTGGTCGCTGAAAAATAAACTGCTGCTATCAAATAAAAGAAGAAGCCTGGCGTTATAACATACTTTTGAACACTGTCCCATCCTGTAATGATCTCTTTGAGCAACAAAACGGCACACACTGCGCAAAATGCCAGTGACAAATAATACCCCGGTAAAAAGGACGTAAAAAGTCCCGAAAGATAAATCAGTAATATAATACCAAATATCGAAACAGCTAAGGTCTGTTCAATTCTTCTTTTCTGTTTTATTGCAATAAATGCTGCAACCGGCACAACACCTAAAAATCCCATTTTATTTCTCTTTTCTTATCTTTCTTTTCAATGAAGTTTTCCAATACCGAAAACATCCGGATAAAATCAAGCGATAAATCAATACAGAATCTTCAAATGGTCGGAAATGACTTCCCGTATTCTGATTTTTATAAATCGTCTGGATTGAAATTTCCCTCACAGGGATTCCTCTGACAGCAGACTCAATGAGCATTTCCATCTCGTACTCAAAACGTTCTCCCCGAATCTGCAGATACCCCGCCACCAGTTCTTTGGGAATCCCCCGAAGTCCGGTTTGTGTATCCCTTATTTGAATTCCGTATAATAAACGGTACACCTTACTTGTAATCTGATTACCTGCCCGGCTCTTAAAGGGTACTCCTGCCAGTTTAAAATTTCTGCTTCCCAGTAGTAATTCCGCGCATTTGTTTTTCTTCCACCAATCATCTATCTGTATTACATCTTTTACCGCATGCTGTCCGTCAGAATCAACCGTTATAATTCCCAAAATATCCGGATTATCCTGATACAGATTCAAAAATTCATTAAAGCCATTTTTTAAGGCTCTTCCTTTTCCGAGATTAACCGCATGCTGCAACACTTTACAGTCCATCTGCTTCGCTCGTTCAAAAATATCCAGATGCTCTACACTGCTTCCATCATTTACAACAATAATATCATCAAATCCATTTCGTTTCAGTTCCTGAATATACTGGATCAACTCCTTGTCCGGATTTAATGCAGGTATCAAAATGACTGAATTTCGTTTCATATTGTATTTCCCCCAAACTGTATCTTTCTAAAGGTATTAAATATTACCTTTCTTTCGTTCCCACAAAGGACGTACCAGCAGAAATAATCCTATCCAGGTCATCCCCAGTGTATAAGTCATATATCTCTGTAAACCGGCAAGTACCAGGTCGCATCCCAAAGCATTGATAATACTTGCTGCCATCACCAGTAACATAAATTCCGCGCTGTTCATATGTTTCCTTTTGATCAGCTGCAAAATACCAACAATTCCTGACGCTAAATAAACCAAACACGTTGCAATCCAAATCAGGTCATAAAACTGTTTCTTATGAAAGAACACTGTACTGATAAAGCTTTTAGGCAATAATTGAACTGTCAGTGCCAAATGCTCTTTCCAATATTTTTTCAACAATTTTTGCGCAATCTCATGGGAAATATCTGAAACCTGTATCTCCTGTCCGATTTCATCTTTTGCCAGAATTCCTTCCTGATCTAATTCTTCTCGAATTACAGTTCCAAGAATACGGCTATTTGTGCCAAAAGCCTGAAACATTTCTGACCAATTTTTCCAGCTGTTTCCATAATAAGCCTGCACTGTCTGTTTTTCTTCCATACGTTCCCAGGTTTCGGCATAAATAGCTTTTATCTGCTCGTCTGCAAACAATTCCTGATCCTCTTCCTGTGCAAGATACAACAACCTCTGTACCAGGGTCTGATCCGAATAATCGAGCGCCGGTGCATCAAAGAAGACCTTTTCATATACTACAGTCAAACCTGAAACCGCTTTTATCCCCGCAAAAATGCAAAGTGCGCACAATACACACCGAACTGCCCAGTTTTTCCGAAAACCTTTCTTTTTACCAGTTTTCATTCGCTCTGAGATTTCCAAATAAACACCAGAAACTCCTAAAACAGCAAAACAGAAAAGCATTTGCGGACGAATCCACATCTGCAAGGCACATATCACAAAACTCCAAACCAGATGCTTTCTTTTTTTCCAGATAATTCCTTTCGCCGTTTCTGCGATAAACAAATAGAATAAAGGATACGTCAAAGATTCTGTCATCAGTTCATGACCGATCGGATCTTCCGGAAGAAGCATCACAAAGGGAAGCATCGAAAATCCCCACACCAAAAGCACTTCCCATACTTTCAGCTGAAAGATTTTATCAATTGTACGAATCAGCCAGAAAATTGAAAAAACAAGCAGGGCAATCTGAATCGCCGCCGTCACATGCAAATATAAACTATCGCCAAACAGAACTTGTATCACATGGATAAATAAAGGATAACCCGGTGCAACTCCGATATGATGATGGAAGTTCAGGTAGTATGCTTCTGTATCTCCTCCATAAACATAGCTCAAAGGTGTTCCTTCACCGAATATTACGAAAAGCAGCGTTGCAATGATAATAATTCCATACAAAAAATTTTTCTTATTTTTCATTTTTCCCCATTATTCTATCACTAATTACCTGTAGTTTCAGGATTCATTTTCTTTTTAGTTTCTGCACAACTTTTTCAGGGATATTCACAAATCTCGGATACTTTTGATTCTCTCCCCGCCACTGATGGAACAGAAATGGTTCAATTCCTTCATTTTCTGGAATTCCATGCTCTCTCCCAAAATATACTGCAACTTCAAGGGGTGCAAACCGAATTCCCTTTTCTTCCAGAAGCTGCCTCTCTTTACAGCACAAATAGCAATCTTCATTATGATCCCCACTGTCTGTTTTTTCCCACGGAAGCTTTTCCACCGAGGGAAGTTCCAATATTTTTCTGCTTCTTAAAGAAACTCCATTTCCTACCCTCACAATATTTCCGGAAGGATCTCTATACCGAACACTGTCCTTTGGAAGCGGCCAGGGCGAGCCAATATAATCATACTCTAAAAACTCTGTTCTCCACGCCCTTGGATTTACGACAAACCCATCATGATGCACGATCAGCGCATAGTCGGTTTTAATATGATCTACAAGCTCATATACACAGAAATGGCTGTAGTCATCCACATTTCCCAAGTGCTGAATTGCTTCATGCCGAATCGTCTTAGGCAGATAAAAGGGACGCTTATCTGATAACAGCACTACATCTCCAAACTCTATTCCACGCATGCTGTACTGCATTGCCCGCACCGTCTCATATAGTTTGACACTTGTAATTGCAACCAGCGTTACCTGTTTTAGATTGATTTTGTCTGCATTTCCTGACATTTCATTTTTCCCTTCCAAACCCAAAATACACTGACCATTATCCCTGTCAATGATATTAATTCTGCAATTCTCCACAACACTGGTTCCTGATATTTGATCGAAAGTTGTACAGTTTCTCCGGTCACTAATTCCGGCAATTGAACACGAATCACTCCATTCGTTCCTCTGGATACTGTAACTTCTTTTCCATCACAGAAAGCTTTGTATCCAGGATAGCGATAAAGCGGTACTTCAGCAAAACCGTCTGTGACTTTTCCCTGCGCCATAATCTCCGTCTCTATGTTTGTTCCGTTCTTTCGGAAGTGTTTGGCACATAACTCTGAATTTTCTGAAAAACTGATCTGGCTTCCTCTCTCACACAAACTGTTCAGATCATCTCCAGGATATAAATAGTTGTAATCTGCAACATTCATATTCGCTACATATTCTCTTCCTGGCCATGACATAATCTCTTTTGCATTATCTATTGCCGGAATTCCCATTCCTACCGCACAGGCAATCGCAATCAGACTAATTTTCCATCTCTGTTCTGCGTTCCATGGCATCGCAATCATTCCATAAGATATGGCCACACAGCAAAATCCAAAATAAATAATACCTAAAAAGCGCCATAAAAATTGAACTTTTGAAACACTTTGATATAAAAAGCTTTCCGTCTCGACAACATCCCATGGAATGATCCATAAACTAAAACATAACAGAAAAGCAGAAGCGATCAGTACATAATTTCCTATTTTTTCCTATTTTTTCATATCTTTGCAGTTCTTGATTTTGGGATATTTTATCTTTACAACAGTGATATACATACACTCCCAGAAATACGCAAATCAAAGGAAGAAGTCCCAGGGTTAAAGGCATTTCTCCCCGTGTCGTCCCACGCGCCAGGGATCCTTGTCCACTTTGATGCTCAAAAAAAGTAAATACTTGTGACAAATATACTGTGCGATCCGGCAAAAATACAGAAGTATCATCCATAATCGCAAAGCCGCTTCTGAAATAATCAAAAAATGGAACAAAAAACCATAAATTCCAGACTATCGTTATCGTACCGGCTTTTACAGCAGCCAATACACGTTTCTTTTTCTCCTTATCGTCAGCAAACAACAACCATATAACAAAAACGATTATCGTTAAAACACCATACAGTTCTAAAGAAAGAATATGGCTCTGTACAACAAAGCTAAAACCGATTGCAGCTACCGGCCATTTTTTCTTATCTGCAAATAAAATTTCATACATTCCCCAGAATACAATCGGTAAAAATGCCAATGCCAATGCTTCTCCAATTGCAGCTCTTATATAAAGGTCATCCAGGCGATACAATCCCATCATATAAATCGCACATCCGATATACCCTGCTTTCCTGCTTTTCCACACGTTCTTAAATCCAATCCACGCACATAATGCCGTGATCAAATTGATCAGAAAAATAAGGACTTTATAGGTATTCAGTAAGGACAGGTTTGTTAATCTTAATACTGCAGGAAAATATATAAAAAACTGTGGATACATTGTTGCAGACGCATTTCCATATCCATTTGCCTGTGTCGGATTAATGTGTACTGGAAACTGTCCCTGTTTCAATGCATCCGCAACTCCTTCAATTCTTGCCAAATGGAACTTCAGGTCATGTCCGTTAATCAAAAAATCATTCATATATGGCAAAGTACATAAAAATGCAAAGGACAAACAAAAGATTATAACATGAATTTTCCCTGAATACCTGCTTTTCCACTTTTCTGATGCTGCCAAATACATCCATGTACACAATATGATTCCAATTAGTGCCGCTCCTCCCCATAAGGCATCGCTATATTTCTGATAATTTCTCCATACCATTTCCGTCAATGTTACGACACCGGATGTACAAATAACCCGTATCTGCACATTTGTTGTTTCCTGTTCAAAATCAACATCAAATGTTATTCGATTTTCACTGGGATCTAACTCACTTTTTGCATATACAACTCCTACTGTACCGTCATCTGCCATCGTTGTATCGGAAACAATTTCTGCATAATTACCGGAATCCGAAGTTTCATAGGAAAGTGCAAATCTATAAGAACCTTCTGAAAATCTCATAACAGGACTATCGATCATCACACCATTTTTATCTTTTATTTCTATCTGCAGGCTGTTATCATCACATTCTGATTCGTTTTCTCCAGAAACAGAAAGTTCACTCATTGCAAACTCCCGGGTATCAAGACGCCCCTTCCATTCCTGTATACTCATAAATGCTACAATAACAATTGCAAAAACAAATATTACATTTCTTCTCCAGGTTTTTTTTATCCCACATCTCATAACATTACAACCTTTTATTTTCTATGGATTCTTCGTTTGTTTAACACTCCTAATTGCAACCATCGGTAAATACTTTTACCGCTTATTCATTCCATTATCCAAGAGCACGAAATCCTCATACTTTATGTTCGATGCTGCCTTAAAAATTCTTGCGCCAAAGCTTACCTGAGACAATCCGGCTATCAAGCCCTGACAGCTTCCTAAAGTCCATGCATCCCTCAAAACTTCTCTTCCCAACAAATAATGATGACTTTCTCTCTCTTCTCTACTCTTCATTACCGTTTCATCTCCACTGCTTCGGATGACATCACGATAATATACAAGCTTTTCTCCAAAGGTCTCCCTAAAACGATCTATCGCTTCAGAATCATCCGTTGCCAGAAAAACCATATCATATTTTCCTGCAGCAAACATTTTTTTTGCAGCTTCCAAATATTCTTCTGTTCCAATTTTTACCGGATGTCCTTTATAATTTCTTTTAAAATCTGTGCCTCTTACATGAACTCCAATGGCACGCTTTCCCCTAATCGTACTGTCGATTTGATCTGTCATCCATTTTTTGGTTTCACTGTTTAAATGAATGTATTTTGCGGAAATCCTACCCATTTCCTCTAAATATTCTTCAGACCAGTCGTATCCGTTTCCGCTTGCGTTCAGGGTTCCTGCCAAAGCAGCATTTTCTTTACGACTTTTTATCACGCTTTGCTGTGCTTTCAGCTGTTCAACAGAAACTCCGCCCGGCTGTTCAAAATAATATTCAAAGGGATTCCTTGTCCCGTTCACAGGTTCTTTTTCCGCATAACTATATCCATCTCCATATTCCACAACAGGGATCAGACCATAGTAATCTGCATAATACAGATAACACAATAACCGATTATGATCTGCAAAAAAGCCTGAGCCAGACGCATCCGGCGCTATATGAAAATAGCGAATTCCACCCTGGTTTCCGCCCATCTTTTGCAAATTAACCAAGGAATAATCATTTCCTAACTGATATAAATTTTTAACAAACCGCTCATCATTTCTCTTTTTTAGACAAAATTTCAAATATTGAAACAGTTCTTTCTTATTCATTCTGTCATCCTCTTTCTGTTTCCCGGGCTTCTTTTTATGGTTCAAGATACTGCCAGTCTGCCGATCCCACAAATCCATATTTTTTACCGTTTTTGATCAGGGAATATTTCGGTGCAATTACTGCTTCCCCTTCTTTTTTCCCCAACCATCCTGCCCAAAAAGCAAACGTGCTGTTTGAGAGGATCTTGTGTCTGCAAAGAGACAGCATCTCCATATCAAGAATGCTGTTTTCTGCAGTATGCCGAATTAAAACCTTATTGGATAAGTCTGTAAACCGTTCTTCCACAAAATCCGGATCATCCGAAAAAAAGAACAGCGTCAGTTTTTCTTTCTGTTCATTGAGTATTTTTATCGCTTTTCTGAAATACTCTTCCGAGCAAATATCAAACTTGCTGTTCACAAAATCACCCCGTCGGATATGTATTCCAACGGAGTTGCTTTTCTCTATCTGCTCTTTCCACTCCCTGTCCTGTGCTGTATACAGCTCTTCGTTATGAAATGTAAAAGCTTCCTTTACCTTTTCTTCACAACCATTCAAATATCTCAAGTCCTGAATTGGCACAGGCAAGTATTGCAACACCTCTGGCCTGTCCCACCAGTATGGCGGTCTTGTTGTTGGTGTTAAAAAACAGCTCCTCTATTGACGCCTGCTGTGGATTGTATTTATCTATAATCTCCATAAGGCCGTTGTAAAGCACCTTGAGTCTGTCGGGCATATCCATACCAGCCTCGGTGGTGACTGCGCCGTATTCAATGGCTTTGAAATGATTGCCCTCAACATCTATAATTCCGTATCCGAGTATCGCATACCCCGGGTCTATTCCTAATATCCTCATAGTTCTCCTCTAAAACTTATGTTCGTCATTATTTTATCACACAAACAGATGTTTGTCTATTGCATTATTACTAAATTGAAGCTACTTTCTTATTTTAGTTAAAGAAACGTAAAAAATGTTATTTTTATTTATCATTTTTACATAAAAACTCCTCACATTATGTATTTTTAATGTTTTTTATTCATTTTGTGCATATTTATACTTCCTTATTCAATAATTTTGTGATATAATGTCTTTCACAGTGACTGGTCGTTAGAACAGAACTGATGAAAGACACATGCCTTTTGAGTTTATCATTATGGTGTACTGTCTGTAGAAATAAGACTTGGGGGAAATATAACTATGCGTTATGCAAGACAAAATAAAATACTGGAGCTCATCAAGGAAAACGATATCGACACACAGGAAATGCTGGTTGCACTTCTGAAAGAGAGCGGCTTTAATGTCACTCAGGCAACCATATCCAGAGATATCAAGGAGCTTCATCTGGTAAAAAATCTTTCTGCCAGCGGCAAGTACAAATATTCTGTGGCAGCCTCAACCGAAAGCAATATGTCAAACAGGTATCTGAGCATACTTCGTGACATAGTCAAAAATGTTGATGCCGCAGGAAACATCATTGTTGTCAAGACGCTTCCCGGCTGTGCAAATGCAGCAGCAGAGCCTATAGACTGCCTTGACCTTCCTCATGTGATAGGCACTATTGCAGGGGACAACACTTTAATGATGGTAATAGATTCAGACGAAAACGTACCGGCGCTTGTGGCAAGATTTAATGAACTGCTTTCATAAGGAGTAAAAAATGATATCACACATCAGCATTAAGGATTTTGCAATAATCGAAGATGTACAGATTGATTTTCATGAAGGGCTCAACCTGATTACAGGTGAAACCGGAGCCGGCAAATCAATAATTATCGAAGCCGTAAGCCTTGCTCTCGGAGCAAGAGCCGATACGGCTTTTGTTCGTTCGGGAAAGGACAAGGCTGTTGTACAGCTTGCAGCAGACCTTGACGATGAGGAATATGTAATAACAAGAGAGGTTTCATCTTCCGGCAGGAACCTCTGCAAAATAAACGGTGAAATTGTAACACTGGGACAGGTAAGCGCTCTTTGCAGCCGCATCGCAGACATTCACGGTCAGTACGACCACCAGTCGCTGCTTGATACAGAGCATCATATTGACCTTGTGGATCTTTATTCAAAGGATACAATCAGCCCTCTTAAAGCTCAGGTTGCAGAAAGCTATGCAGCCTTTCGCAAAGCTGCCTC
>ERZ773147.3896-NODE-3896-length-10895-cov-2.683856_pt1 | contig 10895 bp, 9 predicted proteins | sample MGYA00580851_ERZ773147 | MGnify/ENA primary metagenome ERZ773147 (study PRJEB29015, sample SAMEA2737818) | human gut metagenome | biome: human gut; feature: human-associated habitat; material: faeces | place: China | collected 2012 ... | reverse complement strand
AGGCCCGTCAGCTTCTTGCAGACGCTGGTTATCCGAACGGCGAAGGCTTCCCGACTGTAGAGTATCTGTACAACACAGCTGATAACCACAAGAAGATCGGTGAGGCTCTTCAGAACATGTGGCAGACAGAGCTTGGTGTAACTGTTAACTTGAACAACCAGGATTGGAACGTATTCCTTCAGAACAGAAAAGATGGTAACTTCCAGATCGCCCGTAACGGCTGGATCGCAGACTACAACGATCCTTGCTCATTCCTGGATATGTGGTACACAGACGGCGGTAACAACGACGCTCAGTACTCTAACCCAGACTATGATGCAGCTATCGATGCAGCAAAAGCTACTTCTGATCCGGAAGAGCGTATGAAAGCATTCCACGAAGCTGAGGATATCCTCATTGGACAGGACAGCGTACTTGCTCCAATCTACTTCTATACACAGCCATATATGCTCAATCCAGACATTGACGGCATGTACTACACACCACTTGGATACTTCTTCTTCGGTTATACAAGTAAGAAATAATCAAGTCAAAAGAATATAAGTCTTTTGGTATTACTTAAATGTGATGCAGAAGAAAATGACAGGCATTCGGAATTTTTCCGGGTGCCTGTTTTTTTGAGCAGCAACGAAAGCAGGATAAAATTTGCGAAGCTGTTTTATTCTGTTGACCGATTATGCATGATAGCGGTATAATAAGCAGATAATGGTTATTGAACCAGACAGGAGGAACATATGATGAGAGCCAGCGGTATTTTATTGCCTATATCCAGTATCCCTTCCAACTATGGAATCGGATGTTTTTCTAAAGAAGCTTACGCTTTTGTAGATCAGCTTGCAGAAGCGGGTCAGAAATACTGGCAGATCCTGCCACTTGGACCTACCGGATACGGGGATTCCCCTTACCAGTCTTTTTCCACATTTGCAGGAAATCCTTATTTCATTGATTTGGAGGAATTGATCCAGAGAGACCTTCTCACAGCAGCAGAATGTGCAGAATGTCAATGCCTGCATTGCTTATCCACAGGCGGAAGATGAATATCTGACGAAGGACAGCGTGCTGTTTCATGAAAAACTGGGTTATACGATGGTTGGAACTTTCCATCAGTGCGGTTATAAGTTCCACCGCTGGTATGACATGGTCTGGATGGAAAAATTCATCGGAGAGCATAGGGAAAATCAGCCGGATATCATTCCGTTTCCGAAGTTGAAGATGGAAAAGTAGTCTACGGTGGACTAGATTTTAGAAAGGAAAGTGATATGGAGAATATGACTTCTGTTCAGAAGAAACAAAAATTGATTGGAAAATATTTAAATATTGGAAATGCCGGGTTTCGTTCTATCAGAAATAGTGAATACGTTGATAAATCTGGTTTGATTGATTTTATGAATCGTTGTCTGAATACACCGCAAAAATTAATCTGTGTCAGCAGACCAAGACGGTTTGGAAAGTCATTTGCCACCAAAATGCTGTGTGCTTATTATAGCCGTGGATGTGATTCCAGAGACCTTTTTGCAGATTTGAAGATTGCAGAAGCAGCGTCATTTGAACAGAATCTGAATCAATATGATGTGATTTATCTCGATATCACGCTGTTTTTATCAACTTTAAAGCAGAGTGATATGTTGGTAGCTCAGATAGAGCAGGAGATTATAGATGATCTTGCACAGTCTTATCCGGAAATAGCGGCGGAGCACAGATTGGTAGATTCTCTGTGTAAAATGAACCAGATTACGGGACGCAAATTAATATTGATTATTGATGAGTGGGATGCCATGTTCCGTGAGTGTAAAGGGGCAGATGAAATTCTGGATAATTACATTTTACTGCTCCGTTCCCTTTTCAAGAGCAGTCTGACAGATCAACTTTTTGCTGGCGTTTACATGACGGGTATTCTTCCAATAAAAAAATACGGACATGAATCTGCGGTCAGTGATTTTTATGAGTATTCCATGGTTGAGCCTAGACCATTGCAGGAATATATCGGTTTTACAACGGAGGAAGTAAAAAGTTTATGTCAAAAATATGACAAAGATTATACCATTATGCAGGAATGGTATGATGGTTATACCGTTGGAGGTGTTCACGTTTATAATCCGAAATCGGTGATGGAATCAATTTTGAGAGATAAATATAGCAGCTATTGGACTAAGACGGAAACATATGAGGCACTTCGCAATTATATTGACATGAATTTTGATGGCTTGAAAGATACTGTGGTTGATATGCTTGGCGGCGAAAAATGTGAAGTGGATACGGGATCTTTTCAGAATGATATGACTTCTATGAAAAGTAGGGACGATGTGCTTACTTTATTGATCCATCTCGGATATCTTGCTTATGATGAGGACACACGATGTGTTTCTATACCGAATGTGGAAATCAGGGAAGAGTTTATCCGTGCAATAAAAAATGGAAATCGTACTGAACTGATGAAGGCGGTACTGCGTTCAGATTCAATATTGCAGGCAACTTGGGAAAAAGATGGAAGAAAAGTAGCTGAGATTGTGAACGAGATTCATAATGAGGATACTGCATCGGTGTTTTATAATAATGAGCAGGCTTTACGCAGTGTGATTAAGATGGCTTATCTAAGCAGCATGGATTATTATTCTAAGATGGAAGAAATTCCGGCGGGAAAAGGTGTGGCAGATATTCTTTTCTTTCCGAAAGCAGGAAGCCAGAAACCAGCACTCATTGTTGAACTAAAATGGAATCAGTCCGAACAGAAAGCACTCAATCAGATATTGGATAAAAAGTATACAAGTGTGCTTAAAGGTTATCAGGGGGACATCTTGTTGGTAGGAATTAACTATAATGAAAAATCGAAAGAACACGGGTGTGTGATTCAGGAGATGAAATAAGCACCGGGCAGCAATACCGTTATCCGATATTGCTGCCCATCTTTTTATTTTCAGGTAATCAATTCTTTTCTTTTCATATAATAATCATAGAAGATGAAATCCATATATCCCCATTTTACAATATAATTCCGATATTGTTTTTTATTTAATACAATTAATACTACAATTCCTATTGACATAGTAGGATAAAAGAACTATGATAAGCACTATAAATTTTGAAAGAGGAGGGGAACATCTTGAACTGGGAGTTTATTCTAAAATATTTACCGATGTACGAGAAAGCCGCCTGGTTGACGCTTCGCATTGGACTCCTCGGAATTGTTTTTGCAATTATCGTTGGATTTGTCTGTTCGACGATCCAGTATTATAAAGTGCCGGTACTTCGCCAGATTGTGGCGGTGTACATAGAACTCAGCAGAAATACACCATTGCTGGTACAGTTATTCTTTATTTACTATGGACTTCCGAAGATCGGAATCCAGACAAATGCGGAGGCATGTGGTGTTGCCGGACTTGCATTTTTAGGTGGAGCTATTTTGTCTGTTATAATAACTAATATTATAAAGAAAAGAGAAAAAACAAAAATAAGAATATAATTGTCCGGATTTGAGCTGAACTTTCTTTCTGCATTACGAAAAAGGGGGTGTTGATTAAAACACTAAGTTGTTGATTTTAAGAAAAAAAGAAAGGAGTGAGTTTTGTGAATAGTGGAAGAATGCCTGCAGGGAAAGTCTGGGGATTTGCAATGGGAACCTTGGGTGAGTATTTTGTATATTATCTTTTTTATACATATTTCTTATATTACCTCACAGATTATGTTCTTATTCCGGCCTCAGTGGCAGGAACTATAATGACAGTTGCAATGCTTTGGGATGCATTCACTGATCCTGTAGTGGGGTATATCAACGATATAAGTAAAAATCCAAAAGGCAGAAGGCGTCCTATGATGTTTGCAGTTTTTATCCCGTTTGCGATTACCTTTGCGCTGTGCTTTATCAGACCGGGTCTCGATGGTACCGCTTTATATCTCTATTACGGTATTGTCTGCCTTGCTTTCTGGTTGTGTTTTACGATGGAGCAGGTTCCGTTTTATGGACTTTTGCCTGAAATAACGAATGATGATCAGGACAGGATGAGACTTAGAGCAGCCATGGGGTTTATTGGAAACGCAGGAAATCTTGCGGTTTCAATAGTGCCGATCACATTATCTGCTGTGATTGCAATGGGCGTTAATGAAATGATGGCATGGTCAGTTGTAATGGGAATTCTGGGAGCGATAGGAACTTTGGGATTTGTAGTGTGCTGGCATACTACAAGAGGCATGGAAACTCCGCCTGACAAGGTTATCAGGCCGGAGGGAAACATCTTTAAAACCTATGGTAAAATCCTGACATTGAAAGGATACATTCCTGTAGTTGTTATTTATATTTTATGCACTATTGATTTATGTGTAATGTTTAACTCTATTCTTTATGTAGCGGACAGTAAGCTTGCGCTTCCTGCTCTTATGCAGTCGATAATTGTAGCGTGCTATACATTCTCCGGAGCACTGTTTGTTGTACTTGTTACTCCTATGAATAAAAAATGGGGTTCGTATAAATCGATTCAGATAGTAATGATAGCAGCTACCGTTTTGTTTGCGGTGTTTGGCCTTATAGGTCTTAACAGTGCAGTAATATTGATTCTGCATGGTCTTCTTACAGGCGGAACTTTTGCCCTTGCGACGGCATTTACCTATGGTCTGCTCTACCAGATTATCGACGTTGCATTCTTAAAGAGCAATGAGCAGTTAGAGGGATCTGTAATCAGTTTTGCAACTCTGGGGTACAAGATAGGCGCAGCGGCGGCGGCATCTATTACTGCAGGATTCTTAACAATTGTTGGGTATGATCCTGCGGCAGAATCCAAAGCAGAAGTTCTTGGACATATAGACTATATGCTTACAATGCTTCCGGCAGCGCTGTTGTTGATAAGCATTCTGGTATTAAAGTTTGCATATCCGTTAAGAGAGGATCTTTATAAGAAAATTCTGATTGAAAAGAACAAGAAACTGGCAGGAGAAACTTTCTCAGTTGAAGAAATTAAACATTTATTTTAAGGAAAAAGGATAGGAGGACACAGCTATGGCAGAAAAATATCAGATGTATATTGATGGTGAATGGTGCGACAGCAGTACCGGAGAAGTTATTGAAGTTATATCCCCGGTAACGGGTGAGCTGCTTGGAACTGTTCCAAAGGCATCACAGGAGGATGTTAACAGAGCAATTGAAGCGGCAGACAGAGTAAAAACTGAATTTAAGTTCTGGTCTGATGTTGAAAGAGGCGAGCTGGTGTGTAAAATAGCAGACGAACTTGAAAAGGAAACTGAGAAAATTGCACGTGATATGACTATGGAACAGGGTAAACCTTACCATACTGAATCGATTGGAGAGGTTATTGAATCAGCTGAAAATCTTAGAAATGCAAAAGAAGACCTGATTAGAATCAATGGTGAAATACTTTACTCAAAAGATCCTGACAGAAAGATTTTTACCAAAAGAGAACCTAATGGGGTTTATGGCGCAATTGATCCTGCTGCCGACTACAAGCTGGCATACAGATGCCAAAACGGCAGAGGTGTATACACTTTCTGCATGTGTCCGGGCGGTGAGGTTGTTGCGGCGGCCTCGTCGGAGGGTATGACGGTTACAAACGGTATGAGTTATGCGGCTCGTGACGGAAAATACGCCAACAGCGCACTTCTGGTAGACGTCAGAACCGATGATTTTGACGGAGATGACGTTCTTGCAGGAGTGAGATTTCAGGAAAAATACGAGAGGCTTGCCTTTGAATTCGGCGGGGGATATGCTCCTGTGCAGACAACGTGGGGGCGCTTCAGAGAGGATGCTGTGTCGGCGGCGGCAGGAAATTCAGAAAACCTCAATAAAGTTGCAAAATGTCTGCCTGACTTTGTGACAGAGGCATATCTTGAGGCTATGCCTGCTTTAGGCAGAAAACTCAAAGGCTTTGACTGTTATGAAAGCGGTGGAAACAAGAAGCTCTTCACCTGTAAGAATTCTGCGGGACGACAGTATGCAGTCGGATGTCAGAGGACTTTATCCCGCAGGTGAGGGCGCAGGATATGCAGGAGGCATTACCTCTGCTGCGGTAGACGGCATTAAGGCGGCGGAGAGAATCATACAGAAGTACAGTAAATACGTCTTAACGGTAAAATGATATACAGGAGGCAGCAGATGGAAATAACCTTAAGAATAAATGAAAATATATCTGTAGAGCGGGCTGCAAAGCTTACAGAGCTGGGAAATCTGATTGAAGAGGGAATCCTGATGGAGCAGGACTTTCAGAGTGCGGTTAAGCTGTATATGCTTGCCGCAAAAGCAGGAGAGCCGGAAGCCTTTTACCATATGGGCAGAGTATATATGAACGGTATCGGAGTTGCGCAGAATACAGCAAAGGCGAAGCTGTACTTCAAACAGGGAGCAAACAGCGGCAATACCGATTCTATAGTAGCAATAGGCGGTATATACAAAGACGAGGGAAGTATTGAGCAGGCTTTGTACTGCTTTAAGCTGGCGGCGGAAGCAGACAATCTTGACGGTATAATCGGATATGCAGGTCTGCTTGAGGAAACAGGCGGCGATATCGAAGAGCTTATGCAGATGTACAGAAAAGCCGCAGGTCTCGGAAGCGCTGACGCTGCGGAAGCCCTTGGCAGAATTTATGAGGACAAAAACAGTCCGGAGTACAGTCCCGATATAGCGGTTTTCTGGTACAGGCAGGCGGTAAGCCTTGGAAAACAGTCGGCAGAGGCAGAAGCCGCAAGACTTGAAAAGGATACCGAAAAAGACATAGATGTAGAGATTGAATATGACGATGATATATAGTATGAAAACCACAGCGCAGAATAACGGCTGTGGCTTTTAATGTCCATAAACTGTAACCTTTCTCTCCCATATATTGTGCAGTGAAATCTGCGGCAAATTGTATTACAATTTAATTAAGCTTTACAAAGCAGGAGAGGAGGTTTTATGAAACATAAACTGATTTCATTAGCGGCAGCAGTATGTATAATCCTTGTTGTGGCAGTGCCGGGATTCGGAGCATCAGTCTGCGGTGAAAACACAAAATTATGCAAATATCCGTGGATTGAGTTTTCTTTTTCTCTTTTTCCGCATAACGATATTGATAATGTTCTGTTAAAAAATTCCGGGCTGCGACAGGCAGCTTACACGCAAGGGAGGATGGTACATAATAGGGGGAAATTTTTCGGATTTCATTTTCTTTAGCTGTCTGCAGCTCAATTCCAAAATACTTCTGAAGCTCAAACCCATTATGTTCGTGGTTCAGCGTGTAATGAGACAAATCCGCCAATACGGAGACATCTGTATATTTTTGCTGAACTGCTAACTGAAATGCATATTGGAACATCTGATTTCCGAGTCCGCCCCGATATCTGATTAAAATCATTTTGATTCCTCATCCCCAAATACATATTCCTTGGATCGTTCCGTAACTTTTCCGTCTCCGACCTCATAAATGATATCCGCATTCTGGATTGTTGTAAGACGATGTGCGATAATAATCATGGTCTTGCTTCCCTGCAGGCTCTCAATTGCCTCCATTACAGCAGTCTCTGTTTCATTATCCAACGCCGAAGTTGCCTCATCCAGTACCAGAATTTCAGGATCGTGATATAACGCCCTAGCAATTCCGATTCGCTGTCTCTGACCGCCTGACAGTCTTACTCCGCGGTCTCCAACAATCGTATCCAGTCCATCCGGAAGCGTATCTACAAACTCTGCCAGCTGAGCCTTTTTCAGGGCAGTTCTAACCGCCTCTTCATCGATCTGATCCTCATGAATACCAAATGCGATATTATTCCGGATCGTATCATCGGACAAATAGATTACCTGTGGAATATAACCAATCTGATGATGCCACATAGTAAGATTCTTGAACACGTCGATATCATCTACCAGAATTTTACCTCTTTGGGGAGCAAGCAGTCCTAAAATAATATCCGCCATTGTTGTTTTACCGGCTCCCGAGCTGCCGATAAATGCAACGGTTTTCCCTTTCGGGATTACACAGCTGGCATCCTCCAGGACATTCGTATCCGTATTGGGATATGCGTAGGTAATATGCTTTGCCGTAATCCCATGCTCAAAGCTCCATTCTTTTCCTTCCTCTTCGCCCTTAGACTCCTGATAATCCTCAATTCCTTTCAGATCCCCATAGATCAGATCAACGGAAGGCACCGCGTATAGAATATTATTTACATGCTCGTTAATTCTTCCAACAGAAGGAAGCAGACGAAATGCCGCAACCGCGAAAGTAGCCAGCTGCGGAATGAAATTCTCCAGCTCCCCATGTCCAAAATTCAGCTTTATGATAATTGCAATCAAAAGTCCTGTCATACAAACCGCTTCTACCATATACTTCGGAGTGATCGACAGCAGGCGATTAATCCTCACACCTTTAATATACAATCCATAATATTTTTTGTAGGAGGAAACAAAAAACTCTTCCCGATTGAGTACCTTTACTTCTTTTACCCCGCAAGCGACTGATTCACCCACTGGTAAAGTTTCCCTTTATATACCTGCGCTTCTTTTCCCAACTGTTCCGTAAAGCGCTTTGTGATCTTAGTAAATAATACAACACAGAGAATCAGCAAACCTACAATTACTACTGTAATGGAGTTACTTACTGTAAATAAATACACTCCCAGCACTATACATACAACCACTTCTGCAACCAGCTGCAGCGTATGCATCAATACCTGCGTAAATAAACCGGTATCCTCCTGCATGCTTCTCTGTAATTCAGCTATATTTTTATTTAAATGAAAGGTATATGGCTCTGACAGATAGGTTGTTAAAAGACGTGTAGACAGTTTCTGCTGCATTCCATAAGTGAATTTCATAATCAGATTCTGCTCTACCCACAGATAAACATTCTTTACCACATAAATCACAATAATTCCCAATGCAACAACCGTCAGGAAGGATTCTGTCGTGCTGCATCCAAACATCTGATAGATCCTCGCAAGATATGGATTCTCCTGAATCGAATCCGGCATCATGATGATATTGACAAAGGGCTGGAATACTGCTACTCCAAGCAACTCCAGAAAGCTTCCGGCAACCATGATGCAAAGCAACAACGCAATTTTATATTTGTCCCTTTTGGAAAAAATGTAGGATAATTTTTTATACATAAGATCTCCCATTCTTCACTTATTTGCTATCTATCAGCTCATTATCCCATACTATCCTTTTAAAATCAATGAATAGTTGTAAGGATCTGATCTAAATAATCAAAATATCCTGCCTCTTCATTTTCCTCTCTGGTATGGATTTCGTGCTTTATAACCCTGCATTTTTCCGCCGCGCCCTCGCAAAACCATCCATATTCCATATCCAGACTTCCAACATCGATCACTCGATATCCCAGCCGATGCAGATCCACTGTCAGCACTTTTCCTGCCGCTCCGAGAGAAACCAGCATCAGGCGATCCTTTGGCAGCTGTCTGCATGCATCCAGAATTTCCGTGTACCGCTCCCATGCCTGAGAACTCGGGCAAATAATCCGTTCGATTGACGCTGCATTTTCAAAAAGATCCACATCCACACCGTTATGGGAAATATCTCCTTCTACAAATACAATTTTCTGATTCTCCCATATTTGTTTCATTCTCCGGAACAATTCTGCCGATTCTGTTTTATCTCGATACATAATATACGGTCTTGAGAAAAATGCATTTTCATATACTCTTACGCAGCAATACCGATTATATTCTCTGCGATGAAACAGCAGGTGCTCCATCCAGAAGCTCTGGCTTTTCTCCACATATGCAGAGACGTCTTCAAATATATCCGGCAATGCAACACTCAGCCCAGCTTCCTCCGTCTGCAGGATATCCTTTAATCTTCCCGCCAGTGCTGGATCCGGTTTCTGAAACGGAATTTCTTTCCCTGCTATCAGCTTGATCTCTCCATCGCCAAATCTTACCAGACTATCCTCTGATTTCACCAGATGCTCTATTGTCTCCTCTATGGAATTTACAGAAATTCTGTTTTTCAGAATTTTTTTATGATAGAGCGAAAAAACAAACCTCGCAAGAATCTGCTTTAATTTTTCCTTCATAGCTGATCTCCATTCCGCAGGTGCTTTGCGCCGAAGGAACCGCGAGCAGAACTTCCAGTTCTGCTCTGCGATCCTAGCTACTTTGTGACGCCTGCGGCACAAATAGCTGTGTGAAAAATAAGCGATCACGCTTATTTTTCACACTATCCCCGTTTTCTTTTTTTCAGCCATCCATAAAGAAACGGACAGCTCCAAAACAGCCTGAATTTTGTCATCTCTGATTTTGAAAGTCCACTGGCTTTAATTTCTTTTCTGCATGCCTGCAGTTGTTTCTGAATCGTTTTTGCCTGTGCTTTCATTCCGTATTTTGTGCATTCTCCATAAAGATACAGCATCAGAATAAACTCCTGCTGCCGTGCAAGTCTCCACAGTTCCAGGTCTCCTGAACGCTCCAAATAGCTGCTTCGGAGTGCAAATACCTTCATTTTATCCAGAGCCCGTTCAGAAAATGCTTCCGCCGTCGTACTGTCTGTACGAAGTGTTCTGTGATACAGCCGCGTATTTTCATATACATAAGTCTGACAGTTGCAAAATGCCCTGCACAAAAACTCATATTCTTCATGAATGCAGCCCTCCGGCAGGCGCAGGTCTTTGATCAGCGATGCCTCAAATAATTTTGACCACAGAGAGGTCGAGGGAAAACGGCTGTCCGTATAATAATCCAGTTGTTTCCGTATCGCAGCTTTTCCAGACATCGTAACAACCGCCTGTTCCTGCATCTGATCCGGCTCCGGACTTTTTCTGCCCTCAAAGTTACACTCTGCAATCTGCGCATCATATTTTTGCATCAGCCCATACAAATGCTCATACATTTTCGGTGCTGCTGCGTCATCTCCGTCTACAAATCCGATATAATCTCCGGAAGCCTCTTTCATTCCAATA
>ERZ773147.3895-NODE-3895-length-10896-cov-6.999262_pt1 | contig 10896 bp, 6 predicted proteins | sample MGYA00580851_ERZ773147 | MGnify/ENA primary metagenome ERZ773147 (study PRJEB29015, sample SAMEA2737818) | human gut metagenome | biome: human gut; feature: human-associated habitat; material: faeces | place: China | collected 2012 ... | reverse complement strand
ATTAATAACTTCCTGCCGAAAGGCTAGGAAAAACGTATAACTTTATAAATATTTATCGGATGAAAAGAAAGTATTTTAGCGCGCTGCTTATGGGTGCATTGACAATTGCTTCTGTAAGCACATTTACTTCTTGTAAAGATTACGATGATGACATCGACAACTTGCAGAATCAGATTAAAGATCTTGCTAGTGCTGATCAATTGCAGCAGAAGGTAACTGAACTTCAAGGCTTGATTACCACAAACTCTAACACCATCAAGGATGTTCAGGAGGCTGTAAAGAAGGCTCAGGCTGCCGCAGAGACTGCTCAGGCAACAGCTGCACAGAAGGCTACTTTGGAAGATTTGAAAAAGTTGCTCGCAGAGGGAGACTATGCTTCTAAAGAGTATGTAAACAAGGCTGACGGTATCATTGATGCTGCCCTCAAAGCTCTTGAGACTGGTAAGGTAGACCAGTTAGTAGAAGCGGTAAAAAAGGCTCAGGATGCGGCCGATGCTGCTAAAGCTACAGCAGACAAAGCCATCGAAGAGGCTGGAAATGCTGGCGACGAAGCATTAGAAAAGGCTCAGGCTGCCGCTACAGCTGCACAGGAGGCTAAGGATGCACTTGCTAAACTCCAGAACTCTATCGGCGGAGGCTATACTGAGACTACAACAGTGAAAGATGCTATCACCAGTATCGACCTTTTGCTTAAGGCAGATAACACTGGTTTGGATGCTTTGGACACTCGTCTGAAAGTCATCGAGAATGCTCTGAACACTGGTGACGACACAACAGGTCTCGCAACAAGAGTGGAAAACATCGAGTCTGCATTGAAGAACATCATCGGTCAGTTCTCTACTATGGTTACCGATGTACAGTTATTCAACATTGCACAGCCTAACTATACAGGCTTCAACCGTACCCTCAACTTCGTACAGGCTGCAGAAAAGGCTAATGTATTCCCTGCAGAGGCTAACGTAGCAGACAAGCAGTTGAAATTTGAAGAGGGCAAGTATTATGCAGGTGAGGACAGCTTGCTGATTCGTGTATCTCCTGTAGATGCTGAGTTGACACCAAGCAGCATTTCACTCTTGAATTCACAGGGTAAGGAACTTGATGATATCATTGATGTGAAAGAGGTTTACAGATACAAGGAATTGCTCTATGGAAACACTCGTGCAGGTGGCGTAAACTCTGGTCTTTGGGTTGTTAAGTTCAAGGCTAAGGATTTGGGTGACAATTTCAAGGCTGCAGCTGAGACTGAAGTAAATGGTTATCCACGTTCTATCCTCTATGCTGTGGCTGTCAAGAACACATACAATACTACCGATAAGGCTGAAGAGGCTAGCACACGTCGTGTGACATCAGAGTATGGTATTGACTTGAATACAACTCCAGCAGAGCCTGCTTGGGACTTCACTGTAAACGAGAGACCAGTTAGCTGGATTCACAACCGCTACGTTCAAACCGAGAGCATTGAACGCACAGACCTAACCACAGGTTACCACGCAAAGACTTACGCTCAGGAGTTGACATGGCTTGACAACAACAAGCCTGCTACCAAGGTTATCCTCACTGGTGATGACCAGAATGCAGAAGACCGTACCGGACATACTACCGGCGACTGGAATGATGGTGTTGACAACCGTCAGCCATACACTATCTTAGCAGTAGAAAAGGGTAAGCCTATCACCATCGACTTCGGTAACACCGGGAAAAAGGGCATCAAGGGCTTCTATGTAACACTTGATGAGAAGTTCGCTCAGGAATCTGCTCCATCAGAGTTGAATGCATGGAACTCTTACACTTTCGAGAACGTAGGTTACAAGAACCAGCCTGCTAAGTTGTTCGAAGGCAACAAGGGTACTATCACCATCAAGGACATGAACAATGTTAAGGGTGATATTATCGGTTTCCGTGTACACGCTGTCAACTATGACGGTACTTTGACTGACCCAGATGGTCGTTCATTCTATGTAGCAGTAGGCGACGTGAAGACAACAAAGAATCTTGGAAACTCTGATTTGACATGGAACGAAACAAGCAAGAAGTTTGAATCTACAGTTGTTTTGCCAGCAGACTTCAGTTCTTACGACTTCGACGGCTCTTATAACTGGGAGATTGTTGGTGCTGATGAATCTGGCAACACACCAAGCAGGTATGACTTCACAGTGAAGTATTATGCAGAAGACGGCTCTGAGGTTAGTACATTGAACAACACAGTTAAGTCAGTTAAGTTCATTTTGAATAACCCAATGGAATTCATCGATGGTGCTACATACAATGTAACCACCACATTGACCAAGCAGATCTCATCAGCTACTGCTAAGGTTTGCACAATCAATGCTTCATTCACAAAGAAGATGCCTACAGATGCTCCTACATTCGGCTATCGTGATGGCTTTACCAAGAATCCTGAATACATCATCCCAGCAGGAGACAACTACAAGGTATTGGCTTCAGGCAACAAGGGTGGTAGATTCGACTTGAGAAACATCCTGATCATCAACAACAATACATCATGGAATGGTGTTGATCTCTTCGATGAAGCAAATGCAGGTGTATTCACATTCAATGTTGCTGGTGGTACTTACAACAACGGTAATCTGGACAAGGCAGAGGCTACAGGATGGAGATATATCATGGCTGTAAACAACTCTGGCGAACAGAACTTGGTTGACAACTCTACAGAGCGTACCATCAAGGCTGATTACAATTACTTCAACATCTCTAAGAGAAAGGAAAACGGCAGCTGGATTATAGGAAACTACCCTGTTCCATCTAAATCTTCTGAGAAGATTGTTTACTGCTCTTGGATGAACACATTTGAGCTCGATGTTAACAAGACTGATATGAAGTGGTCTGACAACAACAAGGTTACTTGGAAGGCAAATCCTGATGCAAACGGTACTAAGTTGCACTTCAACAAGCTTGCTGTTAAGGTTAAAGACATCAACTTGCTCCCTGTTAAGACTGGTGTAAATGGTTCTACCATGGATACATTCTTTGCTAGCGATGCACTTGCAGTAGTTGAAGGTAAGCATGGTCAAATCTGGACAACAAGTACTGACGAAAAGCAGATCAATCCTTACTTCTCTGCTTCTATTGACGCTACAGGCATCACGCTCAAACAGATTAGCCAGAATGCAATTCCTTCAGGCGTAAAGGGTGGTAAGATTTGGTTCGATGTTAAGGATTGCTTCGGCAATGTTAAGCATATCAAATTGGATTTCCAGATTCTGTCAAATGGTGTAGACCCAGCTAGAAAGCACTAATTCGATACTGGTTATTAAGGAGTGAGAGGACTCCGCACCGTGAACAAAGAAATATTCATTGGGGGCGTTCAATTCCGGACGCCCCCTTTATTTTAACAGCATGAAAAAATTATTATCAGGTATCATTATCTGTTTTGTCGCCCTTATCGCTTTCAATGCTTGCGGTGACAAAATCAAATCTACAAAAGTGAGTATACAGAAAATGACTGATACTACTTTTGTCAGTGTTATTGATGGGCACCATATCACCTTCGATATCAAGAAAGCAACATTCGACAACGGATTTGTCATGGCAGGTGATTCGTGTGAGATTCATTATATCGGAGCTTTGTCTGACGACCCGGTCAAGGTGGTGCTCATAAAACTAATTCCAAAGAAAGGTCATGTAGTGAATGCTGTATACAACCCTAACAAGAAGTTGGAAACAGCACCTATGTCACCAGAAGAACAAAAATCTCTTGACGAAGGCGTGGATTTTGCCAAGAAACATCAACCAAAGAAATAAACAAGTCTTTTCATCTGTCCACATTATAGAAGGTTATAAAAAAGTGCTTTTCCTACTATAAATTGAAAAGCAGAGAACCGTGTAACGATCATGATCGCTAAGTAGTACGGTAAGTTTATAATGCGACAATCAATTATTTTAATTGGTGGCGGGGCATCCTCAAGGGTGCCCCGTTTTTTGTTCAGCTATCCCTTCCTTCTCCTGCTCATTTTGTTATTTTTTCACCATTTCTTGCAGTTTCTCAATATTTTGTTGTACCTTTGCAACGTATTAAAAAATAAGCGCTTATGGCTATAAAACAATATCCTTTGGGAATACAGACCTTTGAGCGTATCCGTAAGGAGGACAAGCTCTATATAGATAAGACGGAATATATCTACCGCATGACCCATTCTGATGGTACATATTTCTTCGTGGGGAGACCACGCCGTTTTGGAAAGTCGCTCCTTGTTTCGACCATGCAAAGTTATTTTGAAGGTAAGAAAGACTTGTTTAAAGGACTTGCCATGGAACAGCTTGAAAAAGAATGGATAGAATATCCTGTAATCCATCTGGATATGAGTGGAGGAAAGTATATGTCTGAAGATCAGCTACAACGATATCTGATAGATTTGGTGGAAGAACAGGAACGGAAATTTAGCTTTCATAATGAGAAGATAGATATAAATCTTCGCTTGAAAGATCTCATTATGTCTTTATATCAGACTACAGGCAAGAAGGTGGTAGTGCTGATTGACGAGTATGATGCCCCTTTGCTGGACGTGGCTCACGAAAAAGAGGAGTTGGTTAAGCTTCGCAACATCATGCGTAATTTCTTCAGCCCGCTGAAGGCGCGTGAAGCCTATCTTCGTTTTGTCTTTTTTACGGGTATTACTAAGTTTTCGCAAGTGAGTATATTCAGTGAATTGAATAACGTCACCAATGTATCCATGTATGATGAATATGCTGGTATGTTGGGGATTACCAAGGAAGAACTTAGCGGGCAATTGTCAGAAGATATAGAAGTGCTGGCTACAAAAATGCATCTTACCAAGGAGCAGACCTTAGATAAGTTGACTGAGAATTATGATGGATATCATTTTTCAGCTTATTCACCTGATGTCTTCAACCCTTACAGCCTGTTCAATTGCTTCGCTCAGGGTAAGTTGGGTTCTTATTGGTTTGCCTCTGGTACGCCAACCTATCTTATCAATATGATGCGTAAATATCATGTGCTTCCTACAAGCATTACGCGTGTTGAGGCTGACGAGAGTGAATTTGATGCACCTACAGAGGATATGACTACAATGATGCCGCTGCTTTACCAGAGTGGTTATTTGACCATCAAGGATTATAACAGAGATTACAACTATTATACGCTTGATATTCCTAACAAGGAGGTGAAGATAGGGTTGACCAAGGCTTTGATTCCGTCTTATGTTACTGGTAATACGCTTGCTACTACCAATACGGCTCGTCGCATAGCACAGGCTTTGGATAAGCAAGACATGGATGGAGCTTTGCATCTGCTACAGGATTTTCTGGGTACTGTGCCTTATTGCAATGTCACCAATCATGAGGGGCATTATCAGCAGATGCTTTTCATCATCTTCTCGCTCCTCACCGATTATCTGGTGGATGTAGAGGTGCATACTCCAAAGGGAAGGGTAGATGTCGTTTTGTTGACTGGAACAGATTTATACATCATAGAACTGAAACTTGATAAGAGTGCTCAGGCTGCAATGCAGCAAATCAATCTCAAAAACTATCGCCAGCGTTTCGCTCTCTGCAACAAACCTATAACGAAAGTTGGTATCAACTTCGACTCTTCAAAGGGAAACATAGAGGATTGGGTGATAGAGTAGTAGCTGCGTTGGCCATCGCAAGTACTTGCGAAGAACAATGAAGCCTGTTTCGAAGGGCATCGAAACAGGCTTCATTTTTTATTCTAGAATTCTGCGTTCTTTGGTGTACGTGGGAATGGAATCACGTCACGGATGTTCTGCATACCGGTTACGAAGAGAATCAGACGCTCGAAACCGAGACCGAAACCTGCGTGTGGGCATGAACCGTACTTACGGGTATCGAGATACCAGTTCATATCCTTCATAGGGATGTTGCGAGCCTCAATCTCACCCATCAGCTTGTCATAACTCTCCTCACGGACAGAACCACCGATAATCTCACCAATCTGTGGGAACAGTACGTCGGTACCCTGAACGGTCTGACCGCTCTTGCCACCGAAACCACTCTCCTCCTCGTCTATCTTCATATAGAATGCCTTGATAGCCTTAGGATAGTTGGTCATGATAACCGGGCGCTTGAAGTGCTCCTCTACGAGGAAACGCTCATGCTCTGAAGCCAGGTCATCACCCCACTCGCATGGGAACTCAAACTTCTTGCCGTTGGCAATAGCCTCCTGAAGGATGCGGATACCCTCGGTATATGGAAGATGAACGAAGTCGGAATTCAATACGCCTTCCAGACGGACAATCAGACCCTTGTCAATCATCTTGTTCAAGAAAGCAAGATCGTCCTTGCAATGCTCCAGTGCCCAACGGATACAATACTTGATGAAGTCTTCCTCCAACTCCATCAAACCGTCCATATCCAGGAAAGCAACCTCTGGCTCTACCATCCAGAACTCAGCCAGGTGGCGAGGAGTATTACTGTTCTCTGCACGGAAGGTTGGACCGAAGGTATAGATGGCGCCGAGTGCTGTAGCACCGAGCTCACCCTCCAACTGACCGGAAACGGTCAATGAAGTCTGCTTGCCGAAGAAATCATCAGAATAGTCAATCTTGCCATCCTCGGTTTTCTTCAGGTTGTAGAGGTTCTTGGTAGTTACCTGGAACATCTGACCAGCACCCTCGCAGTCGCTGGCTGTGATGAGCGGAGTATTGAAATAGAAATATCCATGCTCATGGAAGTAGGTGTGGATAGCCATTGCCATGTTATGGCGGATACGCATCACGGCACCAAAGGTATTGGTACGGAGACGGAGGTGAGCATACTGACGCATGTATTCGAAGCTCTGTCCCTTCTTCTGCATAGGATAGTCGCTGCCGCAGAGACCGTAAATCTCGATGCTCTCGCACTGGATCTCAACACTCTGTCCGGCACCCTGACTTTCTACCAGCGTACCTACGGCGCTGATACAAGCACCGGTAGTAATCTGACGGAGCTGATTTTCATCGACCTTTGATGGGTCGACTACTATCTGAATATTATTAATAGTAGAACCATCGTTAAGAGCGATAAAATCGACTGCTTTGCTACTACGATGGGTACGAACCCATCCCTTGACATTCACGATTGAGCCGTAGGCTGTACTCTTGAGCAAGTCTACAACTTTAGTTCTTTTTACTTTTTCCATTGTTAATATTAATGCTTCAAGGAGTTAAAGAAGTTAAGGAGTTAAGGAGTTAAGACAATTGTCACAAACCAAGGATTCCTACTATATAAAAACTCTCGGCTAATAAAACACTTGTCTTAACTCCTTTCAACTCCTTAACTCCTTAACTCCATATTATTTTTTCTTATTCAAAAGCACCCATGCGGAGCATGTCTACCTCCTTCTCAGTAAGGAAGCGCCAGTCACCGCGACGGAGATTTTTCTTAGTCAAACCTGCGAACTGTACACGGTCGAGCTTGGTAACACGATAGCCGAGACTCTCGAAGATACGACGCACGATACGGTTCTTGCCACTATGAATCTCGATGCCAACCTGTGCCTTGTCGCGATCATCAGCATACTCTACAGCATCTGCCTTGATCTCACCATCTTCCAAGGTGATACCCTCACGGATCTGATCCATATCGTGAGCAGTCAGATTCTTATCGAGATGAACGTGATAAACCTTCTTCTTCAGGAACTTAGGGTGAGTAAGCTTAGAAGCCAGGTCACCATCGTTGGTCAAGAGAAGTACACCTGTTGTATTACGGTCGAGACGGCCTACAGGATAGATACGCTCAGGACAAACATCCTTTACGAGGTCCATCACAGTCTTGCGCTGCTGAGGATCATCGCTGGTTGTAACATAATCCTTTGGTTTGTTGAGCAATACGTATACCTTCTTCTCCAAAGATACAGGAGCGTCGTGGAACTTCACCTCATCGGTACGAAGGATCTTGGTACCCAACTCGGTAACTACCTCACCATTGACAGTTACCAGACCTGCCTGGATGAACTCATCAGCCTCACGGCGAGAGCAAACACCAGCATTGGCGAGGAACTTGTTCAAGCGCAATGGCTCTGTTGGGTCGATGTTCTCCTCCTTATATTCGATACGCTTCTTCATGCTATACTTAGCATTTGGATCGTAACCAGGAGTGTGCTGACGGAAACCGCCACCACGGTTGTTGCCATAGCCACCACCCTGTGGACGGCCATAACCGCCACGGTTGTTGCCATAACCACCCTGCTGAGGACGACCATAGCCGCCACCACGGTTGTTGCCATAGCCGCCACCCTGTGGACGACCATAACCACCACGGTTGTTGCCATAACCACCCTGCTGAGAACGAGACTGGTAGCCGCCCTGCTGGCGTGGCTGGTAGCCACCCTGCTGACGAGGCTGATAACCACCCTGCTCATCATTATTGTTGTAACGAGGACGATAGCCACTCTGCTGAGGACGAGACTGATAGCCTCCCTGCTGACGTGGCTGGTAGCCACCACGGTTGCTGTTACCATAACCACCACGGCTCTGATAGCTGCTGCGCTGTGGACGCTCGCTGCTGCCTGTACTCTGCAAGCCAGCACCGAAACCTTCAGGACGGAAACCGCCTTCGCTGTTACTGCTACTTCTGTCGCTGCTGTATGCGCGATGTGAATTGATACGAGGACGCTGTGTGCGACCTACTGGTCGATAACTCTTCTGATAACCACCTGCTGGGTTGTAGCCCTCACGGGTTCTCTCATTCTCAGAAGACTGATCTTGAGGTTTGTTTTCAAATTCTGAATCCATTTTCTTAAAATACTTAATAGCCTCACGGCTGGGTTAATAAATCTAATTTTTACTTTTTTATATATGTACTAAAACTACAAAATTCCTTTGTGTATATTAGATACCTGTATAATTGCTTGGTGTGATTGCCATCAGTTCTGCCTTAACACTATCACTCACATTCAATCCCTGGATAAACTCATGAATAGTTTCCTCAGTCATGTGCTGGTTGGTACGTGTCAACGCCTTCAATGCCTCGTAAGGATGTGGATATGCCTCACGGCGAAGGATAGTCTGGATAGCCTCAGCTACAACTGCCCATGTATTATTCAAATCTTCCTGCAGTTTCTCCTCGTGAAGAATCAGTTTACGCAAGCCCTTCAATGTACTCTGGATAGCAATGACGCTATGACCGAGAGGCACACCGATGTTACGGAGTACGGTACTGTCAGTAAGGTCGCGCTGCAAGCGGCTAACCGGAAGTTTCTGTGCCAGGAACTGAAGAATGGCATTGGCTATGCCCAGGTTACCTTCACTGTTCTCATAATCGATAGGGTTCACCTTGTGAGGCATCGCACTTGAGCCTACCTCACCTGCCTTGATCTTCTGCTTGAAGTAATCCATAGAGATATACATCCAGAAGTCACGGTCTAAGTCGATGATTATGGTGTTGATACGACGGATGGCGTCAAAGATAGCGCCAAGGTAGTCATAGTTACTGATCTGTGTGGTATACTGCTCGCGTTCCAAACCGAGTTTTTCGCTGACAAACTTGTTACCGAATGCTTTCCAGTCATACTGTGGATAAGCTACATGGTGAGCATTATAGTTACCGGTAGCGCCACCGAACTTAGCTGTAATCTTGCAAGCCTTGAGCGAATTGAGCTGCTCGGTAAGACGGTAAACATAAACCATGATTTCCTTGCCCAGGCGGGTAGGTGAAGCAGGCTGTCCGTGAGTCTTAGCCAGCATAGGCACATCCTTCCACTCATCAGCATAAGTCTGAAGTTGGGCTATCAGCTCTTCTACCTGTGGATTGAAGCACTCTTCCAAAGCTTCTTTTACAGAGAGAGGCACACTTGTGTTGTTGATATCCTGAGATGTCAAACCAAAATGGATAAACTCCTTGTAAGCATCCAAGCCACCGATTTTATCAAATTCTTCCTTGATAAAATACTCTACAGCCTTTACATCGTGATTGGTAATCTTCTCGATGTCTTTTACGCGCTGTGCTTCATTCTCGTCAAAATTACGATAAATGTCACGCAGACGTTCGAACAGCGACTTGTCGAAAGAAGCAAGCTGTGGCAAAGGTAACTCGCATAGAGTAATGAAGTATTCAATCTCTACGCGTACACGATAACGAATGAGAGCATACTCTGAGAAGTAGTTAGCGAGCTGCTCTGTTTTTCCCCTATAACGACCATCAATTGGTGATATGGCAGTCAATAAATCTAAATTCATAACAATACGTATTATATATAGGGTGCAAAATTAACCATTTCTAATTACTCAGCAAAAAAGAATAAGAAAGAAAGATATAAATAGTGTTTTTTTAGCAATCAGACTAATCATATTCACCATTTTAGCAGAGATTTACAGTTAATATATGCCCCCAGAATCATATATTTATAATATCCTGCAAGAAAAGAATTTCTTTTGATACAGTCACTATATATTTAAACCATTTTTATGCAGACATGTACAATTTGACTCTCGATATACTCAAGACCGACCTCTGAATTTTCTTAATGTATCACGAAAAGCTCTGCACCAACGCCTATACCACTTGTTTCTATATCTATTTATTTTCTGTTTATAATACCCTAGCTCCAAATCGTATTGCTCTCTAAAACTTTTTAGCCTCGATTCAAAATCTTCTGTAGTACATTCTTGTTCCAAATCATAGTGCTCTAATCTGCGTAATCCACTAATTGTTCCGCCATAATACATGAAATATTTATCATGATGTTTCATATAAATATACTCTTCCAGTTCCTCCCTTCTTTTATCGGCCTCAGTAATCATCGAAACCGCTTTTGTTCTATAATAGAACAAGACCTGAGGTATTTTATGCACTACACTACTCTCATCCAAAAAACGTATAAGAAATTCCCAATCTTCATACCCGAAAAGCATTCGCTCATCATAACCACCAATTTGCAAAGCATCTTTTTTCCTATAAATAACTGAACAAAATAAAGAA
>ERZ773147.3890-NODE-3890-length-10916-cov-4.202099_pt1 | contig 10916 bp, 10 predicted proteins | sample MGYA00580851_ERZ773147 | MGnify/ENA primary metagenome ERZ773147 (study PRJEB29015, sample SAMEA2737818) | human gut metagenome | biome: human gut; feature: human-associated habitat; material: faeces | place: China | collected 2012 ... | reverse complement strand
CTCAATCTGATAATCAATATGTTCCTGCATACCGTCACCGGATATCTGTTGCCGTATCATCACGGATATCAGCGTACTGGAATTCATGCGCTGCGTGAAGCATTACATTACCGGAAACATAAACTCAACTTAACGATATTATTCCATAATATAAACGCCGCCTGTTTTTCATGAATAAAAAAGGATGTAATAAAATGATAAAATATATATTCTCTCTCGCTATTATTTTTTCAGGTTCCCTCTGCGCTGCACAGATTCAGGGAAACGTTATCCGCGTTCTTGATGGTGATACACTGGAAATATTACAGGATAAAAAAACTGTCAGGGTCCGCCTGGCAAATATTGATGCACCGGAAAAGAAACAGCCCTTTGGACGCTGGTCTGCCTCTCAGTTAAAAGACCTGGTGGCCGGTAAGCCTGTAACCGTACAATACTTACAGACCGACAGATATAACCGTATTCTCGGCAGAGTCTATACCGCTGACGGCACTGAAGCGAATCGTGAGCAAATCAGGAAGGGAGCGGCCTGGGTATACCCGGACTACAACAAGGACTACACTCTCCCGGCTCTCCAGCGCGATGCCCGTGCCCTTAAACGGGGATTATGGGCAGATGAAAATCCAGTGCCACCATGGGCCTGGAGGAAACAGAATAAAAAATAATCATTTGCTGATATGAAGCAAAAAAACATTTCAAAGCAAATAAATGGCAAAAATACAGTATGGGAAAAAATTGCCATTTTTACCGCCGCGTTATTTTTAATATTTGCTGTCTGCTGGTCGTAATAAGCAAAATAACAGAAAGGTGTAAAAATGAACCTGGTTGATGCATTTGTCACTAAAGTGATATCCGGACCGTATGAAGAATACGGAAAATGGTGGGTGGATGTAGAATATATTTCCTGGGGAGTTCCGGGGAAAAGCCGGCTCATGTTTGACTCACGGGAACAGGCGCAGGAAGTGCAGGAAGGTTTTCGGTTTTTAACCTGAGCATATTTTATTAAAGGGCAGAAGGCGGTCCCCTTCTGCCCTTAAGTACGTTTCCGGGATTATCTGTCAACCAGTTCCCGGATCAGTTCCAGGAGAGCTATCACTGCGTTAGCCACAGCAACAACCGCCCTGAGAACGATGATTAACAGGTTAATCATCCGTTTCTCCATCAATGGAGGAAATCACTGTTGTTTACTCTTACATTGCCTGTCACAACAGCTCTTTCATTGTTAGATGTAAAGTGATTTCTCTCCAGCCAGAGCACTGAACACAGCACCACCTGTTCGATCAGCCAGGACTTAAAATCTCGCGTTCATCGTCCCATTGGAGATCACGGCAGAAGCATCACCAGACAGAGCTAACGGAGCGATTATAGTCATTTTTCTGATTGCAAAAAAGAGAAGCGCAGCCTACTATGATGGTGTTAGATGTAGAGTGATTTCCCTTTCGGTCAGAGTCACCAACTCCGCCCCGGAATAGCAAAAAAACCGACCTCACCAGTCGGTTTTTTTGTGCCTGTCTCTCACTGCCTTTTGCTGTTCCTGTGAAAATCCCCTGGTTATTTCATCCCTGCCCGGTCATTACCGGCGATTGTTCGCATTAATTCCACTCAGCCTCATCCCGAAATTTATCCATTTATCGATGGAGGAATACTCGTGTCTTACCAACACTCACCCACAACTGAAGACCCGATGAATATATGGTATATCGTTGGCACCATATGCCTGCTCTTTGCGTTTCTCATCTGGCTCTTTTTACCCGACATCGTCTTTGCCACCTGCCTGATCCTGCACACAATGTGGGGGATGACTGACTGGGGGCCTTTTCACCATTTTGCCGCCCCCCGTTATAACCTGCTGGCCAACACCGCCAACAACGCTGCAACGATCACTTTCAGCCAGTGGCTGGATGTCATGTCACAGACCGTGGGGATCCTCTGGCTGATTCTGCTTCCCATGACGCTCGGCTTTCTGTGGATGTGGTTTCAGCATCCGGCCCAGCCCCGCTTCACCCGCAGACCACTGAATATCCACACGCTGCCACACCTGTTTTCATCACTGTCACCGGCGATCGCCCCCGTTCTGGCTGACGGAGACAGCAACAGACTCTTCCACGGACAAAAACGTCCCGAGCGCCGTGTCGCTCTAACCCCGGAAGTCTTTGTGGCGCAGAACAACCTTATCCGTAACATGCAGCTCGATGTTGCGGCCACACGCCAGTGCTTTATGGCGCAACTGGGCCAGCCTCTGACCACCTGGAAAGACATGGCTCCACATGAAAAAGCACTCTTTGCCGTCTTTGGCCTGCAGTTCTTCCTTGGGGACCGGAAATCGGCTGTTTCCCTGATGAATAACCTCAACCTCTCCTGCAGACTCAAAAGCAAGCGGGACCAGGGGCGTTTCAGCACGCCAGTGTATTCACTGGCCAGAAACGCCTTTATCCGGGTCATAAAAACAGAAGACGCACAACAGTGGCTCAGGCAGCACCGTTACGTTCGCAGCGGTCTGGTCTGGCTTTACGCACATGATTTGCGCCTGACGCCCCCCAACTGGCTGTGGCTCAAGGGCGTTGACCGGACGCTCTTCTATGCCCTTCACCGGGCAAACACCACAAAAGGCTTCATCGAAGGGGCCGGCGTGGTGGCCGTTGCCCGGGCAGAAAATGAAGCCAGCCGTCTCGGCCTCCCCTGCCCGGAACCCTGTGTGGAAGAGGCCATTGAAGGGCTTCGACGGGACATGCTGGGGCTGGGCCTGATATGGGACGAACCTCAGCCAGACCGCGATCGCAGACGCCAAATCAGGACCCGCTGGTCACTCACGGATGACGTGATACCCCGCCGCCATGATAACGACGAAGACACTGACACTGGTGAAACCACCGAAACCACCGAAACCACCGAAACCACCGAAACCACCGAAACCACCGAAAAACAGCATCCCGCCGACAAGGAAAAAGAACAATGACCATCCACTACACTGCAACACTGAATAATAAACACCTGTCCCTGACCGCCCTGTACCCTGACGGTAATCGGGAGGTGATTGCCATCCTGCCGGTCACAGAACTGGGCGCACTGATTAACCGTAATAACAGGCTGATGCACCTGTCCTTCAGTTCCCCTTTTCGCGAAATAACCGAAACGGTGCTTGTTGATACCGTTGATGCAGAACGTCCCGGACATCACATCGGCAGAATGCTCTCAGCGATTGATGCCTGCCTGGATGCCGAATATGCCGGAAAAGGAAAACATCCCTCCCGGAAATATGGCTTCTGGCGGACACTGATGTGTGGCTTTATCGCCGGAATTGCTCTGCCGGCGACAGTTGCAGGTTACCACTGGATGAAGGCAGAGCCCCCTTCCACGCTGGCTTACCCTACATCTCAGGAATGGAGAGCTGAACCAGTAACCGACACAGAGACACCACGCCCACATACGGAACATCATGTTAACAGCATCCCGGCCCGCCCGGCTCCCACACAGCAGGAACCTTCTTCTGCCCCCGCCCCGACGGCAGTGACGGAAGAACAACACGTTCAGGCCGCTGAGGCCCGCCGTAATCTGGCCACAGTACTTAAACGCAACGCAGACCGGGGGATGTTCACCATTAACCTGTCCACTGGTCATGAACGCACGCTGTACGCCTTCCTTGACCCCGCATGCATCAACTGCCGTCTGCTGGAACCCGCGCTTAAGCAACTGGCCCGGGAATTCAGCGTGGTGATTTATCCGGTCTCCGTGATTGGCGGGGAGTCCAGTACAAAGCGGACTGCTCCGCTGCTGTGTGAACCGGACTCACAAAAACGGGCGACCGGATGGCATCAGCTGTATTCCGCTGACAGTGGTATGGCCCCCACCGGCGATGCACCGGCCGCACAGGATGGACAGTGTCTGACCGCCGCACGTGCTGCCATCGATGTCAATAACCAGGCTTTCCGCCAGTTCGGTTTTGGCGGAACCCCCTGGGTGTTATCAGATACCGGCTGGCACCTGCCGTCCGGCATCCTGAAAGACGCCACTTCCGTTCGCCTCTTCCTGAAAGCAACAGATAGCGAGGAGTATCACAATGAGCCAGCACCACGTTAATCCTGACCTCATACACCGCACGGCCTGGGGAAACCCGTTGTGGAATGCACTGCATAACCTGAACATCACTGGTCTGTGTCTGGCCGGCAGTATCATTACGGCGCTGATATGGCCACTGGCCCTTCCTGTCTGCCTGCTGTTCACCCTGGTCACCTCCGTGATATTCATGCTGCAACGCTGGCGATGCCCCTTGCGTATGCCCATGACACTCAGCCTTGATGACCCCTCCCAGGACAGAAAGGTCAGGAGAAGCCTCTTCAGCTTCTGGCCCACCCTGTTTCAGTATGAAGCGGATGAAACATTCCCCGCCCGGGGGATTTTTTATGTCGGTTACCGCCGTATCAACGATATCGGTCGTGAGCTCTGGCTGAGCATGGATGACCTCACCCGGCATGTCATGTTTTTTGCCACCACCGGTGGCGGTAAAACAGAAACCACCTTTGCCTGGCTGCTCAACCCGCTCTGCTGGGGAAGAGGCTTTACCTTTGTTGACGGAAAGGCACAGAACGATACCACGAGGACAATCTGGTATCTCTCCCGACGTTTTGGCAGGGAGGATGATATCGAAGTCATCAACTTCATGAACGGCGGAAAATCCCGCAGTGAAATCATTCAGAGCGGCGAAAAATCCCGCCCACAGTCAAACACCTGGAACCCGTTCGCATTCAGCACCGAAGCCTTCACCGCCGAAACCATGCAGTCCATGCTGCCCCAGAACGTTCAGGGCGGTGAATGGCAGTCACGGGCGATAGCCATGAACAAGGCCCTGGTCTTTGGCACAAAATTCTGGTGCGTCCGGGAAGGTAAAACCATGTCCCTGCAGATGTTACGGGAACATATGACGCTGGAAGGGATGGCAAAACTCTATTGCCGTGGCCTTGATGACCAGTGGCCGGAAGAAGCTATCGCACCACTGCGAAACTACCTGCAGGATGTCCCGGGATTCGATATGTCACTGGTGAGAACGCCGTCAGCCTGGACTGAGGAGCCCCGTAAACAGCATGCTTATCTCTCCGGTCAGTTCTCGGAAACGTTCACAACCTTTGCCGAAACCTTCGGGGACGTCTTTGCGGCAGATGCCGGCGACATCGATATTCGCGACAGTATTCACAGCGACCGCATTCTGATTGTGATGATCCCTGCACTGGACACATCGGCCCATACCACGTCGGCACTCGGTCGTATGTTCGTCACCCAGCAGAGCATGATCCTCGCCCGTGACCTGGGCTACCGCCTGGAAGGCACAGATGCACAGACCCTGGAAGTCAAAAAATACAAAGGCAGCTTCCCCTATATCTGTATCCTTGACGAAGTCGGTGCCTACTACACAGACCGCATTGCTGTGGAGGCCACCCAGGTACGTTCACTGGAGTTTTCCCTGATAATGATGGCGCAGGATCAGGAGCGAATTGAAGGGCAGACCTCCGCCACCAACACCGCCACACTGATGCAGAACGCCGGCACCAAATTCGCCGGACGCATTGTCAGTGACGACAAAACGGCAAGAACGGTGAAAAATGCCGCCGGTGAAGAGGCACGGGCCAGAATGGGCAGCCTGCAGCGCCACGATGGTGTGATGGGTGAGTCCTGGGTGGACGGTAACCAGATCACCATCCAGATGGAAAGCAAAATCGACGTGCAGGATTTGATCAGACTGAATGCCGGTGAGTTCTTTACCGTTTTCCAGGGGGATGTGGTGCCGTCAGCCTCTGTGTATATTCCGGACAGCGAGAAAAGTTGCGACAGTGATCCGGTGGTCATCAACCGCTATATTTCCGTTGAAGCCCCCCGGCTGGAGCGTCTCCGCCGTCTCGTCCCCAGGACAGTGCAGCGCAGGCTCCCCACACCGGAGCATGTCAGCAGCATCATCGGTGTACTGACAGCAAAACCATCCCGTAAACGTCGTAAAAACCGTACAGAGCCTTACCGTATCATTGATACATTCCAGCGCCGGTTGGCAACAGCGCAGACATCACTGGATCTGCTTCCGCAATATGATACAGATATCGAATCCCGGGCAAACGAACTGTGGAAAAAGGCTGTGCACACTATCAATAACACAACCAGGGAAGAACGCCGGGTATGTTATATCACACTGAATCGTCCGGAAGAGGAACACTCTGGTCCTGAAGATATACCTTCAGTGAAGGCGATTCTGAATACTCTGCTCCCCCTGGAGATGCTGTTACCTGTACCGGATCTAACTGCATCCCCGCCCCATAAAAAAAATGTCGCTCAGACACCATCAGGTGGAAAACAAGAGAGTCGTAAAAAAAGATTCTGATAACACCTGTATGGCTGATTTTAATAACAACCTTTACGCGATTATTAATCTCCTCCGCTCACCATAGTAAGCGGAGGATTCAGGATTTCAATCCATCACCAGAGGTACAATAAATGTGTATTAGTAGCCCGGAAACAAACTCATGGTCTGTTATTTATCGTAAAAATTCCGGAGAAGATATCAATATCACTTCCCTGACGTTTAAAAATAGTCTTCTGGCAGCCCGGACACTGATGGTGCCCGAAAACTATATGATATGCATACTCAGAAACGGGGAGAGGGTCAGACGATGGGACAGAGAAATACTTGCAGGCTCAAACAGATGGTACAAGTGTTCTCCCGATAATTTCGAAATACTGGGTAAGCTCCCCATAATAAATAAAGTCACAACACTGATAAAATCATAATCTACGGATTTTACTCAGTTAAGCTAAATCAGGATGAACGCTTTGATTATGAATTATACATGAAAACAAATATGGGCAGCACAAAAAATGGTGCCAGGGTTCCCCACGTTCTTAATAGATTCACTTCTATGGATATTGATATGAATTCCCAGCTCCTGCCAGACATGCTGATTAATTTTGCCCTTATTAACATCACAGACAGAAAGAACGAGGGTACCAATACCATTGATGGTAACTGGCAGGCCGATGAAAGACGCCGTTACCGGGATAATGTAAGAATCTATTTTTGAGTATGTCAACATAACCTGAGGCAAAGTACCTCAGGTTCCAGTTATAGCAGAAGCTAATCCTGAGTAAAACGGTGGATCAATATTGGGCCGTTGGTGGAGATATAAGTGGATCACTTTTCATCCGTCGTTGACACAGCACCGTGCCGTCTCGTTAATCCGGGTGGATTTACGGTTTCCTGAGTATATGCCTGTCACCATCATGGATCCCGATCCGGATTCAGCGGTGATTTCTCGTTTTTTTGCATCCCTGAAAGCCAAAATTCAGGCTTACCAGCGGAAAAAAAGATGTGCCAATCAGCGTGTGCATGCAACCAGCCTGCGTTATTTCTGGTGCCGGGAGTTCGGCAAGATGTATGGCAGGAAACATTATCACGTGAGATTACTGATCAACAAAGATACCTGGTGCTCGCTCGGGGATTTCAGCGAACCATCTTCGCTGGCGACGATGATCCTAGAGGCATGGTGCAGCGCCCTGCATCTTGAGCCCTGGCAAGGCGATGGCCTGGTCCATTTTTCCAGGTGGACGCCTTCCCGTAAACCAGCATCGTCTGATGCTCGCCCTTCTTCCGATGACACGCCTTTGTCGGGTGGATGTTCTGATACCAAGAAGGCTTCAGACAAAAAGCCGGGTGAAGCCGCTGTTCTCTGGATCAAGCGTGGTGATGTGGAAGCGCTGCAGAAAGCCCGGAACAGAGCCAGTTATCTCGTAAAATATGAAACGAAGTTGCATAACGGTTCCGGGCAACGTAATTATGGTTGCAGTCGTGGGCCGGGACGTCTATTGGATGGCAGGAGAAGCCTGTAAAACGGCATCCGGTGCCTGAGCTTATGCCACAGTAAGGGCGTCAGCCAACGCCCTTAGCTCGTTTTCTGAAAAAGTCGTCCTGAAGTCATGTATCTGCTTCCATTCTCATGTTCATATTTCACCTTACGCTTTCACTATCTGTTATTGGAAGTACCGATTTATTTTGGTTCTGCTCACTTACGGCCATTCACGGAAGAGGATGGTGGTGAACCGTACGATCCTGGCTGCTGGCGAGGGAAGGTTCAGGACTGGGATGGAGCAGGTTTAGTGGTGGAAGATGAGTCGGAATTTCTGACTGGTCAGTGAGGTGATGATCTGGTGTAACTCAATCTGCCAGGGTAAACTCTCCTTGCTTTTGCGCACAAGCAGTGGGCCCTGGTTCGCTTATGTCCTGCATCTACAAGCGAATGACTGACCGGAGACTCCCATATCTGGTCAGTCGCCCATTTTTATTTTCTACCAAATCAGACAAGCATACCGTAATAAATAACGCCAGTCCCCTGTCGCTCTCGTGTGCTCTACTGGAATGTTGTTGATGGAGATATCCAGATGAAAGAGCTTACATCTTCGACAGGACTATAAATTATGTAGTAAAGAGTTCCCCGGAGAAAGGGGCTGTTCTGCTGTTCTCATCAAGTCTGGCATGTTCAGGAAATTATTCGAAAATATTAACTGAATGAGCGAAATGTGATTTACCTTCTTTTCTGTTCATTGTAAATTCCCTCTTTGCTAACGCAAATCATTATCATTACGCCTTTGGCAAAGGGAAATTTATGAAGAACAAATATATCATTGCTCCGGGCATTGCCGTGATGTGTTCTGCAGTTATATCATCAGGTTATGCCAGTTCTGATAAAAAAGAAGATACGCTTGTTGTTACTGCCTCCGGGTTCACTCAGCAGCTCAGAAATGCCCCGGCCAGTGTCTCAGTCATTACTTCAGAACAACTGCAAAAAAAACCGGTTTCAGATCTGGTCGATGCAGTAAAAGATGTTGAAGGGATTAGTATCACTGGTGGGAATGAAAAACCGGATATCAGTATACGTGGTCTAAGTGGCGATTACACGCTGATTCTGGTCGATGGACGACGTCAGAGCGGTCGGGAATCCAGACCAAACGGCAGCGGCGGTTTTGAAGCCGGATTTATCCCTCCTGTGGAAGCAATTGAACGCATTGAAGTGATCCGTGGCCCTATGTCTTCCCTGTATGGTTCTGATGCCATCGGAGGGGTCATTAATATCATAACCAAACCAGTTAATAACCAAACATGGGATGGCGTACTTGGACTTGGGGGGATTATTCAGGAACATGGGAAATTTGGTAACTCAACCACAAATGACTTCTATCTGTCAGGCCCATTGATTAAGGATAAACTTGGTCTTCAGCTATATGGAGGAATGAACTATCGCAAGGAAGATAGTATCTCTCAGGGAACACCGGCAAAAGATAATAAGAATATAACGGCAACGCTCCAGTTTACTCCGACTGAAAGCCAGAAGTTTGTTTTTGAATATGGAAAAAATAACCAGGTGCATACATTAACACCTGGTGAGTCTCTCGATGCCTGGACTATGCGGGGAAATCTTAAACAACCAAACAGTAAAAGAGAAACGCATAATTCACGTAGTCACTGGGTAGCAGCATGGAATGCCCAGGGCGAAATACTGCATCCTGAAATTGCTGTTTATCAGGAGAAAGTTATTCGTGAGGTTAAATCAGGTAAAAAAGATAAATATAATCATTGGGATCTTAATTACGAGCCAAGAAAACCGGAAATAACCAACACAATCATAGATGCAAAAGTGACGGCATTTCTGCCGGAAAATGTACTGACCATCGGAGGTCAATTTCAGCATGCAGAGCTCCGTGATGACTCAGCCACGGGTAAAAAAACGACAGAAACACAGTCTGTTTCAATTAAACAGAAAGCTGTTTTTATAGAAAATGAATATGCAGCAACGGATTCTCTCGCCCTGACTGGAGGACTGCGTCTCGATAATCATGAAATCTATGGCAGTTACTGGAATCCAAGATTGTACGCTGTTTATAACCTGACCGATAATCTCACACTCAAAGGGGGGATCGCAAAAGCATTTCGGGCTCCTTCAATTCGTGAAGTGAGTCCTAGATTTGGAACACTGACGCAGGGTGGTGCCTCTATTATGTATGGAAACAGGGACCTGAAACCGGAGACCAGTGTAACCGAAGAGATCGGTATTATTTATAGTAATGATAGTGGTTTTTCGGCGAGCGCGACGCTGTTTAATACTGATTTTAAAAATAAGTTGACCAGTTACGATATAGGTACAAAAGATCCAGTCACCGGGTTAAACACTTTTATTTATGATAATGTAGGTGAGGCAAATATCAGAGGGGTGGAGCTTGCAACTCAGATTCCTGTGTATGATAAATGGCATGTATCTGCAAACTATACATTTACTGACTCTCGTCGAAAAAGTGATGACGAAAGTCTCAATGGCAAGTCGCTGAAAGGGGAACCTCTGGAAAGAACTCCCAGACATGCAGCCAATGCAAAACTGGAATGGGATTACACTCAGGATATTACATTTTATTCATCTCTGAATTATACGGGAAAACAAATCTGGGCAGCACAAAGAAATGGTGCTAAGGTTCCCCGCGTTCGTAATGGATTCACATCTATGGATATTGGTCTAAATTACCAGATTCTGCCAGACATGCTGATTAATTTTGCCGTTCTTAACGTCACAGACAGAAAGAGCGAGGATATCGATACCATTGATGGTAACTGGCAGGTCGATGAAGGACGCCGTTATTGGGCTAATGTAAGAGTATCCTTCTGAGAGTATATAAAGATAACCTGAGGCCGTGAGCCTCAGGTACCAGTGTAGTAATCAGTAATGTCGAGCCTGTACATAGATTTGTGTAATTGCCTGATTTTGATATGTTCAATCCAGCATCAAATGAAGGTTAATTTATGGACGAAAAACAGTTACAGGCTCTGGCTAACGAACTGGCCAAAAACCTCAAAACTGAACCGCCCCGGGAATCCTGGAGACTAAACTTCCTGAGAAAGA
>ERZ773147.3884-NODE-3884-length-10931-cov-11.906399_pt1 | contig 10931 bp, 7 predicted proteins | sample MGYA00580851_ERZ773147 | MGnify/ENA primary metagenome ERZ773147 (study PRJEB29015, sample SAMEA2737818) | human gut metagenome | biome: human gut; feature: human-associated habitat; material: faeces | place: China | collected 2012 ... | reverse complement strand
GGTTGGCGCCGTGCAGGATGCCGAACAGGACACCCGTGATAACGACAGCTACCCAGCGGTATTTGAAGAGCAGGGCCGACCACTGCATGAGGTACCCCCGGAAAAGCAACTCCTCAAAAGAGGTCTGAAAAGGAAAAAGGAGTAGCGAGATAACGACCAGAATCAGGAAATGAACCGGTTCGAATTGAAATACCAGATGGGAGGTATCCCCGAAAAGGAAAGGGAGGGCCAGGGTGATCAGGGATAAAATACCCCAGACGGCAGCACCGAAAAAAATCCTGCCCCAATCTATCCGTTGCCGGCCGGTTACGATATCTGCCGTTTTTTTATGATGGATATATTTAACACAAAATAAGATGGTGAAGAAACCTACGGCAAAACTGAGTAAGGTTAAAGCCAACCCTGTATTCGTACTTGTGGCTGCCGATATATCCCCTCCTTGCAAGATGGAAGGGTCTTCCATAATCATATATCCCACCAGGGGAAGACTGCCGATTTGTGTTGCAGTGAAAATAATCAGTAACGAAAAAATGTAGAAATACCATTGATTTCGGCCGGAGTAAACTTTTTCTAGGAACATCTGTAAAAAATTAAAAATTAGAAGTTGAAGAGCAAATTCCTCATTTTAGCATTTGCTCGAGTGAATATTCGTCGGATATCAATACTTGCCGGGCTTTGCTTCCTTCGAAGGGACCGACGATGCCGGCTGCCTCGAGTTGGTCCATGATACGGCCGGCCCGGTTGTAGCCGATAGAAAACCGCCGCTGGATGGAAGAGGTGGAACCCTGTTGGGTGCTGACTACGAGCCGGGCTGCTTCTTCGAACAACGGATCGCGTGATCCCGGGTCGATGTCGTTGAGGCCGTTCCCTTCGTTTTCAGGTACATATTCCGGTAGGGCAAAAGCACTCGGATATGACTGTTGGCTGGCAATATGGTGGGTGATCGCATCTACTTCGGGAGTATCCACAAAAGCACATTGCACCCGTGTCATCTCACTACCTACCGATATCAGCATATCACCACGTCCGATCAGCTGGTTGGCACCCGGTGAATCCAGGATTGTCCGGGAGTCGATCATGGAAGCGACCTTAAAAGCGATTCGGGCCGGGAAGTTGGCTTTGATCAGTCCCGTGATGACATTGACCGAAGGGCGCTGGGTGGCGATGATCAGGTGGATGCCGACGGCACGCGCCTTCTGCGCGAGGCGCATGACGGGCCCCTCGACCTCGCGGGCGGTCATGATCAGGTCGGCGAACTCGTCGACCACCACGACGATATAGGGCAGGTAGCGGTGCCCGTTGAGCGGGCTGAGCCGCCGGGCGGTGAATTTCTCGTTGTACTCGGCGATATTGCGCGCCCCGGCTTTCTTGCAGAGTTCCAGGCGGCTGTCCATCTCCGTGCAGAGCGAATTGAGCGTGTAGACCGCCTTCTTGGGGTCGGTGATGATGGCATCGTCCTCGGACTCCATCTTGGCGAGGAAGTGGCGCTCGATCTTGGCATAGAGCGAGAACTCGACCATCTTGGGGTCGATCATCACGAACTTGAGCTGCGCGGGGTGCTTGCGGTAGAGCAGCGAGGTGATGATGGCGTTCAGCCCCACGGACTTACCCTGTCCCGTGGCGCCCGCCACCAGCAGGTGCGGCATCTTGGCCAGGTCGAACACGTAATTCTCGTTCTGGATCGTACGGCCGATCACCACCGGGAGCTCGGCCTTCGACTCCTGAAAACGCAGCGAACGCACGGCAGAGTACATCGACACCACCTGCTTGTCGCGGTTGGGCACCTCGATGCCGATGGTTCCCTTGCCGGGAATAGGGGCGATGATGCGGATACCCAGCGCCTTGAGGCTCTGGGCGATGTCGTTTTCGAGCCCCTGGATCTTCGAGATCTTGACGCCCTGCGCCTGCACGATCTCATAGAGCGTCACGGTGGGGCCGACCGTGGCCTTGATACGCTGGATGGGGATGCCGAAATTGCGGAGCGTATCCTCGATCTTGGTCTTGTTCTCGAAAATCTCCTCGTCGCTCACTTCCGAGTCGGAAACATAGTCTTCGAGCAGCGTCACGGGCGGCTTGTGGTAGTTCACGAGGTCTTTCAGCGGGTCGTAGCTCTCGGTCGGGATCGCCTTTTCGTCGACCAGGCGGGCTTCGTTGGCCTCGACGGTCACGACGACGCCCCCGGCAGGAACGGGTATCTCGGTAAACGGCCCGTCGGGGAGCGGCTCCCCGGATACAGGAGCGGCAGCGGAGGGCATCCCGGCAACAGAGGGCATCCCGGCAGCCGGGGCCGGTGTCCCGACGGGGTCTTCCCCGCCCAGGGATAATTCGGTGAAAGGTTCGTCGGACACAGGCGCAGCTGGCCGGACAGCAGTGCCGGCGGCAGGACGCACCGCGGGGCGTTCCAGCTCGACAAGCCCGCTGGGGCCGATCACCAGCCGGCCTTCGGGGCGCGACAGGTCGACCTCGGTAAACTCGCCGTCGTCATCGGATGCGACGGCCTCTGCCGCCTGCGGGGTTTCGGGCACAATGGGCATGCCGTCGGGGCCCAGTTCCACGAACGGATCGTCGTCCGCATCGCGGCGGGCGGCCTGCGGGGCGGCGGGAGTCCCGGCGGCAGCAGGCCCGGGAGTACGTACGGCGCGGGGCATTTCCGGCACCGGACGCTGCACGGCCAGTTCGGGTTCGGGACGGCGCACGACCACCTCGGGCTCCACCTTCACGGCAGACTCCACGGCCGGAGTGTCGGCCGACCGCTTGGCAGGCCTCTCTCCGGGATTCCCGACGGATTCCGCGGCTACGGCAGCCGCATCCCCGGCGGCGGCGGACGGTTGCCCGTGCGCGTGCACGACCTTATGTTTGACGATCTCTACGATCCTGCCGCTCTTGTCGACCATGACGTTGCCCGCACGGTTGACCTTGTTAATGAAATTGCGGTTGATGAATACCCCCGTAAGGATCCAGCAGCCCAGCAGCAGGATCAACGTCCCCAGCACCCCGATATGCGTGCGCAGCAGCGCCGCGGTCTCGATGCCGAAGGCACCGCCCCACCCCGTCGAACTGCAAAGGCTCCACTTGTCCGAGAAGGCGAAGCCCAGCGTCAGCGAACTGAGGATCAGGACGAGGAAAAGCGAGAGGATCGAATGGTTGAACAGCAGCGGGCGCTGGCGGATGACGCGCACACCGACGAGCAGCACCATCACCGGGATCAGGATGCCGGATACGCCGAACGAGTTGTCGACCAGCAGGCGTCCCAGCCTGGCACCCGCCCAGCCGCAGAGGTTTCCGGGCTCTACGCCCAGCGTGGCACGTTCCTCGGGCGAGAGCAGCAGTCCGCTCTGGTCGGCCGACCAGGTGAAGAACGAGAACAGTACGGCCGAGGCGGCGAACAGCCCGATGAAAAGCAGCAGCAGGCCCGCGACCCAGCGTGCACTGTCGCTGTTGGAACGCTGGACTTTCTGCCGTCCGTTGGGGGATGAGGATGTATTTTTAGATGCCATCTGTGTTGCGCTTGATTTTTATCAAGCGAAGTTACGCATTTTTTTTGACATTTCGGAGCCGGCGCCGACTTTATTGAAACCGGAACCGTATCCGGCGGGCATAATTGCAAATAAATCGTTATCTTCGCACACGTTTCAGCAGGCTGCGGCCCGCATGGGAAGGCCGGCACTCCGCACGGCGCCCGCAAACACGCCACGCCTGCGCGACATTTAAGGATATATTGCGCACCCACTAAAAACCGAATGAAGAAAATGATCCGGAACACAGGACAGAAGGAACACATCGTATGGCTGGACGTCATCAGGCTGGCTGCCATACTGATGGTGATCGGGGTTCATTGCATCGACCCCTTCTACATTTCGCCAGCCATGCGGGGCATCCCCGAATATACGCACTGGGCGACCGTCTACGGCTCGCTGTTCCGCCCTTCGGTGCCGCTGTTCACGATGATGACGGGCTTACTGCTGCTGCCCGTGCGGCAACCGCTGGGGACATTCTACAAAAAACGTATTTTCAGGATCCTTTTCCCCGTGCTCATCTGGTCGGTACTCTACAACATGTTCCCCTGGTTCACGGGGGTGCTCGGGCTGCCGGAAAACATCATCGGGGATTTCTTCTGCTACACGCAGGGGCACGAATCGCAGGCGCTGGGCGACTCGCTCAAAGACGTGGCGATGATCCCGTTCCAGTTCAGCTTCAAGGAGAACCACATGTGGTACATGTATTTGCTGATAGGGCTCTACCTCTATATGCCGTTCTTCTCGGCATGGGTCGAAAAGGCGACCCGGAAAGAGATGCGGGCCTTCCTGGCGATCTGGTTCGTCTCGCTCTTCCTGCCCTACATGTCCGCATACATAGCCCCCTATTTCGGGGTCGGGTACCTGTTCGGCGAAAGCACCTGGAACGCATACGGGCTGTTCTACTATTTCGCGGGGTTCAACGGGTACCTGCTGCTGGGGCACTACATGAAGAAAGGCAACGATTGGAGCATGGCAAGGACACTTGCGACCAGCGTCATACTATTCGGAGCCGGATATTGCATCACCTACACCGGATTTGCCGCGGCAGCGGCCGACAGCATGTCGACGGAGGCGGACATGGAACTGTTCTTCACCTTCTGCAGCCCGAACGTGGCGATGATGACCGCGGCGGTATTCCTGCTGATGCAAAAAATCCGCATCCGGCGCCAGACCATCGTCAGGCTGCTCGCCAACATGACCAAATGCGGGTTCGGGATCTACATCGTGCACTATTTTCTGGTAGGGCCGTTCTTCCTGCTCATCGGCCCGTCGTCGCTGCCCATCCCGCTGCAAGTCCCCGTAATGGCAGTATGTATCTTCGCCGTCGCATGGGCATTTACGGCACTGGTATATAAATTATTGGGCAAAAAGGCCGCTTACATCATGGGATAGCTCGGCCGCGGGAGATATTCCAACGAGCCGGCGGGCTGCATCCTTTTCGGAGTGCAGCCCGCCGGCTCGTTGGAAGGCAGGTCAGACCGACGCCTGCGCCTTGCGTTCCAGACGGAGGCGGTAGGCCTCGTCGGCAAAGGTGCGGAACGTATATTCCGCGCGGTGGGCGGGGTCAGCGCGCAGGCCGTAACGGTCGAGCAACTGCACGACGCGGCGGGCGACGGCGGGCGACGGGTCGACGACCGTGACGCCGCGGCCCGCGAGGACACGTTCGAGGACGGGCAACAGGAAAGGATAGTGCGTGCAGCCGAGCACGATCTGGTCGGCCCCGTGCTCCAGCATCTCCGCGACGGCGGCACGGACGGTGGCCTCGGCCTGGGGCGTCGCCTCCAGGTCGTTTTCGACCAGTTCGACGAAGCCCCGGCCGGGTGCTGTGACGAGGTCTACGCCGTCGCCGTACCTGGCTGCCGTGCGGCGAAAGAGTTCTCCGTCGAGGCTCCGTTCGGTGGCCAGCACCCCCACTACCCCGCTGCGGGTCGCCAGGCAGGCGGGTTTCACGGCCGGCTCCATGCCCACGATCGGCATGGGGGCGTATTTCTCCCGCAAAAAGTCGATGGCGGCGGCCGTAGCGGTATTGCAGGCCACGACAACCAGCTTGCAGCCCTCTGCCACGAGGCTGGCGACGGCCTCGTCGGCAAGGCGTTCGACCTGCGGGCGGGGACGCGACCCATAGGGGCAGTTCTTACCGTCGCCCAGGTAGACGAGCGACTCCGCAGGGAGCGCACGGCGCACCTCGCGCCAGACGGTCAGCCCGCCCAGCCCCGAATCGAAAACACCGATGGGTGCGTTATTTGAAAGTTTATCCACGTCTTTCAGGAGTTGCAGAATATCATCGTCCGCGGCACGGCCGCGTCGTATCGTTCGCTGCGGTTTCCGCTACCCCGGGTACTCCCGGGGCGGAAGCCGCAGGGGATTCTCTAATTCAGGCCGAGCCGCCGCAGGATATGCTCCACGACCTGGTCGTCGGACATCGCATCGCAGTCGACGACCAGCTGCGCCTGCGCATAGAAGGGTTCGCGCACGGCCATGTCCCCCTCCATGAACGCCACCAGCCCGGCATCGTCCAGCCCCCGCAGCCGGGGACGTTTCCGGCGCCCGTAAGGGCTCAGGCGGCTGGCGATCTGCGCCGCGCTGCGCCGCAGGAAGACGGTATGCCCCACGCCGTTCATGCGCTGCATGTTATCGCCCCACGTGGGGAGCCCCCCGCCCGTCGAAACCACGGCTTCGCCGCCTGCTGCGATCGCCCGTTCGAGCGCCTCGCGCTCCGCTTCGCGGAACCGCGCCTCGCCTTCGTAACGGAAGACATCGGCGACGGAGGCTCCCGCCTGCTCCTCGACCAGCGTGTCGGTATCCACGAAACCGATGCCCAGCCTGCGCGCCAGCTTGCGTCCGAGGGTGCTCTTGCCGCATCCCATGTAACCGATCAGGAAGAGAGGTTTCATCGCCGGCAGGTCAAAACAGGTTCAGTTGTTCGGGGTCGATCACTTCGTCGACGTCGCCCCTGGCGCGTTCGATCTCGAACTCCACCCCGCCCGCCGTAGTTCCCGTACGGGGCAGCCCGTCGGGCCGGGCCGGGGTTTTCTTCGCCCCGGAAGCCTTCGCAGCCGCAGCGTCCTTCGCAGCCGGCTTGTCCGCCCCGGCCGGTCTGTCTTGCGCAGAGGCGGCAGTACCGGCAGCAACGCCCGGGGTTGCGGGATTTTCCGCGGCGGCAGAAGCCGGAGCAGAAGCAGAGCGATCCCGGATGGAAGAAGCGGCGGAAGAAACCGAATCCGCACCGGAAAGGGCCGCGGCGTCGATAGTGCCGCGATCAGCCGCATCGCCGTTCGAACCGTCGAACGCACGGTTATCCGCACCGCCCGACGCACCGTTACCGGAACCGGCTTTCGCACCGCCCGACGCACCGCTGCCGCCGGAGGGCGCATCGTCGGAACCATCGTCGCCGCCGTCGTCGTCCGAAGGTTCGGGCTCGGGCGGCAGTTCGGGTTCGATGAAGCGCAGCGTAGCAACCTCGTAGGTCGTCAGGCGCTTGCCCTTGGCGCGGTGGCTCTTGACGCCGACGAATTCGTCGACGTCGACCTCGTCCGCGGGACGCGACGCATGCGCCCCCTTGTAGGTGATTTCGAGTTTGGCGCCCGTGCGTTCCGTCACGGCGACCAGATCGGCCTGTCCGTCCTCGTCGAGGAAGAACTGCATCTTGTCGCTCATCTCGGCCGTGAAGCGCTTCATGTAATAGAACTGCTGCGAGCGGTCGTAGTAGCAGACGCTGTAAACGCGGTCGGGCTCATAGCGGCTCACACGCACGGTCTCGTCGGGGAAATGCTGCCCGAGGTCGTAACCCGTGATATAGTACTGGTTCTTCGACGTCCAGACGATGATCCGGTCGTCGCCCTTGAACTCGCCCAGCAGCTTGCCGCGGCCGTCGGCGTTCAGGCGGCGGACATCCTCGTCGAACCAGACGTTCTGGCCGCCGAGCGTCGAGGTGCCGCGCTCCTTGAGGACGATCTTGTGGATGCCGTAGCGCGAGAAGAGGTTGCCCTGGCTCTGGCGCCCCTTGATGGCGAGGGTCGAGAAATCGAGGTCGACGATCACCTTTTTCAGGCGCGGACGGGGCTTGAAGTAAACCTTCAGCACCTCGGCCTCACCGTTCGGATTGACAGACATATAGAGTATCTCGCTCTTGGGCGTGCCCTTGGTGATGTCGTACTCCTTGTCGCGCGTGATGGCCTTGATGGCGCAGCGCTTCATCATGATCGGGCCGTTCTTGCCGTCGCGGTACAGCACGTTGTAGATCGTGCGCTCGTCGTTGCGCTTGAAGACCCCGATGTAGTAGATGCCCTTCTCGAAGAAGGCCTTGTCGCTCACCTTGGTGATGACGTAGCGGCCGTCCTTCGTGAAGACGATCACGTCGTCGATGTCCGAGCAGTCGCATACGAATTCGGCGTCCTTCATCGACTTGCCGATGCCGAAGAAGCCCTCGGCGCGGTCGACGTAGAGCTTGGCATTGGTCACGGCGACCTTCGTGGCCTCGATGTTGTCGAACTCACGCAGCTCGGTGCGGCGCTCCTTGCCCTTGCCGTACTTGTCGCGGATACGCTCGTAGTAGGCCACGGCGTACTCGGTGAGATGGTCGAGGTCGTACTGCGTGGCCTTGATGTCCTCCTCGATCTGACGGATCTCGTTGTCGGCCTTGTCGCTGTCGTAACGCGAGATGCGGATGAACTTCAGTTCCGTCAGGCGCTGCACGTCGGAGAGCGTGACCTCGCGGCGCAGCCGTTTCTTGAACGGCTCCAGCCCCTTGTCCACGGCGGCGTAGGCCTCTTCGCGGCTCTTGCAGCCCTCGATGAGCTGGTAGAGCTTGTTCTCGATGAAAATGCGTTCGAGCGACGCGGCATGCCAGGCTTCGTTCAGTTCGCCGAGCCGGATCTCCAGCTCGCGCCCCAGCAGCCACCTGGTATGCTCGGCCGAGCGGCGCAGGATCTCGCTCACGCCCAGGAAATGGGGTTTCTCCTCCCAGATGACGCAGGCGTTGGGGGCGATCGAAACCTCGCAGTCGGTGAAGGCGTAGAGGGCGTCGATGGTTTTGTCGCTCGACTCGTCGGGCGAAACCTGGATGATGATTTCGACCTTGTCGGCCGTATTGTCATCGACCTTCCTGATTTTGATCTTGCCCTTGTCGTTGGCCTTGATGATCGAATCCTTGATCGACTCGGTGGTCGTGGTATAGGGGATTTCGGTGATGGCGAGCGTGCGTTTGTCGATCTTCGAAATCTTGGCACGCACCTTCACCGCCCCGCCCCGCAGGCCGTCGTTATAGCGGCTCACATCGGCCATGCCGCCCGTCGGGAAGTCGGGATAAAGCTGGAATTCGCGCCCTTCGAGGTGTGCGATGCAGGCATTGATGAGCTCCAAGAAGTTGTGGGGCAGGATCTTCGACGCCAGACCCACGGCGATGCCGTCGGAGCCCTGCGCCAGCAGCAGCGGAAACTTGATCGGCAGCGTGACGGGTTCCTCCTTGCGGCCGTCGTAGGACAGCATCCACTCGGTGGTTTTCTTGTTGAAGACCACTTCGGAGGCGAACTTCGACAGGCGCGCCTCGATGTAACGCCCCGCGGCGGCCTCGTCGCCCGTGAGGATATTGCCCCAGTTACCCTGACAGTCGATCAGCAGGTCTTTCTGCCCCAGCTGCACCAGTGCGTCCTTGATCGACGCATCGCCGTGCGGGTGGTACTGCATGGTCTGTCCCACGATGTTGGCCACCTTGTTGTAGCGCCCGTCGTCGACGACCTTCATGGCGTGCAGGATACGCCGTTGCACGGGTTTGAGGCCGTCCTCGACATGGGGTACGGCGCGTTCGAGGATCACGTACGAAGCGTAGTCCAGGAACCAGTTCTTATACATGCCCGTCAGTTTGCGCACGCCCCCTTCGTCCTGCGTCAGGCGGTCGAACTTGCCCGCCCTGGCCGGGGCGTCGGCCGCATCGCCGGCGGTCTGAGGGGTCGGGGCCTCTTCGTTGAGCGGCTCGTCCCGCCCGATGGTATCTTTTTCTTCTGCCATATTGCTTAGTTGATTGCGAGATCCTGCTCGACGATGTCCTCCTCGATGCGCAGGTTGTCGATGATGAAGCCCTGCCGTTCGTAGGTGTTCTTGCCCATGTAGAACTCCAGCAGGTCGTGGATCGGGTCGTCCTTGGTGATGCGAACCTTGTCCAGGCGGATATTCTCGCCGATGAATTCGCGGAACTCGTCGGGCGAAATCTCGCCGAGGCCCTTGAAGCGCGTGATCTCGGCATTGGCGCCGCAGCGTCCGACGGCTTTTTGCCGCTCCTCCTCGGAGTAGCAGTAAAACGTCTCCTTCTTGTTACGCACGCGGAACAGGGGGGTTTGCAGCACGAACAGGTGCCCCTGGCGGATCACGTCGGGGAAGAACTGCAGGAAGAAGGTCATCATCAAAAGGCGGATGTGCATGCCGTAGACTCGATCTTGCTGCGCAGGCCAAACATAGAGGTGCGCCGCTCCAGCTCCACGGTCATCTTGGAGAAAACCGTTTTGACCTTTGCAATCAGGTCTGAAGCGTCATCATGGCGCTGACCAGTTTCACGCTCTGCGCGGGCCGCGTCCCTGATCTCCGGCAGATACTCCTTCAGCAGTTCGTTCAAGATACGGATGTAGGCATTTGTGAGCCGCTGGAACTCGCGTTCCGCCTGCACAGGGTACTTGGATGAATATTTGCATATCAGGTTATCGTGACTACCGAAGCGGTGGCGGAGCAGGTCTTGTACCATGTGTCCGTGGACGGTATCATTCACTGTTTTCGCCTCCTTTTCTGGTTCCGAACAGCAAAAAAGCGGCGATTTGCACCGCCGCAGTTGAGATTATGGCTTAATGCCCTCTGAGAGCCTCTGATGAGTACCGGGAAACGTCCCAAATGTGCTTGTGGGATAATTTTGTGTCAGAGGTTTGAAAGCCGTTAGATGGCTTTATTTGCGGCAGTTGCGAAAACCCCTACCTGACGCTCGGCCCCGCGCCCGCACCGTTGGCAAATTTGAACGAAGTGAAAATTTGACAACAGGTTACGGTTTGGTTGGGTAAGGTACGGTTATAGTCGGACGCTCCGCCGGATTGTCCGGTGGACGTTCCTGCGGATTTTGGCCTGTTTTCGGCCATTTTTGAATATTTATCCAAAAACAGGTGGATATATTCCAAAAACAGCCAATTTCTAGCTTTGCGTTTTCCGACCATTTCGGTGATTGCGGTGGAAAAGCGGCTCTTTTCCGGTTTACAATCGCCTTGATGTCGGTTTACAATGCGGTGAACTGCGGTAAAACAGCCGGTTCCTTGCACAGCAGACGGAAGGTCTCCCGGCCCTTCGGGGTGATGAGCGTCTGGGTCCCGGCCCAATCATTGTGCCGGCCCTTGCCCTCCTTCACCTCGAACAGACCGTTGTTCTTTGCCGCATACGGCA